>FWWM01000872.1_pt1 | contig 97756 bp, 83 predicted proteins | sample 2228351 | NCBI WGS metagenome assembly FWWM01 (sample SAMEA103939774, study PRJEB20133) | metagenome | reverse complement strand
AGGCAGATGCGGCCGGCCGCCATCAAGCCAGTATGTTTTTGCCGATCCTGTGTCGGCTCTTGTCATGGAAGGGTCCTGTCACGGCGCGCCTCCTCCCGTCCTCGCTCACCGATCTCATGAAGGGAGATTTTCACGCTGTGGCGTCGGACGGTTCAGACACCTGATATTAAGAAATGCGCGCTTCAGGCGGTTGATTTTTCAGGAAGACATCCTGATGTTCGCGGTGAAAGGGATGGCAGCAGGCCGCAGGCAGGCATTTTCGTCGCAGGCCTGGTAGCGGAGCTTTACTTCTATTTCCAGGGAGGTGCCGCAGATGTCTTCGGCCAGCTCCATTTTAATTTTTATTGTGACCTGTCCGTCATAAACGGAGATGGGTTTTTCCGAAAATTTGAATTTTTTCTTTTTAGCTTCGGGAAAGATTATTTCTTTGACTTCATAAGCGGGGTCTTTTTTAAGTTCAACTGAGGTGGGGACGAGCATTTCATCTCCGGGCTGGTCGGAGTTGATGTGGAATCCCGGAGCGATGGTCAGCTCCAGCTTGAGTTCGAACAGGTCACCCGGGCTGACCGGCTTTTCCGGCGTAATTGCCTTTATTTTGACTATCTGCTGCTGGTCGCTTCCGGATTGAGGCTCAGCGCTCAATGGGGGCCGGGGTTCCGATAATCCTGCCAGAAAGAAAAGAAAAACCAAAAAAATAATCGGGCGGGTTGCTTTTCTGTTTTTCATATTCGCCTTCCTCAGCGTTAAGGATAGCCGAAGCGCAGGTTTTTTTCCACCGGGCTCTCAAAGCTATCCGGGTGTCCGGCTTTGCCGCCTGGTATCGAAGCCCAGAGAGTTGGATATATCTATTTGTTTTCAATGGGAATCTCGTTTTATAATCGCGGCAAATGATAGTAAATATTCTGGTTAAAAATTCCCGGGCAAAGCCAAGAGAATTTATTAAGGAGGGTTAATCGATGCTTAAAAGAGGAGCTTTCTTTCTGGCCCTGGCTATTTTATTAATTCCTTCCGGATATTCGTTGCCGGCAACCGACTGGCAGTGGGTGGGGACTTTAACTCTATCCTCAAACATAGAGAGAAAGGATTACGTTGATCTGGCAACAATTGTTTATGACCGGGATAATAAAACCATTATCTACCGTGTTCTGAGCATTGTGGTCGATTCGGGTTCGACGACCAGAACATATACCAGATATCTGACCAAACTGAGTAGTGCAGGATATATGACCAAGACCCTTGATTTTCAGATATGCGATGCCGATGATAGAGTACTGATGTTTACCAAAGAAGGCTGGGAAGATCCGAGCTGGAGGGAGCCTGAGGAGCTATCTCTGCTTCGAAGAGCGATTGAGATGGTGACGGATAAGCTGTAAGGAAACCGGATATCTCGCCTTGAACAATATTCGATCCGGATGATTTTTTAGATGGAGCCGCCAATCCCTGGATAAATCAGATATTTCTCCTGATTGATAATTTTTATAAGTTTTAGCTTGACAGGGCCTTTTTTCGGGATTATTTTATAAATGGGTGAACAAAATGGTTAACAGGATAAAAAGGGCTCTGACCGGGAGACAGAAGGAAATTCTCGAGAAAATCCGGGGATTTATTCTGGAACAAGGCTATTCTCCGACTGTCAGGGAAATCGGGCAGATGGTCGGCCTTACCAACCCCTCGGCGGTTTTCAAGCATCTGTTGAGCCTGGAAAAGAAGGGCTATCTCAGACGTGAAGGCGGAGAAATCCGCCTGGCCGGGATGCCGGAAGCGGTCAGCGCCGTCCGTCTTCCTCTGGTCGGTCTGGTCCCGGCCGGTGCCCCGCGGGAAATGTTTGACACTCTGGGTGAGACGGTGGAAGTCCCCTCCTGGTTTTCCGGCCGGAAGGGCGGCAACCTTTTCTGCCTCAGAGTTACCGGAAAGAGCATGATCGACGCTTACATAGATGACGGCGACCTGGTGGTCATCGAAAGGACCGACACCGCCAGCTCGGGCCAGATGGTGGTGGCGCTCCTCGAAGACGGTTCGGTGACGCTGAAGCGCCTGCGCCGGGAGGGCGACCGGGTGCTGTTAGTGCCGGAGAATACGGCCTTCAAGCCGATTGAGGTCCGGGAGCTCAGCCTCATCGGCCGGGTGGTCGGCGTCATCCGCAAGTACTGATTTTAATTCTGATTGCCGGGGAACAGAAGATGCTTAAGAGAGAGGGAAATTTTCCCGTTTTCAGGAAAAGGCGGTATGTAGTCCACGTCGACCTCGATGCCTTTTTTGCCTCGGTCGAGGTGCTGCTCAACCCGGAGCTTAAGGGAAAACCGCTGGTGGTCGGCGGACTGCCGCACGAGCGCGGGGTGGCTTCCACCTGTTCTTATGAGGCGCGGAAGTACGGAGTGCATTCCGGGATGCCGCTGCGGCAGTGCTATAAACTCTGTCCCCGGGCTGTCTTCGTCCGGGGGAATTATCACCTCTACCAGGCCTTTTCCGAAAAGTTTTTCCGTCTCCTGCACGAATACACTCCGGACGTGGAAGAAGCTTCGCTCGATGAAGCCTACTTAGAATTTACCCGCTGCCGGCATCTGTATTCTTCTTTCAGCGAAACAGCCAGAGAGATAAAGCGCCGGGTGGAGAAGGAGCTGGGGCTGGGCGTTTCGGTCGGGGCGGCATCCAACAAGATCTTAGCCAAGTTAGCCACAAAGAAAGCCAAGCCCGGAGGTTTTTTTGAGCTTCAGCCGGGAGAGGAGGAAGAATTTCTGCGGGAGCTCGACATCTCGGAAATTCCGGGCATCGGACCGAAAGCCCAGGTGATGCTGCGGCTGCTAAACGTCCATAAGATCGCCGACCTCTGGAAGCTTCCGCTGGGGACGCTGCGGACGCTCTTTGGAGTCATGGGCGACGAGCTTTACCTTCTCGCGCGGGGGATTGACTGCCGGTCGCTGGCAGTTGAGGGAAAGCCGAAATCCTTCTCCCGCGAGACCACTTTTCTCCAGGATATCTGGGACCGGGACCTGCTGCTGGCGCATCTGGCCTATCTCTGCGACCGGCTGGCCCTGACCCTGCGGCAGGAAAAATATTATGCCCGGGTGATAGAAGTTAAAGCCCGCTATTCGGATTTTAAGACGATGAGCAAGCGCCGGGTGCTGTCTCTTCCGGTCCAGGAAACCAACCGAATCTACCGCCTGGCGGAAGAACTTTTCCTGGAGCTGTGGGAAGGGTCGCGCCTGGCCCTGCGGCTGGTAGGAGTTAAGGGAAGCGAGCTGGTGGCAGCCCGGCATCTTTCGCTTTTTGAAATCTATTCCGAGCGGGAGGAGAGGCTGTCGCAGGCGCTCGACCGGGTGCGGGAAAAATACGGTTTTAATGCCCTGCTGACCGTGCGGGAGAAGATGCTGAGCGGGGTCTATGACCAGGACCGCAGCCGCGGTTTTATTCTGAAGACGGCTTCTCTCACCAGGTGAAGCAATGTTTCTGCCGCTCAGGGTGCATTCGGTTTTCAGCCGGGGACAGGGCAGCCTCACGCTGGAAGAACTCGCCGCGTTTGCCGCCCGCCACCGGCTGCCGGCGGTGGCCCTTACCGACCCGGGAGTTTTCTACGGCTGGGGCAGGTGGAAAGCTCTGGCTGAGGCGTACGGTTTTAAGCCGATCTTTGGCTGCGAGCTCGAGCTCGATTTTCCGGCGAAGGGCAGCCGTTATGTCTTCCTGGTGAGGGAGAAGAAGGGATATCACCGGCTGCTCGAGATTTTTAACCGCCGGCAGTTCCTGGAGCCGGAAGGTCTGATCACTGTTTTTATTCTTCCGCCCGGGCCGGCCGTTTCCGGAAGCGCTCTTGAGGAGCAGGCGGAAGAGGTGCGAAAAGTTCAGGAAGCGGTCCGGGAAGATTTTTACCTCGGCTGCCGCCTGGAAAATTTTCAGCCGGCGCTCTGGCTTTCTGAGAGGACGGCGGTTCCTCTTCTCTGGATGGGTCCCCTGAAGTATCTCACCAGCCCGCAGCGCCTGGTGCTGCTGCGCTCGATCGAGCAGAAAATTCCCTATCCGCCCGAGTGGAAGAAAATTGCGCCGGTGGTCGAAAACTTCGGTCCGGAGCAGGAACGCACGGCTCTGAAAAAATACGGCGAGAGGGTTAAGGAAATTTTCCGCCGGCACCTGGAAGTGGCGGAGAAAATAGATTTTTCCTTCGAAAATGTCGTCCCGCCGCTACCGGAAGACCTTTTTCCCTTCACCCTGCGCCAGGTGATCGGCGAGAAGCTGGCCAGCCTCAGGAAACTCAGCTGGAGGGAAAGGGAACGGGCGGTGAAGGAGCTTCAGGTGGTGGAAGAGAGCGGTTTCGCCCCTTATTTTCTGGCGGTGCACGACGTGGTGGAATTTGCCCGAAGCCGCGGTATCTATCACAACCTGCGGGGCTCTGGCGCCTCTTCCTATCTTGCCTATCTCCTGGGCATTTCCCGCCTGAATCCGGTGAAGTATGACCTGTATTTCGAGCGATTTCTCAACCGCGGCCGGCCAGAGCCGCCGGACTTCGACCTGGATTTTGAATCCGCCCGTCGGGACGAAGTCCTGGAGTACGTGCTCAAGCGCTACGGTTCGGGAAAAACCGGGGCGGCTTACGTCTGCAGCCTGAAGAATTACCGGGCGCGCTCGGCCCTCTACGAAACGGCCAGGGCTTTCGGTCTCCCGCCGGAAGAAGCCCGGGCGATGAGCAAAAAGGTGCCGATGTTTGCCGACCCGGCTTTCCTTCAGGAGATGCCGCCGGCTGCCGGCTGCCTGGAAATCTGGAAGTTAGCGGCCGGGCTGTCCGGGGTGTTTGCCGAAATTTCGCTCCACGTCGGCGGGGTGATCCTCACCCCGGCGCCGGTCGAGCGTTTCCTGCCGCTGGAAGAATCGGCCAGAGGATTGCTCATGTGCCATTACGACCGGGACACGGTGGAGGAACTCCGGCTGATCAAGCTTGACCTTCTTTCCACCCGCGGACTGACGGCGATTTCTGAAACCAGAAAGGCGCTGGGCCTCCGGACAATACCGCCGGACGACCCGAAAACCTACGCCCTCCTGAGGGAAGCCCGGACGATCGGCTGCTTCCAGGTGGAAAGTCCGGCCATGATGAACCTGCTGCGCCGGATGAAGCCGGAAAGATTTGAGGATTTAATCCATGCCTTAGCGCTCATCCGTCCTGGACCGACCGAGAGCGGGATGAAGGAAGCCTATCTCCGGCGCCGGGAAGGACGGCCGGTTCCGGAAGACCCGCTTCTCTCCCGGGTGCTCCCGGAAACCGGCGGTCTGATGTTTTACGAGGAGCAGGTGATGCAGGTGGCCGAAAGGGTGGCCGGTTTTCCGCCGGAACAGGGGGAGTGCCTCCGTCGCCAGCTTAAAAAACGCCGGGTGGAAGAGTCGCTGCGGCGGAAATTTTTCGAGCAGGCCCGGAGCCGCGGTTATTCCGAAGCCGAGGTAAAGAGCCTCTGGGAGAAGATGGAGAAGTTTTCCTCCTACTCTTTCAACCGGGCTCACAGCTCCTCCTACGCGCTGATGGCTTACGAGGCGGTTTATCTCAAAGCCCGCTATCCGCTGGTTTACATGACGGCCGTGCTGAACGCCGGCGGCGGCTATTACCAGCTTCCGGAGTATGTGGAGGAAGCCAGACGTCTGGGGATAGCCATCCTCGGTCCCGATGTCAACCGCAGCGGTTACAGATTTCAGGTGGAAGGAAAAGCCATCAGGGTGGGGCTCGGCCTGATCAAAAACCTCACCTTGAAGACCATCGAGAAAATAATAGGGGAGCGGGAAAAGGACGGACCATATCTCTCGATGGAGGATTTCCTCGGCCGGGTCAGGCCCGGGCAGAGCGACCTGCTGGCGCTGATCCAGGCCGGCGCGCTCGACTCGCTCGAACCCAACCGCAGCCAGCAGGTGCTGTCGTATTTTCACGGAGTGTCCGAGGTTAAAGTGGCGGACATGGCTGATGAGGAGAAGAGGAAGCTTCAGCTGGAGAGACTCGGCTTCCTGCCTTCGGGCGACCCGCTGGAGTTTCTCGACGGGCGGAGGCCGCCGCTGCGGATAGCGCAGCTTAAGGAGCTGGGCGGGCAGATGGTCGAGCTGGCCGTGAGAATTGTCGACGCCCGGGAAATAAGGACAGCTAAGGGAGTGACGTATTTTTATCTCTTTGAAGACGAAACCGGGCTGGTCGAAGGGGTGGGGCTGAGGAAGGCGCTGGCCTTCGGCGCACCGCCGGTGTGCTTCCTCCGGGCTGAAGTGCGCCTTCAGGGAAATTTGCCGCGCCTTGTAAACTGCACCTTCCTCCGCACCTTCTAATCCGCCAGAGCCTTGACTTGTATTTTATTGTTCTTTTTATAATTATAATCAGGGGAAGTGTTTTGTTGGTTGTAAAAGGGATGCCCGGCAAGCGCTTTCAGGCCTTCGCTTCAAAAAACCAGTCATCGCTCAGGACGTATATCAAATCTGCCAATAAAAAATAAGGAGACTGGAGATGAAGAAAGTTTCTAAAATTATGCTGATATTTTTTTCTGCTTTACTGATTATCATCCGGGTTGAAGCCCAGAAAATCAGGACCGTTGACGGCGTTACCGTCGTCTCCAACGGGAAAAAGCCGGTCAAGGTCAAAGGCCAGCCTTCCAGTTTTTCTCTTCAGGAAGAGCTGGCTATCGGACAGAGTGACGATCCGGAAAAATCCTTTTCTCAGGTAACGGCTCTGGCCGTCGATGACCGGGGAACGGTATTTGCTCTTGATTTCAAAGACCAGAAAATTAAGGTTTTTGACAGGACCGGTAAATACCTTTATTCAATCGGCAAACCCGGTCAGGGACCGGGTGAGCTGGGCATGGCCACCGGCCTCCAGCTCAGCCATGATGGTTTGCTCCTGGTTGAGGATGCGACCAATCGACGACTGAACGTCTTCAGACCGACGGGTGAATTTATTAAAAGCCTGTCTTTTTCTGACAAACTGGGCCTGGTGAACATCATGATGGACAGGCAGGGAAATATTATCGGCCGGGAGGTGGGAATCGAGCAAGATAAAGCAAAAATGTTCTATGAAATCAAAAAATACAATCCGGAATTCAAACCTCTTTTTACTCTTGATAAGATAGAGTTCTTGCTGCCGATCCCCGGTTCCGGGAACAAGATTAATATTCTTGAAATGAACTCAATCTATCAAATTGGCCCGGAAGGCCAAATATATTACGGCCGAAATTTGACCTACGAAATTAGAATATTCAGTCCCGAGGGCAAACATCTCAAGACGGTTTTGAGGGATTATGACCGGATAAAACTTACCCAGCATGATATTGACGAAATGATGGAGAGGGTTCCGGATGTGGCTTCAGGAATTAGCTTAAAAGACATGTATTCTTTTCCGGACTTTTTCCCGCCATTCCAGAATTTTATTCTTGATGAACAGGGAAGGATTTATGTGCGGACTTATATGAAGGGTAAAAATAAGGGAGAGTACTGGATTGATGTTTTTGACCCGGAAGGCCGGTTCATAGCTCAGTTCATCAGCCGGGCTGACCTCAGACTGATCAAGTCTGGTTTAGCCTATGGAATTGAAGATCTGGAAGACGGCTCCCAGGTTATTAAGAGATATAAATTATTGATGAAATAATCGTCCCCGAAACAGGAAAAAACCGTTTTCTGGCTCCGATTCTATCGGATCAGGACTTCCCCTGGAATCGGGCGCAGGTTAAAGTTTGAGGCCATGCTGCGGCAGTAGGCTCCGGCCATAAGCACCGCTAAGATATCCCCGCCGCGCGGCGCCGGCATCGACCGCTCGGAGCCGAAGACGTCCCCGGTTTCGCACAGATGCCCGGCCACTGTCAGCCTGACCTTTTGGCCGCCGTCGACCCGGCCGGCGTTGACGATTTCATGGTAGGCTTCTTCGTAGATGGCCGGTCGAGGGACGGTGTTGTAGGTTCCGGCATTGACGCAGGCAAACAGATTCCCGTAGCTCTTTTTAAGATATTCAACCCTGACCAGGAGGACTCCGGCGCTGGCCAGAAGATATTTCCCGGGCTCGACCACGATGGCCTTGAGCCCCAGCCGCGAGCTTTCTACTTTATCAAGGATGCAGGCGGCATATTCGGCTAACGGGAAAAGCCGCTGGTCCTCTCTGTACTTCGGTCCGAAGCCCCCGCCGAAGTCAAGAAATTCCAGCCTGAAGCCGGACCTTTTAAGCTCCCTGGCTTTTTTGACCATTCTGTCGACCGCCTTCACCGCCACCGGGAAATCTTCTTCGGTCCAGCCCGAGCCAAGATGCTGATGGAGTCCGACCGGAACGAATCCCAGGCGCTTGAGTTTCCTGAAGGCTGGAAGAACCTGACTGTCTTCCACTCCGAACTTTATCGGCGTGCCGTCGGGACTGCGGCTGCCGGCGGTCACAGTCTTGCTGCAGAAGCCCCTGCCGAGTCCGGGGTTCCAGCGTACGGAAACGCGGACGGGCTTTTTTCTCCTGAGCTTTTTACAGGCAGCCGCCAGAAGGTCTATCTGCTCAACAGCGTCAATGTTTACCGTGACTTCCGGATGTTTCAACACCTTTTCAAAATCTTCCCGGCTGATCGAGGTCCCGGTAAACATTATTTTATTTTTCGGAAAACCGGCTTTGAGAGCCGTTTCCACCTCGCCCGGCGAGACGGCGTCAATCCAGCAACCCGCTCCGAGTAAAGTTTTAAGAATCCGGCCGTGCGGGTTGGCTTTCATTGCGTAGGCGATCCGCATTTCGAGCCCGGCCGGCGCCGGACTGAAGGCTTCCTGGAGCGCGCGCAGGTTTCTTAGCACCTGTTTCCGGCTGTAAACATAGAGCGGCGTTCCGTATTTTCTGGCTATTTCCTCAGCCGGCTGTTCTTCAAGATATAGCCTGTTGCCTTTCACCTTCAGAAATTCGTTTTCCCACCAGTTCATATGATTATTCCTTAAATAATAATTTATGAAGGCTGAAACCTGATTATCATTCTTTTTTCTTGTTTTTCAAGCCGGCCATTTGTTTTTCCGTCTCTTGGCTTCCAGACTCCGCGGATTCTTCGAACAGGTCAAACTGGCCCTTTTCCAGCTTTTTAGCGATTTCTTTGAGGACCGGGTATTTTTCCAGCATCGTGGCCGGTATCTGCAGTTTTTCGCCGCTGAACATATTTTTTATCTGCAGGGCATTGGCCAGGGCCTGCCCGCGGTAATGGTTGTTGGTGATGATGAACACCCGGTCGCTGCCTTCAGCCAGCTTTTTGATCCTTTTGATCCATTCTTCCAGTTCGTCTGTTGAGTAAAGATAATTGTAGCGGTCGTCCCGCCCGGCATCTTCCCGGAACCAATCTTTGTAATTTCGGCCGTGAAGGCGCACGTAGGAAAATAGCGGGTTGGTGACGATGGCCGAGGGTTTGATCGAATTATGGAAGATCGGCTGGTCAATGTTGCAAAAACAGACCTTGTGTTCTTTCAGGAACTCATGAAAATCCGGCCGGTCCCAGGAACCGTGCCTCACTTCCAGAGCCAGGGGAAATTCAGAAAAAAGGGTGAAAATTTTTTCCAGATAATCAAGGTTTTCCACACTCCAGGCGAAGGACCAGGGAAACTGGATGAGGATGGCTGCCAGACGCTGCTTTATGGCCAGCGGCTCCAGACCCTTTTTGAAATCGCTGACCTCTTTCTGGCTGAAATCTTTTCTCTGGTGGGTGAACACCTGAAGCAGCTTCGCGGTAAAAAGAAAATGGGAGAAAGCCTGAACCCGGCGAAGCCAGGCGTAGGCCATCCCGGGTGTGGCCGGCCGGTAAAAGGTTGAGTTAATTTCAACAATATCAATGAAATGGGCCAGGTATTCCAGAGGATGGAAACCCTGCCCCCTGACCGGCGGATAAACGATTCCCTCCCAATCTTCATAGCTCCAGCCGGCGGTGCCTGCGTAGAATTTTTTCATTTTTATTATTTTAGCCTTATTACGGGAGACCATCAACCGGAAGCTGCTGACCGATGGCCGCTTCTTCTCCCTGATGACTCAGGTCGCGAAGAGAGGGCTCTGGTCGCGTTCGCCCACTCGCTGACCGGCTGATTGCCGGCGGGACAGTCTAACAACGTGGTAATAGAGAACAGGAGGTCGGTCGCCGCTCATAATCTTTCCCCCAGGCCGCTAAAGCGGAAAGGCTTCGGTTTCGGCCCGGGGCCGGGAGGAAAACCCTGACGGAAAGGGCCGGAGATATGTTATAATCAAGCCATGCTGGACCTTAAGTATATTCAGGACAAATTCGAAGAAGTTAAAAAACGAATTTCCACCCGGGAGCAGCCGCAGGCCCTGGCTGACCTGGACGAGGTCTACCATCTGTCTGAGGAACTGAAGAGCCAGATTCAGCGGGTGCAGGGATTGCGGGAAAAGCGCAACCGGATTTCGGAAGAAGTGAAAAAGCTCAAACCTCAGGGACTGGATGTTTCGCCCCTGATCGAAGAGTCGAGAAAGGTGGGCCAGGAAATAGCCGCTCTGGAGAAAGAATCCAGAGAACTTGAAGCCCGGCTTAACGCGCTGCTGCTGCGCCTTCCCAACCTGCCGCATGAGTCGGTGCCGGCGGGAAAGAGCGCCGAGGACAACCTGGTGGTCAGAGTGGCGGGGAAGCCGCCCGTGTTTGACTTTGAACCGCTGCCCCACTGGGACATCGGCCGGAACCTGGGAATTCTGGATTTTGAACGGGCGGCCAAAATAACCGGCTCCCGTTTTGCTCTCTATTTTGGTCTCGGGGCCAGGCTGGAACGGGCTCTCATCAACTTCATGCTCGACCTGCATACCAGAGAAAAGGGTTTCCGGGAAGTTATCCCGCCATTCATCGCCAACGCCGCCAGCCTGACCGGAACCGGAAATCTGCCGAAATTTGCCGAAGACCTTTTCAAGCTTGAAGGATACGACTGGTATCTGATCCCGACAGCCGAGGTGCCCCTGACCAATATTTATCGCAGCGAGACTCTGGAGGCTGAGAATCTGCCGCAGCGCTTGGTGGCTTACACGCCCTGTTTCAGGAGCGAGGCCGGCTCCTACGGAAAGGATATCCGCGGACTCATCCGGCAGCATCAATTCAATAAAGTCGAAATGATGATTTTTTCGCTGCCGGAAAAATCGCTGGAAGAACTGGAATATATGACTTCCTGCGCCGGGGAAGTGCTGGAAAGGCTGGGCCTGGCTTATCGGGTGGTGGCTCTCTGCACGGGCGATATGGGCTTTGCCAGCGGTAAGACCTACGACCTGGAAGTCTGGATGCCGTCGAGGAACGGCTACATGGAGATTTCTTCCTGCTCGGATTGCTTTGATTTTCAGGCCCGCCGGGCGCAGATCAGATTCAAACGCGATCAGAAGGCAAAGCCGGAATTCGTCCATACGCTCAACGGCTCCGGGCTGGCCGTCGGTCGAACGGTCAGCGCCATCTTAGAGAATTACCAGCAGAAGGACGGTTCGGTGGTTATTCCCGAGGCTCTTAGGCCCTATATGGACGGGGTGGCGGCAATCAAGCCCTGAGCCGCCGATTATCAGCCCTTCGGGAGTTTTATCGGGGACTTCACCTTTCACTTGTTTTTTAAATTTTCTCGTTTCGGGGAAATCATTGATAAAAAGACAGTGATCGCCAAGGCCACCAGTCCCAGGTCCGGAAATAGGTCAGGGATTTATTCCAGCCAATCAATCTATTCCCGGATATTATCGGCGCTTCGGGCGCGTTTTTTTCAATAAACCTTCAGCTTTCTTTCTGTCTAAGGCCTGTTGCCAGGCAGGCGCCCGCCGGCTCTGATTCGGCCGAATGCCAGGCGGCCTGATAATAGCAATAATATATGAATGGACATTCATATATCAGGAGGGGCGGTCAAAATTTATTTTCCCGGTCGGCGGCTGTCGGGTGGTCCGTCTCTTGTCAGATATCATCCTTCGGGTTAAAATATCAGCACTCCGGAGGGATGGCCGAGTGGTTTAAGGCGGCGGTCTTGAAAACCGCTTTCCGGTATCCCGGAACGGGGGTTCGAATCCCTCTCCCTCCGCCATTAACTTCTGGCAGGTGTTAGCTAAATTGGCCGGAGTTTATAATTCTCATCCGGGCTTTGCTCTCAACAGGAAAAGCACCGCGCTCCCAAAAGCCGAACGTCATGGCCTGACCAATCTGCTCTGCCGCCGACAGGCCGTAATTTCAGCCCCCAATTGAAAGTTCGGCCGGAGCCGGAGTTCAAATTAAGGGACGGCGGCGCTCAGGACTGTTTGACCCGCCAGGATTTCAGCCCGGTTTGAATAATCCCCGAGCTTCCTCACCACCAGTGCCGACTGCCGGCCGCCCACCACGGTTCTTCCAAATATTACCCTTAGACTGGATACCAGGTCTTAACCCAAAAGAAAGGAGCGGTTTGATCATTCGGGATTTATGAAGTGCCCGGAAAGAAAGGTCGGTTTGACTTGAGCCGGGATTAAAAATTAAAATAGCCCAGGTCTTTATTGATTCTACTTAGTGAAGAGGAGGTTTCATGAAATCCCCGAATCTCAGCCGACGGGAATTCCTGCGAACAGCCGGAGCGGCCGGAGCCGTGGCTTTTAGTTGGAATCTGGCTAACCTGGAACGGGTGGAAGCGGCCACCCAGGCCGTGGCCGGCAAATCGCCGGAAGAAGTGGCCAGGGACGAATTTTACTGGCGGGAAGTGCAGCTTGGTTTCAAGCTCGACCGTTCGCTCATCAACCTCAACAACGGGTTTACCTGTCCCTGTCCCCGGGTGGTCCTGGAGTCGGCTTTTCGCTATACCGAGATGATAAATATGTTGCCTGTCCATTATCAGGCCATGGTGGCCGGCAACATCGAAACCATCCGCCGCCGGATGGCCAAAGAATTCGGCTGCGACCCGGAAGAGCTGGCTTTAACCCGCGGCGCCAGCGAAGCTCTGCAGATTGTCCAGAACGGCATTGACCTTCAGCCGGGAGACGAGGTCCTGACCACCGAGCAGGATTATCCGCGGATGCTGACCACCTGGGACCAGAGGATGAGACGCCATGGCATTAAAGTCACCAGACTGCAGTTTCCGGTGCCGGCCACCCAGGATTATCTCTACAAGATGTTCGAGCAGGCTATCACCCCCAGGACTAAAGTCATTCACTTCTGCCACATCACCAACCTCACCGGACAGCTCTTCCCGGTGCAGAGAATTTGCCGGCTGGCCAGGTCTAAGGGCATAGTGACCATAATCGACGGCGCCCACGCTCTCGGCCATTTCCCCTTCAAGCTCCGAGAGCTGGAATGCGACGCTTACGGCGTCAGCCTGCATAAGTGGCTGCTGGCTCCGATCGGCAACGGTTGTCTCTACGTCCGGAAGGAAATGATCCCGAAATTCTGGCCGCTGCAGGCGGCGCCCGAACAGCAGGACAATGATATCCGGAAGTTTGAAGCTATCGGAACCCATCCCTGGGGTATCCGGGCGGCCCTGGGAGAGGCGCTGGCTTATCACCAGGCCATCGGGGCGGAACGCAAAGCGGCCAGGATGCGTTACCTGACGCTGCGCTACGTGAATGCCCTGAAAAAATACCCCCGCTTCAAGGTGCTGACCGACATGTCGGAACCCGCTCAGGCCTGGGGTGTGGCCGCCTGTTATATAGAAGGAATTGATGTCCGGGCACTGTCCGCTTTTCTGAGGAAAAAATACCGGATCATCACCGTGCCGCTGGTCGGCGGAGCGCCGCCCAATCAGGTTTTCGACTATCAGGCCCTGCGCATTTCGCCCAATGTCTACACCACCTTAGAAGAGATAGACACTTTCATCGAAGCCATGGAAGACGCCATCAAGAACGGGGTGGAAGAGGATGTGTTCATGCCGGTAGCCGGCGGCGCCAGAGCCGGAGAGGTTCTGGTCTGACGGCCGGAATATATGAATGAATCTTCATATATTAGAAAGAATCAAGAAAAGGAGGCGACAGGAATGAGAAAAACAAGCTTAGCGACTCCTTTATTGATAATAACGATCTTGCTGGCAGTCTGGCTCCCGGCGGCCGAAACTCAGACCGGTCAGCCTTCAGACCGGGCGGCGCTGTTTAAGATCCCCTTTGAATTTCGGGCAGCCGGCAAAAAAATCCCGGCCGGAGAATACTGGTTCGGCTTTAACCAGGCCGGCCGGCTTATCCTGCGGCAGACGGCTTCCGGTAAGGAGCTGGAACTGCAGGTGCTGGAAAAAATCGCCCCGCCGGAACAACCGGCGGATGAGCCGCGCCTGGTGTTTGATGAAGTCGGCGATTTTGCCCCTTCCTACACCGAGTACTTTACCGTTTACGTGCTGTCGGAAATCTGGCTGTCGGCCGGAGAAGGTTTCTTAATCCATACAACCAAAAGCGCCCATAAAGAGAAAATCATCACCGGAAGTCCGGCCAGATAGACTGAGCAGCGGCGGTCAGACAGAATTTGCTGAGGCCGGCCTCAACCGGCGCTGATTTTAGCCTGTCATCGGCCAGGGCCGGAGCGTTCGGACAGCTCAGTAAGGTTTTAAAGTCCTAAATGACCCGGCAGGATAATTTTCCCGGCCGTTAAGTCTTTTAGCCGGATTAATATTTTCAATGGCGGGGGATGACCCGACGGCATTAATCCGGAAAGAAGACGGCTTTTACTAATTCAGTCTTTAATGCCTGAGGACTTTATCTGTGTTTCTGTGACAGGCTTCTGAGTTTGAGAATTTTGATAAAAGGCGTTGGCCCTGACCGTCTGAATTGTGAGCGTTTGAGGTCTCTTATTAAGAGTTAACGGCCAATGAACTTTTCCTTCCGGCCGCCCGAACAACATCCGGAATAAGGCCTTAAAACTGATTCCCTCGCCGGCCAAGGGGTTTTTTTCAGGGTTAAAACATGTTAAAATAAGCCTTGTTTTCAGGCGCGGAGAGGTGCTGGAGTGGTCGATCAGGATCGCCTGCTAAGCGATTGTACCAGCTAAAACTGGTACCGCGGGTTCGAATCCCGCCCTCTCCGCCACTTTTTCCTGAGCCTGCCCGATTCACCACCGGAGAATGATTGAGACGATAAGTCTGTTCTGGCCCGGCAGGGAGCCGACTACCTTCTTCAGTCCGCTCTCCGGCTTCTTTGCTGAACGAAAAGAATAGCTTTAAGGCTTGACCAGTTTTTAGACATCAAGTCCTATCAACAGAATTAGACGCCCGATTCTCAGAGAACAAACGGGTTCTTTTTCTTGATCAAAGTAGCGGCAATAAAATTCAGTCCGTCTCCGATTCTGCAGCCGGGACCGTCAGACCCGGTTCTGACAGGCGCCGGGCCTGACGAGCCTGATAACTTTCTTAATCTTTTTGGGTCACTCTATGAAACCGCGCTTTTTGAGCAGAGGTTCTTTCCTGGGTTCGCGGCCGCGGAATTTAATGTACTGGCTGAGAAAATCGGCCGAGCCGTATTTCTCCAGGACTTCCTGCCTGAATTTCAGGGCGGTTTTCTGGTCAAAAAGTCCCCGCTCCTTGAAGGCTTCAAAGGCGTCGCTGTCGAGGACCTCGGCCCAGATGTAAACATAATAACCGGCCGAATAGCCGCCCGAGAAAATATGCTGGAAATAGGTGCTGCGATAGCGGGGAGCGATGGCCTCTATTAAGCCGAGATCGGTCAGCACCCGGCGCTCAAAATCATTGACCTCGTAATCTTGGTTAAAGATGGTCTTGTGCCAGTGGATGTCCAGCAGCGAGGCGGCCAGGTATTCGGTTGAGGCAAAACCCTGGTTGAACAGCGAGCTGTTGTTAATTTTCTTGATCAAGGCATCCGGTATGACTTCGCCGCTGGCGTAGTGTCGGGCGTACATTTTCAGGAATTCCGGCTCGGTCACCCAGTTTTCCATAATCTGGGAAGGCAGCTCCACCCCGTCGCGGGGGACGAAGCGATTGTTGTATTTGCCGTTGGCCAGCAGGGTGGCCAGCGAATGCCCGAATTCGTGAAAAGCCGTCTGGACTTCATCCAGCGACAGCAGGGCCGGAAGCTTTTCGGTCGGCCGGGTGAAGTTGCAGGTTATGGTCGACAGGGGAGCGATTCTCTTGCCGTCCTGGTAACTCTGGCGGCGCAGTGCCCCGGACCAGGCCCCGCTTCTCTTGGAAGCTCTGGGGAAAAAGTCCAAATAAAGCAGACCGACATGCTGCCCGTTCTTTTCCTTGACTTCATACACCTCGACTTCCGGATGGTAGACCGAGACTTTGCTCAATTTTTCAAACTTCAGACCGTACAGCAGCCCGGCCAGGGTGAACATTCCGTTTCTGACATTGTCGATCGAAAAATAGGGCCGGACTTCTTCGTCTTTCAGGTCGTACTTTTTCTGGCGCAGTTTTTCGGCATAGTACCACCAGTCCCAGGGAGCGATTTTGAAATCGGCCCCTTCCTGGTCGGCGATCTGCTGCATCTCGGCCAGTTCAGCTTTGGCTCGCTTCAGGGCATACTGCCAGAGTTCCGTCAGGAATTCTTCAACCTTCTCGGGTGTTCTGGCCATGTTGACTTCTATGGCGTAATGGGCGAAGGTCGGATAACCCAGCAACCTGGCCCGTTCGGTGCGCAGGGCTATGATTTTCTTGATGATTTCTTTGTTGTCGTATTCATTGTATCGGTCGCCCCGGCGGAGATAAGCTTCAAACAGCCTTTGCCGCAGTTCGCGGTTTTTGGCGTATTGCAGAAAAGGAGTCAGGCTCGGAACCTGGGTGGTGAAGACCCATTTTCCCTCCAGGCCCATTTTCCTGGCGGTCTCAGCCGCGCTGTCGATGACATTCTGCGGCAGCCCGGCCAGATGTTTCGGATTCTCGATGACCAGGCGGGAACTGTTGGTTTCCTGCAGCACGTTGTTTCCGAACTTCAGCGACAGCATGGACAGCTCGTTGTTTATCCGGCGCAGCTTTTCTTTGTCTTTCGGGCTTAACAGGGCTCCGGCCCGGACAAAATCCTGGTAAATTTTTTCCAGCATGAATTTTTCTTCCGGTCCGAGCTTGAGCCCGGCTCTGCGGTCGTAAACAGCCTTTATTCTGGCGAACAGCTTGTCATTCAGGTAGATACTGGACCGGTGCTGGCTGGTCAGGGGTGTGGACTGCTCGGCGATTTTCTGGAGCTCGGGCGAGGTGTTGGCGCTCTGCAGGGCGCCGAAAACCGCCTGGACCCTCTCCAGAAATTTTCCGCTGCGGTCAAATGCCAGAATGGTATTTTCAAAGGTCGGCGGCCTGGGATTGTTGACGATGGCCTCGACCTCAGCCTGATGCAGCTCGATTCCCTTCTTTATGGCCGGCAGGAAATGCTCGTTTTTAATCAGGTCAAAAGGCGGAGTTTCAAAAGGCGTGTTGAAGGCAGAAAAGAAAGGGTTGTTCTCTTCCTGGGCATAAAGAGCACCCAGCAGGACAACCGTCATCAGGGCCAGCGCCGCCAGGGCTGTCCCTGTCCTGAATAATCTTCCGGGTTCAAAATTTCCAGACATGGCACGCTCCTTGGATTATTTATTGGTTAAACTTGCCAGGACAAAGATTATAACTTGCCTGGCGCCGGTCAAGTCAAGCCTCTGATTGACAAGCGGGAAGCCGGTTTTATAAATTGAGTCTAACGATTCATGGTGAGGTGCGCCGATGTCGCGGATATTTTTCGGCAATAAAAATTCAGGAAATCTATTAATCCAGTGTGGCTTGATCTGGTTGATTCTGTCGAGTTTGCTGATGGGCGTTTCCTGCCGTCAACCTTCAATTCAAAGCGGTTCGCTGGCCGAGACCGCCAGGCTTTTTGCCGACCCGCCGCCTGAATTCAGGCCGGTCCCTCTCTGGGTCTGGAACGAAGCTATGACTCCCGAAAAAATCCGAACTCAGCTCCTGGACCTGAAGGACAAAGGTTTTGGCGGGGTTTTTGTCCATCCCCGGCCCGGCCTCATCACACCTTATCTTTCAGAAGAATGGCTGGCCCTGTTCAAGGAGACGGTCAGCCTGGGTCGGGAGCTGGGCCTGAAAATCTGGATTTACGATGAAAACTCCTATCCTTCAGGCTTTGCCGGCGGCCTGGTGCCGGCAGCCAGGCCGGAATTTGCCCGCTCCGGGCTGAAGGCCACCATTTTGAAATATCCCTCTCTATCCGGGGCCAGGGAACCGGTCTGCATTTTACAGCAGCAGGAGCAGTCGTTTCTGGACATCACCGACCGGGTCAGGAGCGGCGAGAGGGGCTGGCCGGAAGGCCGGTACTGGTTATTCGAGGTGGTCAAACAGGAACCGTCGCCCTGGTATGGCGGGTTCGCCTACGTGGACCTGATGCGGCCCGGAGTTACCCGGGTCTTTCTTCATCTGACCCTGGATGCCTATAAAAAGGCAGTCGGAGAAGAATTCGGCCTGACCGTTCCCGGCAGCTTCCAGGACGAAGCCGAGATTGCCCCGGCCGGAGGGGCCTGGGCCGTCAATTACACCCCGGCCATTTTTGACGAATTCAGCCGTCGCCGCGGCTACAACCTGCGGCCGGAATTGCCGTCGCTGCTGGAAGAGGTGGGAGATTTCGAGAGGGTGCGGCACGATTTTTACCTGACCTGCCTGGAGCTGTTCATAGAGAACTGGGCCCGACCTTATTATGATTATTGCTCTCAGAATAACCTTCAGCTTACCGGTCATTACTGGGAGCACGACTGGCCGTCGCCCAGGATCAATCCCGACAATATGGCCCTCGGGGCTTTTGCCCATATGCCCGGAATCGATATTCTGATGAATGAGTGGAGTCTTGATGTTCAGGCCCAGTTCGGCAATGCCCGGGCGGTGAAGGAGCTGGCCAGCCTGGCCAACCAGCTCGGACGGAAACGGACGCTCTCTGAAACTTACGGGGCCAGCGGCTGGGACCTGACCTTTTTCGACCAGAAGAGAATCGGCGACTGGGAATATGCCCTGGGGGTGAATTTTCTCAACCAGCATCTGGTGTTCTCGACCATTGCCGGAGCCCGCAAGAGAGACCATCCGCTGTCCTTTTCCTATCATGAACCCTGGTGGCCCGCCTACCGCCTGATGAACGATTACTTCGGCCGGCTGTCGGCGGCTCTGAGCTCCGGTGAGCAGCGGAACAGGATTCTGGTCATCGAACCCACCAGCTCGGCCTGGATGTACTATTCCCCGGCGGTGAAAAATGGCAGGCTGACCAGAATCGGCCAGGGCTTTCAGGATTTTGTGCACCGGCTCGAGCGTCTGCAGGTCGAATACGACCTGGGCAGCGAGTGGGTCATCAAGGAGCAGGGCGGGCTCATAGGAAAGAAATTGAGAGTCGGGCAGAGGGCTTATGAGCTGGTGATTCTTCCGCCGGGAATCGAAAACCTGGAAGAATCGACCGCCGCTCTGCTCAAAGATTATTTGAAGAACGGAGGTCGGGTTCTGTCCTGGGCCGGAAACCAGATCTATACCGGCGGGCGGCCGTCGTCGCTGGCCGCCGAACTGGCCGCTTATAAAGGGTTCAGAAGCCTGGCCGGTCAGGACCTGTCGGTTGAAATCGTAAATAAACAACTGAAAAGCGAGGTTCAGTTCCTCGAGCTGGCCGGTCAGGACCGGCTCTTTCATCATCGCCGGCAGCTTCAGGATGGTCAGCTCCTGTTCCTGGCCAACGTCAGTCCGGATGAAACGGCTTCGGGCCGGGTCAGTCTCAGGGGAAAGGCGGTGGAAAAATGGGAGGTTCCAACCGGCCGGACGACACCTTATCCGGCCCGGGTCAAAGGGGGGCGGGCGTTCATAGATTTTTCCCTTAAACCCGGTCAGAGTCTGCTTCTGGCGGTATATAAGAATAAAAAACGAAACTGGAAGCCGGCAGCCGAAGATAAAGCCGGGCCGGTTGAAACCCTGAACCTCAAGCCGCTTAAAATAAAAAGACTCGACCCCAACCTGCTGACGCTCGATTACTGTGATCTGACGGTCGGGGGGAGCAGCCAGAAAAACTTGTACTTTTACCAGGCCCAGCAGAAAACTTACCGGTGGCATGGCTGGTCCAGGAATCCCTGGGACTCCGGCGTTCAGTACCTGGATGAAATCATTTCCAGGAACAGGTTCGCTCCGGGAACCGGCTACAGGGCCGATTATCATTTTCGGGTGGCGCCGGGGGTGGACCTGAAATCGCTGAAACTGGCGGTGGAAAGGCCGGAAATTTTCCGGATGCTGGTCAACGGACGGTGCCTCGAACCGCTCCCGGGCCAGTTCTGGCTGGACCGGAATTTTGGGCTCTATCCGCTGGCGGAAGCGGTCAGAACCGGGCTTAATACTGTCAGCCTGGTGGTCAATCCCTTTGACCTGCTGGCCGAGTTAGAGCCGGTTTATGTGCTGGGTAACTTTTCTCTGCAGCCGTCCGGAAGCGGTTTCCAGGTGGTTCCGGCCCGGGAGCTGACGACCGGTTCCTGGAAGGACCAGGGCCTCATTTTTTACGGACACCGGGTGGCCTATGAATCGTCCTTTGAGGTAAGTCAGATAGAGCTCGAGGAAAAGGAGTTTATTTTCCGCAGCGGCCGCTTTCAGGGAGCGCTGGCCGAGCTTCTGGTCAACGGTCAGCCGGCCGGTTATGTTCTGAGTCCGAACGATACCTTAAATATATCTTCCGGCCTCCGCCCCGGCTCTAATGAACTCAGCCTGGTGGTGTATGGAACCCTGAAGAACACCCTCGGACCGCATCATCTGAATCCACCGCCGGGCCGCGCCTGGCCGGGTTCGTTTCAACGAGCCCCGGAAAGTGGACAACCCGCCGGAAGCGAGTATAATGTCCTGGATTACGGACTTTACGATTTCCTGATCATAGAAAAATCAAACAGAAAAGGACGGCCGCAGTGAATAAGATCGGCTTTGACAGTCAGGTTTATCTCCGGGAACAGACCGAGGCCATCGGTCGGCGGCTGGCGCTCTTTCCGGAAAAACTCTACCTGGAATTCGGCGGAAAAATCCTGAACGATTTCCATGCCGCCCGGGTGTTGCCGGGCTATGACCCCAACGTCAAGGTCAAGTTGCTGCAGGAGCTTCGCGACAGGATAGATATCATTCTCTGCATCTATGCCGGAGACATCGAAAGAAGGAAGCAGCGGGCCGACTTCGGAATTACCTATGATGCCGACACCCTGAGGCTGATTGACGAGCTTGGAGACCGAGGCCTGAAGGTTACGGCCGTAGTCATCACCAGGTATGAGGAACAGGCTTCGGCCCGGGTTTTCAAAAACAAACTTGAGCGCCAGGGGATAAAAGTTTATACCCATCGTTTTACCCGGGGTTACCCGACCGACGTTGAGGTGATAGTCAGCGAGGAAGGCTACGGCGCCAACCAGTTCATCGAAACCAGCCGGCCGCTGGTGATCGTCAGCGGCCCCGGTCCGGGCAGCGGCAAGCTGGCTACCTGCCTGTCGCAGCTATACCACGAACATAAAAGAGGCCTTAAGGCCGGCTATGCCAAGTTCGAGACTTTTCCCATCTGGGACCTGCCGCTCAAGCACCCGGTCAACGTGGCCTATGAAGCGGCTACTGCCGACCTGGGGGATTTCAACCTGGTTGACCCTTTTCATCTGGAAGCTTACAACCAGCGGGCCATCAATTACAACCGGGATGTGGAAGCCTTCCCCCTGCTGAAGAGAATTCTGAGCCGGATCGCCGGAAACGGTTTTGTCTACAAGTCGCCCACCGACATGGGAGTCAACGTGGTCAGCCGGGGAATAATTGATGATGAAGTGGTCAGGGAAGCGGCCCAGCAGGAAATAATCAGGCGCTATTTCCGTTATCAGTGCGAATATGTCCTTGGATTCACCGAACTGTCCACCCTGGAAAAATCAGAATTGTTGATGAAAGAACTTAACTTGAAACCGGAAAACCGGGCGGTGGTGCCGCTGGCCCGGGCGGCCGCGGTTGAAGCCCAAAGGAAGGGAAAGGGGAACAATGGAATTTATGTCGGGGCTGCCCTGGAATTGCGGGACGGGCGGATGGTTAAAGGCTATAATTCGCCGCTGATGCATGCCGCTTCCAGCGCCGTTCTCAACGCCCTCAAGCAACTGGCGGGAGTGCCAGAGTATATTCATCTGCTCTCGCCTTCGGTTCTGGAACAGGCCGCTTATCTCAAGAAAGACATATTCGGCGGCAAGGCTTTAAGCCTGGACCTGACCGAGGTCCTGACCTGCCTGGCCATTACCGCCCCGAACAGCCCGGCTACCCAGCTGGCCCTGGATAAATTGAAAGAGTTGAAAGGCTGTGAAATGCACCTTACCCACATGCCCACGCCAGGGGACGAAACCGGGCTGCGGCGACTGGGAATCAACCTGACCAGCGACCCGGTATTTGCTTCCAAAAGTCTCTTTCCTGGCTGACGGTATGGCGGAGAGAATTAATCATGGCTGTTCTGAAAAAATTCTGGTTAATCGCCATTTTCATGCCCTGGCGGCACTCCAGACTGTATGAGGATTTGAGAACCCGGGGAATCGGATTCAAAACCTTCCTGCTGCTCACGGTTCTCGGCCTGAGTTTCAGCCTGACTTCCATCATTCAGGCGGCCTGCGGTCATTTCCCGGCCGTCCCGGTTATCCTGCCCCTGAGGCTGGAAAACTATTTTGTCTGGCAGGCTCTTCTGGTCGTTCCCTGGATTCTGCTGACCTGGCTTTTGCTTGTCCCGCCGGTCAGGGCAGCCGCCGGCCTGGCGGGTCTTGCCGGGCTGAATTTACGCCAGGTTCTGGTCTGGCTGGGTCTCGGTTTTTCTTCCTGTCTGTTCTGGCTCTGGGTCTCTCATTTCCTGACTGCTGTTCTGTACCTCCTGGGAATGTCCCAGAAAGAATGGGTGGACTTGCTTTCCCAGCCGGGATGGTTTCAGACCTTATACCTGGTTTTTATGGCCCTGGCCGTGCTGTCCGGTTTAATTTCGCTTAACCTGAGCCTGGCCGGGAGGAGAAAGAAAGGAAAAGGATTGCTTATTCTGGTCGCCAGTTCAGGTTTCTGTCTCTGGCTGGCGGCGCTGGCGGTTTTTCTGCGCTGAGGAGGAAGGGCTGATGGAAATGACCGTCAGAAAATTCAGGCTGGAAGATTACGATCAAGTTATGGAACTCTGGCAGCTATGCGGCCTGCCTCTAAAACCCCGGGGGAGGGACAACCGGGAAGAAATCAGCCGGCAGCTGGAGAAGCCCCAGGTAATTTTTCTGGTGGCTGAAGCCGGGGACAGGGTTGTCGGCACGGTCCTGGCTACCCACGACGGCCGCAAGGGCTGGATCAATCGTCTGGCCGTTGACCCGGCTTATCGCCGGAGGGGACTGGCTCAGATGCTTGTCCGCCTGGCCGAGGAGGAGCTGGAAAAGGCCGGGCTCAAAATGTTTGCTGCTTTGATTGAAGAAGACAATCAGGCTTCGATCCGGCTTTTCGAAAAGCTGGGCTATGAATTCCATCCGGAAATAAAATATTTTACCCGCAAAAAATCTTCCGACGTTTGACGGCGGAGGTCGGAGCTCAGCGCCTGAGGCCCTATCGTGAAACGCCAGGCCCGGATCAATACTTTCAGCCGCGAGTTTTAACCTGCCGGCTGAATTCAAAAAGCGCTTCCCGCACCTCGCGGTGGCTGAGGGCCGGACCGTCCTGGGGCGAGTCGATAATACGATAATCAAAGAAGGGGCAGTTGCCTTCGTACCAGCGCTCGGAAACCGGACGGCCGAGTATTTCCCTCTTTTCTTTTTCGAGCTGATTGAGCAGACTGCCCAGACCCCGGAGGTTCACCCCGGCCTCCGGGTCCACTCCGATTATGAACCGGCGGTTACCAAAATTGCTGAGCAGAAAAGAAAAGCCGCGGCCGAGCGGAGAGTTAAACACATCGCGGCGGGCCCATTCCTTAAGAAGAAAGCTTTTCGGGTTCAGAACGATCAAGCCGTCGACCGGACGGTTTCCGGATTCCCGGCTGAGCGGCAGGTTGAGTTGCACTTTTTCGGCTTTTTCCAGGTCCTCCAGGTAGCCGAAGTAATCGTCCTCCACCCGGTGCATGGCTCTTTCATAGAGGTCGATTCCCAGGAGTATCTGCCGGCTATCGACGATATCCCGTCCCAGCCTGACCTGTTCATAAAGGAGTTTCAACAGGCGCAATCCTTCCTGAACTCTTTCCTGATTGGCTTCCTCTTCGGGTTTCTGGAGACCGGCATATAAAGCCCGGAGCAGGGCGTAAGGGGTGGAGCTGAGCTCCACATTTTTAGGTATGGTGGCCGAGTCGGCCATTCTGGCATAATCAGCAATAATTTTTAATGGTTCCTCCACCTTTCTTATTTCCAGCAGTTTCAGGCTGAGAAAGATGGCGCTGACGGCGTCAAAATCCGGCAGGCGGTGGGTGATGATGGTTAATTTCTCCACCGGTTCCGGAAGATGAGCCAGCACCAGCTCGGGGTGTTTTATCACCAGGGAAGCGGCGCATTCCGGCTCGGCTTCCGGATGATGATGGTCAATGACCCCGGGAACGGTCTTCAAACCCACATCCAGAACCAGAGTCTCGGGCCGGGGATTAAATTCCTGGCCGTAAGGAGCGAACTGGAAAATAACTTCCATTCTTCCGGTCGTTCCGCCTGACAGCCTTAAGGTGCCGCCTCAGGCCTTCCGGGCTCCGGTCACTTAGGCCCTGAGAACAGCGTGTCCAGTATGTTTTCCTCCAGCTCTTCGCCGGGGGTCGGATATTTGCGCCGCTGATGTTTCTTGTTAACCTGGCTGAGACAGGTGCTGACCTCGGACACCCTGGACAGCGCTTGCACTGTCTGTCCGCTTTCGGAATAGACCTCGATGGTTACGGTATAGGGAATTCCGGTGGCTCTGAGGTTCTGACTTTCCAGTATCTTGATTATTCGGTCGCGGAGCTTTTCGGCCCCGGCCCGGCCGGTGTTGGGCAGCATGATCATGAATTCGTATTCACCTATTCTGGCCACCAGGTCGACCTTTCTGGTGGTTTTTCTCAGGATGAAAGACAGGTTGGTTACCACTCTGGCTCCGGCTTCCTGGCCGAAGGTCTGGATGATCTTTTCGTAGTAATCTATGTCGACTTTAAGCAGCGACAGGTCGATGCCGTAGCGCTCGCAGCGGGCGACTTCCCGCTGGAAATAGTTGACGAAGGCCCGGGTGTTGTAGGCGTCGGTCAGCGGGTCGAATTCTTCCAGCTCGCTGATGTGCTTCAGCAGCACCAGCCTTTCCAGCAACAGCTCGAACAAGCTGATCAGACTCAGCAGCAGCTTGAACTCATCCAGGCTGAATTGCTTTCCGTTTTTCTTGTTGAAAAGCCCGACCAGGCCGAAGACCTTTTTTTCGACTCTGACCGGCAGAGCCATCAGACTGTAAACCTCCAGTCCGGGAAGGTGGTCCACCTTGGGGTTGAAGCGAGGGTCGCGATGGCAGTCGGAGATGATGATATTCTGGTTGGTTTCCGCGGCCAGCCCGCAGATTCCTTCTCCCCGCTTGATCATCCGGTCCTGGAGCTGGGAGGCAAGGTCGCCGATTACCCGGGCGTACCTGAGGTCGCGGGAAGCCTGGTCCCTGAGCAGAAACGCGGCCACCGCCGGCCCGAGCAGCTCATCTATCTTCTTGAGCAGGCGGTCGAGCAGGTCATCAGTGCTTCTGGCCAGAGACAGCTCACGGCTGGCTTCGAAATATTTGGCAGTAGAAAGCGTCTGGAATTGGTCTGACCTGGTCCCACCCTTTAACTCTTCCATTGGATATATATTTAACAAATTTTATATCCGATTTCAACCGGAAGTTATCATCTGGAACCGGGGAAACTTCGGTCAGCCGGGTTTGTTTTTTTTCTGCCTCTTTCCCGGTCGGCTGTTGCCTGAAGCCCGCCTGTCCGCCTATTTTTTATTGTCCGAACTCGATTTCCAGTCCTCAAATTTAGTCGGTATTTCTTTCAAAAAATCAGAATTTACCCGGAAAAGATAGGACAGGTCGCGGTTCTTGATTACTACCTGCTGCCGGTCGCTTTCTTCCTGGCCTATCAGGAGCTGAATTTCCTTTTCCTCCCCGTCGGCCGGCTTAACCCGGATTGATATTTCAAGAGAGGGTCGGTCCAGGCCGTAATCCTTGAGTCCGACCGGGCTGTCTATAAATTCTGAGGCTTCCAGGTACTCCAGCTTCCGCAGCAGGGACTCAATTTTTGATTCCTCGGCCGGTTCTTTCTTTCCGCCCTCCAGCGTCAGAAACCACTTTTCCTGCTCCTGTCCCTTTTCCTTCACTTTTTCTTTGACTGCCGCCAGTTGCCAGTTTTCTTTTTTCAAAATGATTCCCGCCGCTTCCCAGGAGTTAAAACCGGCCACCTTCTTTTCCCTTAGGTCGGCTATCTTCTTGCTGAGGTCGGTGGCGATCTGGCTGTCGACTTCGATGATTTTTCTGGTCAGAGAATTGGTGGCCGCAACTCTGTTGTCCTTCCGGTTGAGGGCAAAGGTCAGTTCCTGGCTGTCCTGGAGTTCGAGCACCACCGTGAACTCCGGCCGGTCCAATCCATATTGACTCAGCTTTTCCGGGTCCTTCTCTTCAGCCAGAAAGTCGCGGGCTCTCAGGCCTGACAGACTGTCCAGCAGATTGTCGACCTGGTATTTGGAAGCCAGGGCCGAGACCGGCCGGATGAACTTCCAGGTTTCTCCTTCCCGCCGGATTTTCCAGTTAACTTCTTTGGATTTGAGTTCAACCGATTGCACCCGGGCGGTATCGAACTTCAGGACGTCTTTCTTTCTCAGGTCGAATAGCTTTTTATCCAGGCTGTATTTAAGATGGGAGGGAAGCAACACAACCTGCTGGCGGTCGGCCCTGCGGGCATAGAGGGTTCCGTCCAGCGGATTTTCCATGCCGATCTGAATGACCACCGGCTGGCTCTGGCCTTTCAGCCACAGGCTGACTTCTTTTTTCGGAATTTCGTAAGCTGCCGGGTCAGCCGCCTGTTCTTCCACTACCTTGTCCATTCGCAGGCTGGCGAAATTTTCGGCCAGGCTGCCGGCTTCGTATTCATCGGCTTCGGCTGCCAGCGGTTCTTCAATCTGCCAGTGTCCCTGTTCGTCCTTCTTCAGGCTGATGACCGAGCCGTCTTCTTTTTTCAAACTTAACTTTTCCACTTCAGACGCCTTGAAATCCGTCAGCTTTTCGGCTGCCTCTTTTTTCTCCTGGGCCTTTTCAGATCGGTGTTCCACCAGAATAACCACCGCCAGGAGAGCGAGGAAGACGGCCAGAAGAATCAGAGTCGTCCTGAATTTCATAAAGACCTCCTTCTGACCCAGATGCTCAGGCCGGCGGCCAGCACCAGCACCGGCAACAGTATAACCGACAGAAACATCAGGAACCGACCCTGGCTGGGCGTCAGGCTGATCGAGCGGGGAGTTCTGGTTCTGGGCTGGATTGATATCAGGTCGGATTCTTCCGTCAGCCAGTTGACTGTGTTCAGAAAGAAATTGCCGTTGCCGGACAGGTTGTAGTATTTGTTGACAATAAAATCGGAATCGCCGAACACCGCCAGCCTTGCCTCCCGGGAAACAGGGCCGGCTTCATCTTTTTTGCTGTTTTCAGCTTTCTCCGGGTTCGGTTTCGGTTTTTCTTTGTTTTCTTCAGCCCCGGTTTCCTTTTCTTCCTCTTTGGCTTCCATCTTCTGGCTTCCGGCCACGGCCAGGGTGATCGGCCCCTGGCGGTCTTTCCCCTGGTCGAAAGCGACTTCGGCTTTATCCAGCTGCTTTTCAGCCCAGGAGTTGGGGCTGGTCCTGGCCAGGCTGTTCAGAGTGAGGCCCTCCGGCCTGGAGTCTGAAATTTCCACCGACCGGGCCAGCGGAAAGAAGGTGGCGTAGCGGAAATTTTTGGTAATGTCGTGGCTTTCGTATTCGGTTACTACCGGCATGAAGTAATCGCCGCCCAGCAGCCTGGAAACGGTGTCCACCACCAGGTCGTTTTCCAGTTTGATTCCATAACCAGCCAGGAAAGTCTCCAGCCCGGACGAGGTTTCCGGGTCGATCATGAACAGCACCCGTCCTCCGGTCTTGAGGAAATTTTTCAGCGTTTCCAGCTCGTTGGGCAGCAATCCCTTCCTTGGACCGGGCACAATAAGCAGGGCGCAGTCCTTGGGAAAATTTTCAGACAGGGCCAGGCTGAGTTTTTTGACTTCATAGCCGATTTTTTCCAGTTCGGTCTTGGCCGTGCTGTAGCCGACATCGCCCGTCTCGTCGATCGAGTTTTCGCCGTGACCTTCAAGAAAATAAATGACCTTTTTTGAGGCCCTGGTGACCTTGATCAGGGCGTTGGTCACATCTTCCTCAGAAGTGGTGGTGATCCTGTTCTCCTTGTCGCCGCACTCAAAAACGGTCGTCCCGTCCTGGGTGATGTCATATTTCTTAACCAGACCGGGATTCTTATCGGGGTCGATGAATTCATACTTTACTCCGGCGGAGTGGTAAGCGTAATTCTTGAGCAGGTTTTCCATGGTCTGCCGGCTGACGTTGCTGTCGCGGAAAAAGGCCTTGATTGCGACCTCCTGTTTAAGGTTCTTGACCACGTTGACCGATTGTTCCGACAGGCTGTGGATTTTGGAAGCCGTGAAGTCCACCCGGTAATGTCGTCTGGCCAGGAAGAAATTCAGCACCACCAGAATGGCCAGCATCAGAATGATGATTAACGCCAGGTTGCTGGAATAGATGAAAGAGCGGCGCTTGAGCCCCTCTTTCAGGCCGGCCAGATTGGCAATTATGTAGACGGCGAGCGCCACGATGCCGGCCGCTCCGACAATCCAGGCGGCCGTCCGATACTGCGGCCAGACAGCCAGGATAACCACGGCCAGGGCCAGCAGTCCCAGGCTTATATAATTAAGGTAATTTTTTAACCAGTTCATGGTCTCACCTCCAGCGGCGGAATTGAATCACTGAATGGGTCAGGAAAAGACCAAAGAAAGCAAAACTCAGATAATAGACCAGGTCGCTGGTATCCAGGATTCCCTTGGTCATGCCGTCGAAGTGCTCAAAGAACGACAGGTAATTAAGGACATCCTGCCAGAGCCCCCGGGCCGAATAGGCCGCCCAGCTCAGCACCCAGAACAACAGCAGGGTGCCGAAAGTCAGCACCGCCGATACAATCTGGTTTTCGGTCAGGGCCGACCAGAAAATGCCCAGAGCCAGAAAGGCCGCTCCCAGGAGGAACAAGCCCAGGTATCCGAGCAGATAAGGAACCGGCTCGGGGTTGCCGTGGACGAAGGTGAAAATGGTGGGAATGGCGCTCAGAACCAGCATGGCCAGCAGAACTATCAGCGAAGCCAGGTATTTGCCCAGAATGATCTGTATGACCGACACCGGGGAGGTGAACAGAAGCTCTTCCGTGCCCATCTTCTTTTCTTCGGAGAACAGTCTCATAGAAACTACCGGAAGCATCAACAGCAGGATGATACTCAGGTTGTGAAACAGGGGAGCAAAGACCATCTGGTTGATGTTGACCTGCTGGAAGTAATAGGGATTCTGAGCCATCTGCATGGCCTGGGTGTTGAACCACCAGACCAGGCTGTAGAAGAAAAAGCCCGAGAGCAGGAGAAAGATGGCAATAACGATATAGGCAATGGGCGAGGTAAAATAGGAAATCAGTTCTTTTTTGGTTATGGACCAGACGGCGCTCATTGTTCCATACCTCCCGAGACGATTCTCAGATAAAGCTCTTCGATATTCATGGCCAGAGAACGCATTTCCTTGATTTCCAGCTTCTTATCCAGGCAGAGCTTCAGAACCTGGGTTCTTAAATCCTGTCCCCAGGGCCACTCCAGCCTGATTTCGGCACCCTCCTGAGAGGCTGTCTGGAGTCCCGGCAGCTGCCGGAAAAGATTCAGGACTTCTCCGTCTATTCTGTCCAGCTTCAGGTAGACGCCGTCGTTCTGGCTGAAGCTTCTGGCCAGCTCCTCCAGCGACCCGGAAGCCATGAGCTGTCCTTCGTTGATGATTACCACCCCGTCGCAGACTTCCTTGACTTCGGCCAGGATGTGAGTGGAGAGCATGATGGTGTGCTCGCCTTTGAGCGATTTGATCAGGTCTCTGATTTCTTTGATCTGGGCCGGGTCAAGCCCGATAGTCGGCTCGTCCAGGATGACCACCCTGGGGTTGTGGATCAGGGCCTGGGCGATGCCGGTCCGCTGCTTATAACCTCGAGAAATGTTCCTGATCAACCTTTTCCTGACGGCCTGCAAGCCGGCAATCTGCACTGCCCGGTCCACCGCGGCTTTTTTCCGGGCGACCGGCACTTTCTTGATCTCGGCCACAAATCCCAGGTAGGATTCGACCGTCATTTCGGGATAGAGGGGGACGGTTTCCGGAAGATAGCCAATCGATTGCTTGACGGCCTCGGCCTGTTCGAAAACATCGAACCCGGCCACAGAGGCCTTTCCGGATGTGGCCGGCAGGTAGCCGGTCAGAATCCGCATGGTGGTTGTCTTGCCGGCGGCGTTGGGCCCGAGCAGGCCCCAGATCCGGCCTTCTTCCACTTTGAAACTCAGATTCCGGATGGCCACCAGGTCGCCGTACTTTTTGGTTAGCTGTTCAGTCTCAATCATCGGCCAACCTCCTTTCTGAATTTGAAAGCTTGAGACAAGCAAATGGTTACATTTTATCTGGAACCTGGATACCCATCAGGTCGAGGGCCTGACAGAGTATCTCGTGGATAAAATGTATGGTTAACAATCTCAGGGTCTGCAATTTCGGGTCTTTCTCGGCCAGGATGGGATAATGGTGGTAATAGCTGTTAAACTTCTGGCAGAGGTTAAAGGTGAACTTGGCCAGAGCGGCAAATTCCAGGGTGGCAATGGCCCGCAACACCTCTTCGTCCAGGCCGCAGGCGAAAACCACCAGGTCCCAGAAATCCCGGGCTTCTTCCTCCGGCAGCCCGGCCAGGCCGACAGATTCGGGAGCCAGCCGGCTCAGGAATTCCGGACCTGAAATGCCGAACCGCACCTGGAACTTGCGGAAGATGCTTCGCAGACGGACGGCGGTATATTGCAGGTAAGGCCCGGTTTCGCCCTCGAAATTCAGGGCCTCGTCGAAGTCGAAGACGATGAGCGAGTTCCGGGCGTATTTCAGCATGAAGTAGCGGACGGCGGCCGAAGCAATCTGCCGGGCGATTTCCCGGCGTCCGGCTTCGGGCAGGTCGGGATTTCTCTTGTTGACTTCGGCCAGGGCTTTTTCTTCCAGCCGGTCGAGCAGGTCGTCGGCCTTGATGCCCACTCCTTTCCGTCCTGATACTTCCAGAAAGGCTTTGTCCTTATCCTCATCCGACAGGTCGACTTTAATCTCGGCCAGGCTCCGGGGCGACAGGGCTACCATCTCGTAGGAAAAATGGATCGATTTTTCCGCCTGTTCCAGATATCCCAGGGACTTCAGCCCCTGGACCACTACCTTCTGCAGGTATGACTGGCGAACGTCGATGACATTGTAAACTTTGCTCCCGGCTCCGAAATGAACCTGGTAGGGGGTGGGGTCGGCCGATGAAATCCAGACCGGCCGCCCGTTGTCTTCCAGGATGGGTTCATAATAAAAATCCTGGCCCAGGAGTCCGAACTTCCACATCTGGTAGGCGATATCCTTGCCGACATAAGTCACCGTTCCGTCCGAGCGGACAATGATCTTTTCCCGGTCCGGTTCGTCCTCCAGCTTCATTACCCAGCAGCCGGCGTTTTCTCCTTCGGTCGAAAGATGGATGGCTCCACTTTCTTTAAGACGGGCAAAAGCTTTTTCCCAGAACTTTAGTTTCAGAATGCTGCTTTCGCAGGGGAGGACGTCGTAACCGATGCCCAGTCTCTTCATGGTGGCCAGATGAGCCCGCAGGATGCGTCGAGAAACCAGATAGGCATAATCGGCTTCCGGAGATTCTCCGTGTTCGATTTTCTTAAGGATAACCGCTTTTCTGGCCTGGGCTTCCTGGTTTTCAGCCAGGTAGCGGGAAACCCGGGTGTACAGGTCCCAGCAGTAGTAATCAAATTTGCCCTCGATTTTCTCCAGGTCAGCCAGGGATTTTTTCTCCAGTTCCATCAATCCGAAAACCACATCCACCACCTGGACCCCGGTGTCGTCGATATAATTCTGGACCTCGACCTGTTCGCCTTTGTGCCGCAGGCAGCGGACCAGGGTATCGCCCAGGCAGGCGTTTCGAAGGTGGCCGACGTGAGCGGCTTTGTTGGGGTTGATATTGGTATGCTCGACGATGACCTTTTTCTCCTCCGGCTCCAGTCCGGATAGCTTCAATTCGGACAGTTTTTCGCGGAAAAACCGTTCGCGGTCAAGAAAAAGGTTGATGTAACCGGCTCCGGCCACTTCCACCCGGTCCAGACCTTCAATTCCCGACAGCAACTCGGCTGCCCGGGCGGCAATGGTTCTGGGGTTGGTTTTAAGCTTCCTGGCCAGGGGGAAGGCGACGGACAGGGCCAGGTCGCCCAGCTTCTGGTCGGGGGTGGAGGTGAGCTCCAGCTCGGGGCCGGAAACCGGGAATTCCGGGCTTAACCGTGCCAGTATTTTTTCTTTTAGTTTCTTCTTTGTTCTGAACATCGTGCTTCTAATTATAACAAATCTGAACCGGCTAACAAGTTGTCCCGATACTTGAAAGCAGCCCTTGATTTGTGATACTAATTTAACTTAGTTTAATTCCAGTATTGAGAGGAATCATAATGAAAAAAACGAGACTTAATGCCGTTCATAAAGAAGCCGGAGGCAGGATGGTTGAGTTCGCCGGTTTTGAAATGCCGGTGGAATACAAAGGAATAATCGATGAACATCTGGCCGTCAGGACCAGGGCCGGTCTGTTCGATGTCAGCCACATGGGAGAAATCATAGTCGAGGGACCGGAAGCTCTGGCCTGTGTGCAATATCTGACCCCCAACGACGCCGGGAAACTCGGCCCGGGGCAGGTTCAGTATACGGCCCTGACCACTCCCGAGGGGACTTTTGTCGACGATATGCTGGTCTACTGTCTTTCTGTTCCCGACAAATACCTGTTGGTGGTCAACGCCGCCAATACCGATAAAGATTATGCCTGGGTGAAAGAGAAGTCGAAGCCTTTTCAGGTATTCGTGGCCAACCGGAGCGACGAACATTCCCAGCTGGCCCTGCAGGGACCTCTGGCTCAGGAAATTCTGCAGCCGCTCACCGAACTCAACCTGGGCCAGATGAAATCTTTTACCTTTGCCTTTGGAAAAGTGGCCGGGATCGAGTGCCTGGTCTCCAGGACCGGCTATACCGGCGAGGACGGCTTTGAAATCTACACTCTGGCTGAAAACCCGGAGGTCATCTGGAAAGCGATCATGGCCGAGGGCGGCCCCAAGGGCCTGCTTCCGGTCGGCCTGGGGGCCAGAGATACCCTGCGGCTGGAAGCCAAGCTGATGCTTTACGGTAACGATATCAGCGACCGGACCACGGTCCTGGAAGCCGACCTGAAATGGATCGTTAAATTCCAGAAAGGCGATTTTCTGGGCAGGGCCGTCCTGGAAAAACAACTGCAGGAAGGCCTGAAAAGAAAACTGGTCGGATTTGAGGTGGTGGATAAGGGCATCGCCCGTCCCCATTATCCGGTTTTTGCCGGCGGCCGGCAGGTGTCGGAAGTTTGCTCGGGAACCTTTGCCCCCTATGTCAAGAAGGCCATCGGCCTGGTTTACCTGCCGGTGGAATTGACTGAAATCGGGACTGAATTCGAAATCGGGGTCAGAGACAGGAAGCTAAAAGCTCGGGTCATCCCGACTCCTTTTTATAAGAGAGAAAAAAAATAATCCAAAACTTAAATAATTTTCAGGACAAAGGAGGAACTAATGTATCCTGACAATCTGTATTACAGCAAAGACCATGAATGGCTCAGACTGGAAGGCGAGGAAGCTGTGCTCGGAATCACCGATTTTGCTCAGAAACAGCTCGGCGATATCATCTACGTCGACCTGCCGCAGCCGGGAAAGGTTCTGGAAGCCCATCAGACCGTCGGCAGCGTCGAATCGGTCAAGTCGGTCTCGGACGTCTATTCGCCTGTTTCGGGAGAAGTGGTGGCCGTCAACTCGGAGCTGGCCCAGAGTCCCGACCTGATCAACAAGGATCCGCACGGCCAGGGCTGGATTGTCAGGCTTAAAATAAAGGATAAAGCCGAAGTCAACAACCTGATGAAGGCGGCCGAATACGAAAAGTATCTGGAAGGCCTCGAACATTAAGAGTTGCTTCCCCGGGCCGCCGGCCCGCGAGGAAGACGGGGAGAAAAAGATAATGAGTTATATTCCTATTAGTGACCAGGATAAGAAAGAGATGCTGGCCCGGATCGGGGTGGAATCGGTGGAAGACCTGTTCTGCTGCATTCCTGAAACCATCAGGTTGCGGAACTTGCTCAATTTGCCCGGTCCGCTTTCGGAACCTGAGATTGTCGAGTATTTTGAGGACCGGGGAAAAAAGAATTTATACCACCGATATCTGTCCTTCCTGGGCGGGGGAGCCTACGACCATTTCATTCCGGCCGTGGTTGACTACCTGAGTTCGCGGGGGGAGTTTGTCTCTCCCTACACCCCCTACCAGCCAGAAGTCAGCCAGGGGACCCTCCAGGTGATCTTCGAGTTCCAGACTCTGATCTGTCAGCTGACCGGCCTGGATATCGCCAACGCTTCTCTCTATGACGGAGCCACCGGAGCGGCCGAAGCGGTGCTGATGGCCAACCGGGTAAAGAATAAAAAAAGGCTGCTGGTAGCCTCCAATGTTAATCCCGAGTACCGGCAGGTTATATACACTTATACCAGGAACCTGGGACTGGAAGTGGTGGAGATCCCGTATGACCGGCTGGGAAGGGTTGACCAGACAGGTCTGGAATCGGCCTTCAATTCCCATACTTCGGTCCTGCTCTGCCAGTCTCCCAACTACTTTGGAGTGGTGGAAGACCTGGAAACCCTGAGCCGGCTGACTCACAGCCATGATGCCCTGCTGGCTGTGGCCGTTTCAGAACCTCTGTCCCTGGGACTGCTGGAAGCTCCGGGAAAGCTGGGGGCGGACATTGTCACCGGAGAGGCTCAGTCCTTCGGGCTGCCGCTCAGCTACGGAGGCCCCTACCTCGGATTTATGGCCTGCAAAAAGGAGTTTGTCCGGCAGCTGCCCGGAAGAATCGCCGGCCAGACGGTTGACACCGAAGGTCGCCGGGGTTTTGTCCTGACGCTTTCCACCCGGGAGCAGCACATCAGAAGGGAGAAAGCTACTTCCAACATCTGCACCAATCAGGCTCATTGTGCCCTGAGGGCCACCATCTATCTGGAGACTCTCGGCCGGCAGGGCTTGAAGAAGCTGGCCTGGGTCAACCTGCAGAAAGCCGCTTATGCCCTGGAGAAGCTGACGGCCATTCCGGGCGTCCGCCGAAAATTCGGCGGGCCGGTTTTTAATGAGTTTGTGCTGGAATTTCCCACCGACTGGAGTCGGATAAAACAGAAACTTGAAGAAAGGGAAATCCTGGGCGGCCTGTCCCTGGGCCAGGACTACCAGGGTCTGGAAAAGTGCGCCCTGGTCACCATCACCGAAAAGCACAGCCGGGAAAAGATTGACCGCTATGCCGAGGTTCTCAAGGAGGTGCTGAAATGATCAACGTCATCCGTGAACCGCTGATTTTCGAGATCAGTTCACCGGGCAAGAGCGGAGTTCGCCTTCCGGCGCTGGACGTTCCGGAAAAAATGGATGTCCTGGATGGCCTGGCCATCAGGTCGGACCTGGAGGGCTTCCCGGAGGTGTCGGAAACAGAAATCACCCGGCATTTCACCCGCCTTTCCCAGATGAATTACTGCGTGGATTTTGGCTTTTACCCGCTCGGCTCCTGCACCATGAAATACAATCCTAAGGTCAACGAAAAAGTGGCCGCCCTGCCCGGCTTGAGCGGCGTTCACCCCCTGGCTCCGGAGAAACTGGCCCAGGGCAACCTGGAGTTGATGAAGACCCTGGAAAAATTGCTGTGCGAAATTACCGGCCTGGATGCGGTCAGCCTGCAGCCGGCGGCCGGGGCTCACGGAGAATTGACCGGGATGATGCTCATCCGGGCCTATCACCAGGCTCACGGCAACCCGAGAAAATATGTGCTCATTCCGGATTCGGCGCATGGCACCAATCCCTCTTCGGCCCATATCTGCGGCTACGTGGTTAAGGAAATTAAGTCCAACGAGAAAGGCACCATTTCCCTGGAAGACCTGGCCCGGGAAATGACCGAAGAGGTGGCCGCGCTGATGGTCACCAATCCCAACACCCTGGGAGTGTTTGAATCGGATATCTGCCAGATAGCCGAAATCGTCCACGCCAAGGGCGGCTTTGTCTACATGGACGGGGCCAACCTCAATGCCCTGGCCGGGGTCACCAGACCGGGGGACATGAAGGTGGACGTTCTTCATCTAAACCTGCATAAAACTTTTTCCACCCCCCACGGCGGCGGAGGGCCGGGCTCGGGTCCGGTGGCGGTTAAAAAAGTGCTCGAACCTTATCTGCCGATGCCGGTCATCGAGGAAAAAGACGGGCAGTATCATCTGAACTACAACCGTCCGCAGTCCATTGGCCGGGTAAAGAGTTTTTACGGGCAGTTCCTGGTGATGCTGAAAGCGCTGGCCTACCTCCTGGCCCTCGGACCGGCCGGGTTGCGCGAGATGACGGAAATAGCGGTCCTGAACTCCAATTACATTCGCCACAGCCTGAAGGGCGTCTATCATCTTAAATATGATTCCCCGACGCTTCACGAGTGTGTCTTTTCTGATAAATTTCAGAAAGATTTTGGAGTATCCAACCTTGATATTTCCAAGAGGCTGCTGGATTACGGGTTGCATCCGCCGACCATGTCTTTCCCGTTGATAGTGCACGGAGCCCTGATGATAGAACCGACCGAAACCGAAAGCCGTCGCGACCTGGATCTGTTCATCGAAGCTATGAAAGCTATCGACCGGGAAGCCAGGGAGAACCCCGAGCTGCTGCGGACGGCTCCGCATATTACCTATGTGCGGCGTCTGGATGAAGTCCAGGCGGCCCGCAATCCGGCTCTGAGGTGGGAGAAGAAATAGAACTGCCGAAGTTTCAGAGCTGAAAATATATTGGCCGGGGCGGAATTTTGGGTGAAGGAAGAAACTGAAGATGAGCATGCAGGAACTTTTCTTGAAACTTTATGATTTCTGGTCCGGGCAGGGTTGTTATTTAGCTCCAACCTATGACCTGGAAGTCGGGGCCGGGACCATGACCCCGGACACTTTTTTCCGGGTGCTCGGCAAGCGTCCCTGGAAGGTGGGTTATGTTCAGCCCTCACGGCGTCCGACCGACGGCCGTTATGGAGAAAATCCGCACCGGGTCCAGAAGCACTTCCAGTTCCAGGTAATCATCAAGCCTTCTCCGGACAACATCCAGAGGATTTATCTGGACAGTCTGACTTCCCTCGGAATCAACCTGAAGGAACACGACCTGAGGTTCGATGAGGATGACTGGGAGTCTCCGACCATCGGGGCCTGGGGGGTTGGCTGGCAGGTGATGCTGGACGGGCTGGAGATCACTCAGTTCACCTACTTTCAGCAGGCCGGGGGGCTGGAATTGTTTCCGGTGTCTGTCGAAATTACCTACGGCCTGGAGAGGCTGGAGATGTTCCTGGAACAGAAAGACAACATCTACGACCTGCAGTGGTCTGCCGACGTCAGTTACCGTGACCTGCGCTACCAGGAGGAGAAAGAATTTTCCGTCTACAATTTCGAACAGGCCGACACCCAGATGCTGCACCGGGCTTTCGGCTCGGCCGAAAAAGAAGCCCAGCGTCTCATCGAGCAGGGCCTGCTGCTTCCGGCCTATGACCAGTGCCTGAAATGTTCGCATTTCTTTAATCTCCTGGACTCCCGTGGCGCCATCAGCGTGACCGAGCGGGTAAAGCTGATCGGGCAGGTCAGGGCTCTGGTTAACCAGATTGCCAGGAAATTTGTCGACCGAGAAGGAGAAAGCTGATGGAATTCCTGCTGGAAATAATGACCGAAGAGCTGCCTTCCAGCCACGTCCGCGGCGCTCTCAGCCAGTTGCAGGACCGGTTTCGACAGGAATTTCAGGCGGCCCGGGTCGGTGTCCGCAGTTTGAGAACTCTCGGCACCTGCCGGCGCCTGGTGGTGGTAGCCGACCTGGAAGCTGGCCAGCCCGATGAGGAAGAGGTGGTCACCGGACCGCCCCGGCAGGTGGCTGTTCAGGCCGACGGCAGCTTGAGCCAGGCGGCCCTGGGTTTTGCCCGTTCCCAGGGAGTGGCCGCGGAAAGTCTTCAGGTCATAAAGACTGCCAGAGGGGAGTACCTGGGCTTCAAACGTTTGAAGAAAGGCCGCCGGACAGAAGAAATTATCGCTGACATCTTCCCGGCCGTCGTTGGCTCCCTGAGTTTCCCCAAGAACATGCGCTGGGGAGAAAAGAGCTTCCGCTTTTCCCGGCCGATTAAGAATCTGCTGTGTCTGTTCGACGGTCGGGTGGTGCCGCTGGAACTGGCCGGCCTTAAATCCGGCAACCGGACCAGAGGACATTTCATTCATTCCCCGGCGGAACTGGAAGTGAGCAATTTTGATGAATACAAAAGGTTGCTGAAAGAACATTTCGTCATGGTCGAGCCGGAAGAGAGAAAGCGCTCCATCGAGCGTCAATTTGAAGACAGGCTGGCCGGAAAGAGGGCTGAAGTTTACCCTGATGAATCTCTGCTGGAGAGGCTGCTATGGAATGTGGAGTGCCCGCTGGTTATCATGGGCAGCTTTCCAGAAAGTTATCTGGAGCTGCCTCTGGAAGTCCTTTCCACGGCCATGAGAGAGGGGCAGAAGCTTTTCTCGGTAGTTAGCGGCCGCAAGCAACTTCCTCTTTTTCTGGGAATTGCCGATGCCCCGGCCGACCCCAGAAATCACATCGCTGCCGGAAACGAGCGGGTGCTCAAGGCCCGACTTGAGGATGCCAGGTTCTTCTGGAAGAATGACCTGAAAGTGAATCTTTCCGAACGGGTTTCCCGGCTGAAGAACGTCGTTTTTCAAGAAAAACTCGGCAGCTACGCCGACAAGGTGGAAAGGTTGCAGAAACTGACGGCTTACCTGGCCGACCGCCTGGAGCTGAAGAAAGAAAAGAAAGATCTGGTGGAAGCGGCCAGGTTGTGCAAAACCGACCTGCTGACCGATATGGTTCGTGAATTTCCCGAGCTTCAGGGGAAGATGGGCGGGTTGTATTCGCGGCAACAGGGCTGGCCGGAAACCGTCTCCAGGACCATCTATGAACATTATCTGCCCGAGGGACTGGAAGACCCGGTTCCGGTTACTGTCGGCGGAGCAATTCTGTCGCTGGCCGACAAGCTGGATACGGTGGTCGGGGTGTTCGGAGTCGGTGTAAACATCAGCGGTTCCAGCGATCCCTTCGGTTTAAGAAGACAGGCCCTGGCCATCTGCAAGATCATCCTGGAGAAGAAATTCCAGCTCTCGCTGTCTCGCCTGCTGGATAAAGCCATTTCCCTGCTGTCAGACCGGCTGACTGTTCCGGGAGACCGGCTGAAAGAGACTCTGATGGACTTTATCGAAGGTCGGATGAGATTTATATTTGAAAAACAGGGCTATCGTTACGACCTGGTAAACGCCGCCCTGGGGCCTGGCATAGAATACCCGACCCAGACCGAGGCCCGGATAAGGGCACTTAATGAGCTCAAGGAGAGTCAGAATTTCGAACAGTTCATCCTGATGGTAAAAAGGGTCAAAAATATCGTTAAAGAGCCGTCCCGGGCCAGGTTGAACTCGGCCTTGCTTAAAGAAAAAGAGGAGAAGGAGCTGTATTCAGCTCTTAAAATAATCAGGAAGAACGTGGAAGAAATGCTGGCCCGCAACGACTATGCCTCAGCCCAGAAGATGGTCTTCCGCCTGCAGCCGCCCCTGAACAATTTCTTCGAGGGTGTGCTGGTGATGGCCGAGGACAGAAAGGTCAGGAACAACAGACTGGCCCTGCTATCCCAGATACTGGAGCTCACCGGAGAACTGGCCGATTATTCGCAGGTGGTGGTGGAAAACGAAAATCGCTGAGACCGGAACCGCCCCCTCGGAAATTCAGCCCTCTATTTTGTATTCGTCAGACTCGGATTCATCTCCCGGCTCTTTCTTTTTAATTTCGGTGAACTTGTACTCCAGAGCGATTATTTTAACCAGGTTGCCGGGATAATTCTGGCCTTTCTGGTCTCCGTAGGGATGGAACTGGACTCCAACCTTGAAGGGATAGGGGGAGTTGTCCTGTCCGGCCGACCAGCGGACTTCGCCCAGCTGAGTCAGGGGAACCATTTCTCCCGGGATAGAAATCTGGATGGTTAAAGCAGTGCCGGGCTTAAGGTTGTTTCGGCAGCTGAAGCTCAGACCTCCGCGGCTGATATTCTGGAGCGGGCAGAACTCTTCGTCAAATTCCTTTTTGGGGCCGAGCCATCTTTCCTTGCGGTAAGAGACGGTAGCTCCGGGAATCTTGAATCTCTGGGACAGACGCTTTTCTTCCGGATAGATCTCCGGGCCAGTGCCGTTGTCTGCCTTTTTACCCTGAACTGACATAGTTCTTATATTTATAGCCCAAGATTAGCCACTTTGTCAAAAAAAAAAGAAGTCTCCAATACCGCTCGATTGACTCAATAAGTTAAAGATTCAGCTTTAACCGGCTTCAGTCTGATGAAGACCTGGGTTCTTATTTCCTGCTTCTCCAGGCTGGAAAAAGCGAAATTGATTTCCGGTTTTTTCACAAAGCTGGCCGGCACTTTTTCCGGCGGTTTTTTCTTCCAGTCCTTTATGGCTCCGGCAATGGCCGAAATGGCGTCCAGTATGGAAACACCGCGGAAATAAGGCTGGTCTTTATCCGGAGCCAGGTAGGGTTTGGTGCCCGGCGGGTTTGGTGGGGGGATGTAAACCTTGACCGGGATCTGTCTTTGCAGGTACTTGGTGGCTTTGTAAATCAGGCTGTCGCCGATGTAAAAGGCCACTTCTCCCTCAACGTTTTTTATGGGCGGGGCCTCCTGTCTCTGGACCAGAAGCTCCCTGTTTTGCAGGCTTCTCTTTTCTATGGCGAATTCCAGCACAATCCGCTTCCTGACGGTAATGCTTCTGGTTTTCAAATAGAGGTCAAGATTCAGGCTATAAGACTGGTCGAAATAAAACGGCAGAGGAAGCTGAATCAGGTGAGCTCCCTTTGTCCACAGGCCTCCCTCCAGGGGATTGCCTTCAAGCTGAATCTTATAATAGGCGTCGGCCGACAGGTCAAAGCCCAGACGCAACACCTCGGGTATGGTTCGGTCTTCGGCCGAAGCCGGAAGCAGGAAGTTCAGGTTGCTGATCAGGGGAAAATCCTCCCGCCAGCGGCCCCAGTATTCCAGGGCCTGGTTAAAGACGCTGAAATCCAGAAACGACAGAATCGGCTGGCTATCGCCAAATTCTTCGAAGTAATCGATCAGGGCTTTCTTTTCTTCCGCCGGGAGGTTGTTTTTAAAATACAGGAAGGGAAGGAGAGCCAGGGCGTCCTGTTTATCAGCCTGTTCCAGTCCGGCCAGCGCGTTTTCCAGCAGGTTCAGGGCCGGCTCATATTCTCTGTTTTTAAGCTTTTCATTGATTTCCGATTTCCAGTCGGCCCGGGCAGAAAGGGCCAGGCAGAAAAATCCCAGCAGGAACAGAAGAATGAACCGGGTCTTATTATTTTCAGTCATGATAGGTGAACACCAGATAGAACTCCAGGCTTTTTCCGGGAAAATCCTCGGGCAAAGGCGGAAAGGGGACGCACAGACGAACCGCGGTCAGGGCGGCCTGGTCCAGAATTTCGCTGGTGGTTGAGGTGGCTATCTCCAGCGATTGAAGTTGACCGTCTCTATCGACCAGAAGAATCAGGGCGACGTTCTTATTCCTGGGCATAACCGACAGCTGGGGCAGGATCCATCTTGATTGAACCAGGCTGACCACTTTTTCTGCCCAGGGCTTGATGTTATAGCGGTAACCGGCGGCGGCCTGGGGAGTGACCGCCCCGGGTATCCCGGGCAGGGCTCGCCCGGTTTCGGTAAAGCGCAAACCGCGGCCGGGTTTTTCATAAGCCCGGGGCGAAGCGTATTGCAGGACGTCGCTCTTGATTGCCGGCGGCGGTTCGGCTTCTGCCGATTCGGGTTCCGGCCTGACCGGCAATTTAAGGCTGAAGCGGTATTTCCCGGAAACGGGCCTGATCCGGGAAAGATTAATTCTGACTCCTGACTGGGTCTGGGTATCCCTGTGGCCGGCGGCCAGGTAGGCTTCCAGGTCAAAGGGAATGGACGGCTGACCCGGGCCCGTTGCTTCGGAAGCTTCTCCGGGAGCTCCGGCCGCCCCGACGGCGCCTGGCCGTCCTCCGGTCCTTCCGGTGCCGGTCTGTCCGGCAGCTCCCGGCTGACCGGCAGCCTCGGCTTCAGCTACGGGCGGCTCCTTGATTACCTCAGGCAGCGGCGGCAGCGGACCGGTCTCCGGGTATCTGGCGATGACCAGGTCGGTCTCTTTTATAAAAGGCAGTATTTTAACGATAATCTTGGCCTGCTTCAGGTAAAGTATGAGCAAAACATGGAGCAGAATGGCTATAGCGAGGCTGATAAGCTTGAGCCAGGCTTCGCCACGGTCCATCTGGCGCCACCTGGAAGTCAGCCTCTGGAGACCGGGCTTCAGTCTTATTTTTATCATTAACCGACTTCTCTTACCTGAAAACAGGAATACTTATTATATAGAAGCCGGCCATAAAGAGAAAGTTGCAGAGGCAACTATTTGAGAATATAGAGCCTGAGCAGGATAAATCCAAGGCAGAAGGAATTAACCAGCAGCAGGAAGCTGAACAGCAATCCCAACCCCAGCAGCGGTATGAAAATCGAGGTGGCTAACAGGGCTCCGAGGAACGACCCGAATAAATCCAGCGAATAACCGAGACCGTATCGGACCCGGTCCCGGAGGTAAATGGCGTTGCTGACCACAAACAGCAAACCGCCCAGAAATCCCATCACCAGGAGCAGGCCGTAAAAAGCGGCCGCGGTGGCAGACCCGGGGGCCAGGCCGGCCAGAGCCAGCAAAATCACGAAGCCCGCCTGAATGGCCGCCAGATGCCCGGGGACGAGAGTTGTTGACCTTTTTCTGGCCAGGGTTGACCCCAGGAAAAGTCCGGCCATAAAAATAGTGAACAGAAGGGAAATCTGGCTATAAACCAGGCCCAGCCGGCTCTGGAAAGCCAGAATCAGGGCCACTTCAGCCACGATAGTGGTAAAACCCATCACCGTAATCGGCAGCAGGAACACCGCTCCGCCTTTTCTTCTGAAGATGAGCAGAAAAAGGAGAAAGACTGCCAGGAGAAGAAGCGGAAAGTCAAAAAGCCAGAATCTGTCCAGCTGCTGCAGCTTTCCCAGAAACCGGCTGACGGGACCGTGGAATTGCTGGCTCCAGACCAGAGTCTGGTAGAAATAGCTTACCGGAATCCGGTCTGAGTTCAGGTGAGGGGTGTCGACCGATTGCAGGCTGGAAAGCAGATAATCCCGTTTCAAAGGATGGAGACGACTCTTAAGAAATTCGGGCCTGAAAAAAACGGTCTTCAGCCGGTAGCGGCCGAGCTTTTCCAGCAGGCTGTCGGTTGAGGTGTCCAGTTGGCCGTCTGAGGCCAGCATGATGTTATTATCCCCCGGGATTACTTCCACTGCGGGGAAAACCGACCTTAATGATTGGTAAATAGAAGCCAGAAGAATTGCTCTCTGCGGCGAAAGGTAACTTTCAGAGGAAGACAGCAGAAAAGAAAACACTCCGTTTTCGGCCAGCTTTTCCCGGGCCTGCCTGAAAAATTCCACCGTGTAAAACCGGTTGACCTGAGCGCTGGCCGGCTCCGGGAGGCTGCAGATAATAAGGTCGTAGCGGAAGCCGGTGGTCTTGAGGAATTTTCTTCCGTCCTGAAGGTGAACAGTTACCCGCGGGTCATCCAGGCCGGTCTGCCGGTTATCCAAGACCTGACGGGCCAGTTTTACCAGGGCCGGGTCCAGCTCCACATAGTCCACCCGGACCTGTGGATACTGCAGGGCCTGGGCCAGGGTGCCGTTAAGTCCGCCCCCGACCAGCAGCAGCCTGGTGGCTTCTGGTCTCTGCAGGAAGGCAAAGTGGATGGCTTCTTCGGCTGAGCCCGGGTCGGGAAAATTAAAGGCCAGCGAGCTGTTGCCGTAGAAAGAAACCAGTTCTCCGGTTCTTACCACCTGAAGCCGGGCGTAAGGGGAATCTCTGACTTTAATTAATTGCAGAGGCTTCCAGTAAATTTTTTCCGCCGGCCGGTCTCCAAACCACAAGCCTGCCGCTACCAGGAAGGTCAGAGCCGGGGCGATGATTTTTCTGGAACCCGATACCAGGCTTATGGCCAGGCCGGCCAGAATAATAATCAGGGAAGCCGCCTGCCAGCTTGAGAGGTACGGAGTCAGGACCAGGTAGACCAGCAATCCGCCCGCGGCCGCGCCCAGTGATTCCAGCTGATAAACAGGGGCCAGGTATCCGCGCAGCCAGAAGACGTTATAGACAAACAGCGCTCCCAGCGGCAGGCTGAGCCCGAAGGAAACAACCAGGGAGGTCAGCAGCAGGGGACCGGGGCCGGTCATCTCAGCCGGCAGGAAGCCGAAAACAAACCTGGCCAGTCTGAGGAGCACCAGCAGTCCGGCGGCAATGGCTATCACCACCCGGAAGAAAGCGGCCGGCCTGATTCCGGCCAGAAATTTTTTCTCGGCCAGCAGGCTGCCCAGGCCGCCGCCGAGCAGCCAGAAAGCCAGGACCAATCCATAGACCAGCTCGTTTCCTTGAAAGCGGACTTCAAATTCTCTAAGAATTATTACTTGAAAAGATGTGGCCAGAAAACCCAGGAGAAATGGCCAGAAGGAATTCTTCAGCTCCAAACCCCGGCAATGGTCTGTCCGCAGTAACGGCATTTGTTTCTGCTCAATTCTTTTTTTCTGATGACATAGCCGTATCGCTCGATTATTAATTTACCACATTTCGGACAGTAAGTGTTTTCTCCGGGATGGCCTGGAACATTGCCCACATAGACATAGTGCAGCCCCTGGGCCAGAGCTTCTTCCCTGAGTCTTTCCAGAGTGGAAACCGGGGTGGGCGGAAGATTCTTGATCAGGTACATCGGATGGAAGCGGGAAAAATGGACAGGATAGTCCGGTCCGATTTCTTCTTTCAGGTAACGGCACATGTCCCGGATTTCGGTCGGGTTGTCGTTCAGGGTGGGAATGACCAGGTAGACTATTTCCAGCCAAATTCCCGAGCGGGCAATCTGCTTGATGGTCTGAAGAACCGGTTGCAGCTCTCCCCGGACGTATTCGCTGTAAAAATTCTGATTGAAGGCTTTGAGGTCAACCTTGACGGCATCCACCACCCGGAGCAGGTCGTCCAGCGGTTCCGGGTTGATGTAGCCGGCGGTTACCACCACATTCCTCAGGCCTTTCTTCCTGGCCAGCCAGCTGCTGTCAAACATGTATTCGAAGAAAATCACCGGTTCGGTGTAGGTGTAGGCGATCACCGGGCAAGCATAACGCTCACAGGAAGCCACCAGGGCTTCAGGCGGCAGACTTATGCTCTTAACCTGCTCCGGGCGCATCTGGGAGATTTCCCAGTTCTGACAGAATTTGCAGCTCAGATTGCAGCCGGCGGTGGCCAGAGAAAAGGCTTCGGAACCAGGGAGGAAGTGGAAAAACGGTTTCTTTTCTATCGGGTCAACGTTCAGACTGGCCACCTGGCCATAGACCAGGGTATAGTACTTGCCGTCCTGATTTTCCCGGACGCCGCAGAAGCCTCTTTCTTTGTCACCCAGCTGGCAGAATCGGGGGCAAAGGTCGCATTTGATTTCCCGGTCGGGAAGTTTCCGGTAGTAACGGGCTTCAACCCGGGACAGTCTGGAGTCTGGCAGGGAAGAGCCCGGGAAAAAAGCTCCGGCGGCAGAAAGGCCGGGCAGCAGACACAGACCGCAACCGGAGAGCGAGCTTTTTAGAAAATCGCGACGGTCCATTTTTCCTTTAATTTTATTATACCTCTTCTTCGATTATCTCGATATTCTCCAGCCGGCTCTGCCCGAGGTTTAGTTTTTCCGCTGTCATCAGGTAGGCGGGCTGGCGCCCTTCCTCTTTAAGGGTCGGCAGTCCGTTTTGAGACCGAAGCTCCTCGATGAGCTTCCAGCCGACGGCGTCGGCCGCAACCGGGTCCAGGCTGAAGACCAGTTTTTTAACCGCGGCCAGCCACCGGGGATGGTAGGAAGGGCCGCGATGATATTGCACCCGCAGGGCATCGAGGATGGTCAACCGATGCTTGCGGCGGATGGGATCGGTTTCGAACAGTTCAGCGATATACGGGTCGCAGTTGGAATCATGGTATTTATTGGGATTATGGATGGCTCCGAAGTAGTTCTTCAGCCCGGCGGTCACTCCGGCCAGTCCGTGGTCTTTCAACAGAGCCAGGCTGATGCTGGCCTGAATGAATTCAGCCTGAATGCGCGAAAAAAGGCTTCCCAGGTGGCGATGAGCGGTCGGCTCGGACTGATATCCCGCCCGGCGGTTGTCGGTGCCGAAAATTTTAAGACTGCCCGAAGAAGTTGAAATTTTATAACCGGCCTCTTTGAGTTCTTCTTCGGTTCTGTCCCAGATGATGATGTTTTCTTCGCGGCCGACCGTCCGGCCCAGCCACAGCCCCAGAGTCAGAGCCGTTTCCGGACTGGTGCTTAAAGCCCTGCGGCCGATGGTGTTAACCTTGAGGCCGATGGTTTCTTCCGGCCTGAACCATTGTCTTAAAGCTTCTTCGGCCCGGGCTGCTCCGCTCAGAGCCTGCAGTCCTTTTTGCAGCATGGCCAGAATAACTCCGGGGTCGGGACGCGTCAGGTCGGGAAAATTCCGGCTGTAAGTTACAATTACTACTCTGGCTTTGCTCATTAGCGGTCAGGAGTATGATGACCCTGAAATTCAGGGTTGTCAATAGAAGAGGCCGCCGGTTATTGCATTCGAGCCCGAAACCGGATATATTGAACTCAAACGGAGGAGATCATGAAAGAGAGAAGGAATCGGCTGCTTTCAGTATTGGTAAATCTTGGTTTGGTTCTGATGACTTTGCCGGCAGCCGGGGGCGGCCAGGCGGCCGATTCTGGTCTGAAATCGCTTCTGCCTCAGGTCGATGGCTGGAAATTTCAGGAAGAACCGCAGCATTTTTTGCCCGGCACCCTTTTTGAGTATATAGACGGAGCCTCGGAGGCCTACTTAAGCTATGATTTTAAAGAACTGATTGTTGCCCAGTACCAGAAAGGCGAAAGTGAAACCAGTCTGACTCTGGAAATATACGATATGGGCTTGCCCTTGAATGCCTTCGGCATCTTCAGCTCAGAGCGATATCCGGACAATCCGGACATAAACCTCGGCAACGCCGGTTATCTGGAAGAAGAGGTATTGAATTTTATTAGCGGCAGCTTTTACGTCAAATTAATCTGTTATAACGGCGGGGAGGAAACCGCGAACTACCTGAAGCACTTTGCCCGTGAGGTGGAATCGCGGGTCAGAGACAAAGGAAATCTGCCCGAAGTCTTCCGGCTGTTTCCGCCCGATAACCGGGTTAAGAATTCGGAAAAGTTCATAAAGAAAAATTTTATGGGCTTTGAGTTTCTGAGCCAGGGCTATGTCGTTCTCTATCGCCAGGACAGGTCCGAATATGAAGGGTTGATCATCGATTGCGGTTCGGCGGCCGAAGCGGCCCGGCGCTTGCAGCAACTGGTGGCTTTCTATGCCGGGGAGAAAAATCCTTTTCTCAAGGAAGGTTCCCGGCACCACCAAAAAAATGCCTACGGCCAGCATGTGCTGCTGGGTCAGGCCGGCGGCTACCTGTACGGATTCAGCCGGGTTCCTGACGATTTGCTGCCGCAGGTTCTCAAGCAGTTTGAAAAACTGGGCCAGAAACTGAGCGCTGGAAAATAAGGAGACGGGAGTGGCCGAGTCCCGGTTGACCAGAATTTCCCTGGTGATTATTGTTCTGTTTATCACCGGCATTATCCTCAAAATAGCCAGACCGGTTCTGCTGCCTTTTCTGGTGGCTCTTTTTATTTCCTATGCCGTGTCTCCGCTTCTGGACTGGCTGATCAAGCTCAGGGTGCCGAAACTCCTGGCTATCACTTCGATCCTTATCCTGACCTTTTCTTTGCTGTATCTTTTCGGCCTGCTGGTCTATTCCAGCGGGAAGTACTTTGCTTCCGAGTTCCCCAAATACAACCGGCAGGTGGATTCTCTGATGGCCGAGTTAATCGCCTGGCTGGAACATCTGCCCTTCAAAGTCAGTGTTCCGACCATAATTTCGCAGCTCAACATAGAAAAATTGACCGGATTTTTGCTGGGCACCCTGGGGTCTTTTCTGACCTTCCTGGGAAAGCTGCTGATTGTTTTTGTCTTTGTGATTTTTATCCTGGCCGGCCGCGACAAGCTCCCGGCCCGGATTGCCGCTGCCCTGGCTGAAGACCGGGCGCTTTATGTCAACCGAATGGTGGCCAGCATCAACCGTCAGATTCAGAAGTACCTGGCCGTCAAGACCGTGGTCAGCCTCCTGACCGGTCTGCTGACAACCTGTATCCTGCTTCTGTTCGGAGTGGATTTTGCCCTGCTGCTGGGTCTTCTGACTTTTATTCTGAATTACATTCCTTCCATAGGTTCGATAATCGCCACTGTTCTGGCTGTGCTGATAGCCTTTTTTCAGTTCGGGAATTCACTGGTTCCGGTCTGGATTCTGATTTTGCTCGGCCTGGTCCAGACAGCCATTGGCAATTTTTTAGACCCCAAACTCATGGGGCGCAGTCTGGACCTCAGTCCGCTGCTGGTCATTTTTGCCTTGATTTTCTGGGGCTGGCTGTGGGGAATTGCCGGGATGTTCCTGGCTGTCCCGCTGCTGGCGGTGGTCAAGATCATATTTGAAAATGTGCCGTCTCTCAAGTTTCTGGCTGTTTTGATGAGCAAATAAAAATAGGTGTTTGGCTTTTCCTGCTCCCTTAGCCGGTAGGCAAATCAAGGTCGAATCTGATAATCGGGAGGAATCCGGCAGGGGGGTAAAGGCGCGAGAATAGCATCCTGCCGGGTCAGTCTTTTTTATCCTCAGCGGGCGTTTTTAATTCGGCCTTCGTCGCCGGGGCAACGATAAACGCCTCCTCGCTGAAGACCCGGAATCTGTTTTTGAGCATCTTCTTCAGGGCTTTCTGGGCGGCTTTCTGTTCGGCGCTTTTCTTGGATGGACCGCTGGCCCTGGCCAGGACCTTATCGCCCGACAGAACCTCGACCGTAAAGACGCGGTCGTGGGCCGGCCCGCTTTCGGTGATAGTCCGGTAGACCGGCCCCGGCAGCTTCTGCTGTCCGAAGTATTCCTGCAGGGCTGACTTGAAGTTGTTTATCTGGAAATTGTCCCGGGGCAATTTTTTGAAATGCTTTTTGACCAGAACCTGCAGCACCTGACGGCTGGTTTCAAAGCCGCTGTCCAGGTAAACCGCTCCCATGACGGCTTCAAAGGTTCCGGCCAGAATGCTCTTCTTCCGGCGCCCGCCGCTTTTTTCTTCTCCGCGACCAAGAAGGATGGCTTTGTCCAGGCCAAGCTTTCTGGCCAGGATGGATAGCGAACTGGTGGAAACCAGGGCTGCCTTCAGCTTGGACAATTGCCCCTCGCCCAGGCCCGGGTAGGCCTGGCGAAGAAAATCGGCTAGAACCAGACCCACCACCGAATCACCCAGAAATTCCAGGATTTCATTGTCCTGAATCCTGTTTTCCGGGTGTTCATAAGCATAGGAACTGTGGGTAAGCGCCTGTTTCAGAAGGGCCGGGTTCTGGAAGCGGTAACCGAGTTCTTTTTCAATTGAGACCAAGTTTATTTCCGCCTTCTATAATGGGTTTCAATCATTCTTTTCGAACGGATAAGCGATTTTCCCGCCGACCACGGTCATGACCACGGCCCCGCGTAAACTGGTGTTGAGAAAAGGAGTGTTTTTGCTTTTCGACTGAAGTCCTTCCCGGGCGAACACGGTCTGCCCCTCAAGATCCAGAAGGGTCAGGTCGGCATCGGCCCCGATTTTTATTTGACCTTTGTTTTCCAGCTTCAGCAACCTGGCCGGAGCTGTGGCCAGGGCTTCTATCAAGCGTTCCAGCGGAAGCTCTCCGGTCCTGACCAGCCTGTCCAGCAGGGAAGGGACGGCAGTCTCCAGCCCGTTGATGCCGAAGGGGGCTTTTTCCAGCCCCTGGTTCTTTTCCGACTCGGCATGAGGGGCGTGGTCGGTGGCAATGACCTCAATCAAGCCGCTTTTCAGGGCCTGGAGCAGTGCCCGGCGGTCGACCTCGGTCCGGAGGGGCGGATTGACTTTATAAACCGAGTTCCGGGTGAGAAGCTCCTCTTCGGTCAGGAGCAGATGGTGAGGGGTGACCTCAGCCGAAACCGGAGCTCCGGCCGCTCTGGCCCAGTCAAGCAGGGCTACCGAACCGGCCGTGCTCAGGTGGGCTAAGTGGACCGGCCGGCCTGTATTCCTGGCCAGAACGATGTCCCGGGCCACCATGATTTCTTCGGCCGCGGCCGGAATTCCAGGGAGGCCAAGAATTCTGGATACCCGGCCTTCATTGATAATCCCGCCGGAAGCCAGTGATTTTTCCTCGCAGTGGTCAATCAGTAATCTGCCCAGCCCGGCCGCTCTTTCCATAGCCTGTTTCATCAGGGCGCTATTCCAGACGGGCTGGCCGTCATCGGAGAAGGCAGCCGCCCCGGCCGCAGCCAGCTCTTCCAGCGGGGCCAGCTCCCGGCCCATCTGTCCGCGGGTAATCGCCGCCACCGGCAGGATGTTTACCACCGCCTGCCTGCCGGCCCTTTCTTTTATGAGATTAATTATTTCGACCGAGTCGGCCACCGGACTGGTGTTGGGCATGCAGCAGATAGTGGTGAAGCCTCCCCGGGCCGCAGCCCGGCTCCCGCTTTGAATCGTTTCCTTGTGCTCGAAACCTGGTTCCCGGAGGTGGACATGCAGGTCGATGAAGCCCGGCACCACCAGCAGACCGCCGGCCTCCACTACCCGGTCGGCATCAATCCGGATTTCAGGTTGAATGGAGGCGATCCGACCTTCGGCCAGCAGCAGGTCGAAGATCCCGTCGACCTTCCGGCCCGGGTCCAGCACCCTTCCTTTCCTGATCAAGAGTTTCAAGCTTGAACTCCCGACTACCAATTATATCCTATTTTTTGTTGAGTTTGACCTGGGGTTCGGTAATCAAAACTTCGTCGACTCCGTCAATTTCTTTCAACCGGACTTCCACCCTTTCTCTGCGAGAAGTTGGCAAGAGCCGGCCGATGTAATCCGGCCTGATCGGCAGTTCCCGGTGCCCGCGGTCGATGAGCACGGCCAGTTGAATCGTCCGGGGACGGCCCAGGTCGAAAATGGCCTCCATGGCTGCCCGGATGGTGCGACCGGTAAAAAGAACGTCGTCTATCAGCAGGACGTCCCGACCGTCCAGCCTGGCCTTGACCTCGTTTTTTTCAGGAACTTTGTTTTTGTCTGACTTCTTAAGGTCGTCGCGGTAGGGAGTGATGTCCAGAGTGATGACCGGCACCTCCAGCCCTTCGCTCTGCTCCAGAATATCGGCGATCCTTCTGACCAGGTAAATGCCTCTGGTCTTGATACCCACCAGAACCAGATTTTTCAGGTCCCGGTTTCGTTCGGCGATTTCGGTGGCGATCCGCACCAGAGTCCGGCGGATTTTTCCGTTGTCCATCACCCGGGCTTTGACTTTGTTTTTCATCAACGACCTCGCGCTTATTAATTGAAAGAGTTATATTTAGCTAAAAACCGACAAAAGTCAAGGCTGGAGAAGACGGCGACTTCCGCCCCCGAAAAGCCTTCTGGCCCGCGAGACATCGGCGGCGATTTGCCGGCGGAGCGCTTCAACCGAGGGAAATTTCTTTTCCTCCCGGAGCTTTTTCAGCAGATAAAGCCTGGCCTGCCGGCCGTAGAGTCTTCCGGAAAAATCGAGCAGATGAGCTTCGACCGAGGGCTGCCGCCCGCCGATGGTCGGCCGGAAGCCGATGTTGGCCACGGCCGGGCGGGTTCTGTTTCCAATTGCCACCAGGCTCAGGTAAACTCCGGTCGGCAATATTTCGTTTTGCGTTTTCAGGTTGACGGTGGGGAAGCCAAGCTTCCGGCCAAAGCCGCGGCCCCTGATAATGGTCCCGACGATCTCGTAAGGCCGGCCCAGCAGCCTGGAGGCCAGGTCTACCCGTCCCTTTTCCAGAAGATTTCTGATCAGGCTGGAACTGACCTGGGTTCCGCCCTTTTTCACCGGCCTGACCGCCACCACCTTGAAACCATGACGACGTCCGAAAAGTTTGAGTTCCTTTACGCCGCATCGTCGGTTATGGCCGAAGCGGAAGTTTTCCCCGACCACCACCTCGCGGATTCCCAGCTTGGACTTCAGGATTTTTCCGGCGAATTCCCGGCCGCTCAGAGCCGCCAAGTCCCTTTCCAGCGACAGGACCAGACAGTAATCGAGGCCGTGCTTTTCCAGGCATTCAAGTTTCTGCCGCCCGGTCTGGATCAGGTTGATTTTCCTGTGATTTAACACCCGGTCCGGATGGGGTGAAAAGGTCATCAGGCCCGAGGCCGCCCCCAGCCTCCGGCTTCGCTCGGCCAGTTTTCTCAAAATTTTCTGATGGCCGAGGTGGCAGCCGTCGAAGATACCTATGGCCAGGACGGAGTTCCCGGTCAGGCGTTTCAAACGGGGTGACAGGCCGCGGAAAACTTTCATCGAGTTCAGAGTTTGATGGCTTCAACCTTCTTGAGATAGTTGAGTTTAAGCTGGGAGAGAATGGCTTCCAGGAAATTTTCTTCTTCCGGCTCCAGGTTGCCCTTGGTCCGGTCGCGCAGCAGGTCCAGGATATCGATCAGCCTCCTGGCGTACTCCAGGTTGGTTTCGAGCTGATTGGTTCTTGGGTCTTCCAGCAGACCAAGCTTTATCAGGGCCTGGGTATAGATCGGGAAGACGATGGAACTGAACTCCAGCGGGGGCATGAATTCCCGGGCTTCTTCGGAATCCGGTCCGTTTTTGGTTCTGTCGTCCATATCGCTCGGCATCCCTTGTCCGATGGCTTAAAGACTCCGGGTTGAAAAAATCAAGTCTTTAAGGTAACTTACGGACTTAAATCATAACCATTATAAGAATAAAATTCAAGGGGAGGCCCGGCAGTGAAATCGGAGGCTGAGGTCGGAGAAAGGTTCAGGCAACTGGTGGAAATCATAGCCAGGCTGCGCTCGCCCGGGGGCTGTCCCTGGGACCGGGCCAGAAGCCGAGGGGATATTCTGAACTATTTCCTGGAAGAGGTCTATGAAGCCGTGGAAGCTATCGGCTCCGGGCGACCGGAAGCCGCCAGGGAAGAACTGGGCGATGTGTTGATGGAAGTGGTTTTCCTGACCAGGTTTTACGAGGAAGAAGGCCTGTTTACCATGGCTGAGGTCCTGGAGGGCATCAACCGGAAGATGGTCGAACGCCATCCGCACGTCTTCGGACAGAAAAGCAAGTTGAGTCCGGAGTCGGTTCTGGCCGGCTGGCAGAAGAATAAACTGCTGGAGAAAAGACGACAGTCGATACTGGACGGGCTTCCGGCTTCCGCCCCTTCTCTGGTCTATGCTTTCCTGCTGGGACAGAGGGCGGCTGCCCACGGCTTTGACTGGCCAGAGGCTGACTCGGCGCTGGAAAAGGTCAAAGAAGAGATAGCCGAGCTGGAAAAATCGCTCAAAAATAAAAACAAAAAAAACCGGCAGGTGGCGGAGGAGCTGGGCGACACTCTTTTTTCGCTGGTCAACGTCTGCCGGTTGCTGGGCTTTAACCCGGAAATTGTCCTCCGTGAGGCCGGTCGCAAATTTGAACTGCGCTTCCGGCGGCTGGAAAAAGAATTGAAAAAGAAGGGACGTGAGGTCAGAGAATGTTCTCTTCAGGAACTCGACCGGGTCTGGGAAAAGGTAAAGAAAAATAAACGGGCCGCCGGCCGACCCCTGAAGAACATATCAAACAGAAATTCCCGCCGGAAGAAAAAATAAAAGATTTCCGAAAAGAAATTCCGGAAGCGGGCGAAAGGTCGCCCGGCCGGAGCCTCAGTCTTTTCTCTCGGCAGCCAGGGCCTCTTTTTTTCTCAGCAACAACGAAGCTTTGATGAACTCATCCAGGTCGCCGTCCAGAATTCGGTCGGTATCGCCGGTTTCCAGTCTGGTCCTCAGGTCTTTGATCATCTTATAGGGGTGGAGAACATAGGAACGAATCTGATTGCCCCAGGCGATGTCCGACTTCAGGTCCTCCAGTTTATCGATCTTTTCCAGCTTTTTCTTTCTCTCGATTTCATACAGCCGGGCTTTAAGCAGCTTCATGGCCCGGGCTTTATTCTGATGCTGGGAACGCTCATTCTGGCACTGGACGACTATTCCGGTCGGCAGGTGAGTGATTCTGACGGCCGAATCGGTCCGGTTGACGTGCTGGCCGCCTTTGCCCGAGGCCCGGTAGGTGTCTATTTTCAGGTCATCGGGATTGATTTCGATTGCGATGTCTTCGTCTATTTCCGGGTAGACGAAGACGGCGGCAAAGGAAGTGTGTCGGCGTTTGTTGGCGTCGAAGGGGGAGATCCGGACCAGCCGATGCACCCCGGATTCCTGGCTGAGCAACCCGAAGGCGTAATCACCCTCGACTCTGACGGTGGCGCTCTTCAGTCCGGCTTCTTCTCCCGGCTGGAAATCGATGACTTCGGTCTTGAAACCCTTTCTTTCGGCAAACCTCAGGTACATGCGAAACAGCATCTGGGCCCAGTCCTGGGATTCGGTGCCGCCGGCCCCGGGATGAATGGTCAGGATGGCATTGCGGGAGTCATCTTCGTCAAAAAAGAGCGTCCGCAGTTCGGCTTCCTGAAGCTCGGCCTCGAAGGATTTGAGCGACCGGTTGAGCTCGTCCACAACCTTTTCGCCCTCTTCGGCCAGTTCCAGCAACACCTCAATTTCTTCCCGGTCAGTTTTCAATTTTTTGTAGAACTGCAGGTCTTTTTCCAGCTGTTTTTTTCGGATCTGCAGGGCCTGGAACTTTTTCTGGTCATTCCAGGTCTCGGGGCTGGCTAACTGACTGTTGATGTTATCTAATTCTCGGCTCTTGTTATCCAGGTCAAAGAAAACCTCGAACTTCTTCCAGCTGGCGGAAAAGGGCGACTGCTTTTTCCCGGCTTTCGGCCAGGTGTTCTAACCATTCGGTTTCGCTCACTTCTGTCTCTCCTGATAGAGGCAAGATAGAGGAGAAAAGACCTTCTGTCAAGGCCGTCGGGCCCAAAAAATGCCGACCGGATCAAGCCTGCCGGGCCTCTCGTTACTGCTGGACGATAAAAAAACCGGGGTTACGGGCAGATCTGGCGACCAGTTCGGACAGGGCTTTCTGGGCTTCCTCCCGGGTTTTGTAACCTCCCAGCCAGACCCGGTAAATCGGCTTCCGGTCCCTGGCAAAGGGCTCCTTGACTACCGCATTATAACCCTGTTTCTTGTACTTTTCGGCTTCCAGCCTGGCGCTCGGCCGGTCGTTAAAAGCCCCGACCTGGACGAAATAATTCCCCCCGGTGGTCGGCACGGCGGTTTTAGTAGGGGTTGTCGTTCTGGAGGGAGCGGCCGTCGATTGCTCGGCGGTCCTGGTCGGAGCCGGGGCCGATTGCTGGCCGGTTCTGGAGGGAGTCTGGCCCACCGGCTGTTCGGCCGATTTGGTTTCGGGCTGACTCTGGACGGAGGCGACGGTCTGTGAACTCTGGGCAGCCGCACTGCCGGAACTTTCTTCGCTGGCCGGCACCGGCACCGGGGCGCTTACTGCCTCTTCGGCCTTCTGGGCAGTCATGGTTTTGACCATCAGGTCAGCCTGCTTTTTTCCGACCTGAACTCCGATGAAGAAGATGACTGCTCCCAGGAGGATTATGCCCAGGATGATGACTACCAGAATGGTCGACGATACCTGAATTTCTCTGTAATTTTTCATCATGGAAGTGGTCACTTCTCCTTGGATTTATCGAAGGAAAAAGCCCTGAGGATTTCCAGCGGCAGCGGGAAGACTATGGTGGAATTCTTTTCCGAGGCCACTTCGGTCAGGGTGCCCAGAAAACGCAGCATGATGGTCTGGGGATTCTGGGAGATGATTTCGGCGGCCTGGGCCAGCTTGGTTGAGGACTGGAATTCACCGTCGGCGTGAATAACCTTGGCCCTTCTTTCTCTTTCGGCTTCAGCCTGCCGGGCGATGGCCCTGACCATCGTTTCCGGAAGGTCGATGTGCTTGATTTCCACCAGCTGGACCTTGACTCCCCAGGGGTCGGTGTGCTGGTCGATGATTTCCTGAAGCTGGGTGTTAAGTTTCTCCCTTTCCGATAACAGCTCGTCCAGCTCGACCTGACCCAGGACGCTGCGCAGGGTGGTCTGCGAGAGCTGGGAGGTGGCATAGAGGTAATCCTGGACTTCCAGCACGACCTTCAGCGGATCCATAACCCGGAAATAGAGAACGGCGTTAACCTTGACCGAGACATTATCCTTGGTGATTACGTCCTGGGGCGGGATGTCCATGACGATTAACCTCAGGCTGATTCGAACCATGCGGTCAATGGGCGCAAAAACAAAAATCAGTCCGGGCCCTTTGGGCTTGGATAGCACCCGGCCCAGCCGGAAGATAACCCCTCTTTCATATTCTTTCAGTATCTTGATGCAGTTTAGAAGATACAGAACGACGATGGCGGCCACGATGATAGGGAAAGTAATCATGTCAGACCTCCTTTTATGGACAGGTTATCCTGCCCCCTATATCTTTCTAACCTTTAAGGTCAGGTTATTCTTGACTTCCACCACTTCCACCTGGTCGCCGCGGGACAGGGGTGCGTCGGCCACTGCCCGCCAGATCTCGCCGTGAACAAAAACCTTACCTTCCTGGCCGAACCAAATCAGGACTTTTCCGGTTTCTCCGGTCATGCCCTCTTTCCCGGTTATGGTTCTTCTGGTATGAGCTCTGATAACCAGGTAGACCAGGAAGATGAAGACCAGGGAAACGCCCAGGGCCACCGGTATTATGAATTTCAGGCTGGGACGGAGCTCCGGAACCGGAGACCTGATCAACATGATTGAACCGAGAAGCACCGAGACAATACCGCCCATGGTTAGCGCTCCATAGCTGTGGACTTTAACCTCGAGAATAAACAGGACCGTGCCCAGAATTATCAGCAGCAGGCCCACGTAGTTTACCGGAAGAATCTGAAAGGAAAAGAAAGCCAGCAGCAGGCTGATTCCGCCCAGAACTCCCGGCAGTATGGCCCCCGGGTTGGCGAACTCGAAATAGAGTCCGAGAAGTCCGATCATCAGCAGAATGTAGGCCAGGTTAGGGTTGGCAATGGTCATTAAAAGCTTTTGCCGGAAGGTGAGGGGAATTTCGTGTGTTTCTCGCTCTGTCAACTGGAGCCTTACCAGCCGGCCGTCGAATCTGGTTATCTGTCGGCCGTCGAGAGCCTGAAGCAGCTCGGTCTCTGAAGCGGCCACCAGGTCTATAACTTTTCCTTTCAGGGCTTCCTGTTCGGTATAGCTCAGACTCTGCCTGACCGCGTCTTCAGCCATCCTGACATTGCGGCCTCTTTTTTCGGACAGGGTTCTGATGTAAGAGGCGGCATCATGAGTCACTTTTTCTTCCATGGTTTTGTCGGGCTGGTTCTGCCCGGTGAGCCCGATGCTGACCGGATGGGCCGCGCCGGTGCTGGTGCCCGGAGCCATGGCAAAGACATCGCAGGCCACGGCTATGAAAAATCCGGCCGATGCCGCCCGCGCTCCCGGAGGACTGACATAGGCCGCCACCGGAACCGGCGAGTTAACTATTCCCTCGATTATTTCCCGCATGGAAGAATCCAGCCCGCCGGGAGTGTTAAGCTTGATTATCAGCAGAGAAGCCTGTTCCTCCCGTGCCTTTTCCAGAGCTTTAAGGATGATTTCGGCGGTCACAGGATGGATCGGCCCGTTGACGGTTACGCTCAGGATGCGGGCCTGCAATCCGGGAGCGGCGGCCAGAAACAGGGACAGACATAAAAATAAAGCTGGAATCTTTTTCACGGTAATTCAATTATAAAAAGGCTCGACCTGTAAGTCAATTTATTAATTTAAGACAACGCCGGACGCCGGCTTGACATTTTCAATTTAATAAACTAATTTTAGTCTATTCATTTTCCATTTGCTGGTTACTAAGGAGACCGTTGATGATCAAGAACGACCTGGCCAACCTGCTGGAAAGAAAAGCCAATTTCAGCCGGTCCAAAGCTGTTCTGACCGTGGAAACCATTCTGGAAACCATGAAAAAAGCCCTGCTGGCCGGGGAAAAAATAGAAATCCGGGGGTTCGGCAGCTTCCGGGTCATGCCCAAAAAAACCGGCTTCGGCCGCGATATCAGGCGGAATCGCCAGATTCCGATTGCAGGCGGGCGGCGGGTAAAATTTCGCCCGGGCCAGGATTTCAAAAAACAGCTTAAGCAGCAGTCGATTGAATAATCCGGCCGGCTCGGCCGCTCCTTTTGACCTTCACCCCATTTTAATTTCCGGATCTTATTACTCGGCTCTTCCCGACTGAATCAGCCGGGATCGGCTTCTGTCCGGGCGGAAAGAAAAAAATTGTTCACAGCAGCCCTGATTTTTTCAGCCAAGCGTCCTGATAGAGGCCGAGATAAACCCGCTCGGTCTGCTCCACGGTCGCTTCCAGACTGCCCGAAGTGTCTATCAAATAATGGGCGAAAGGAATTTTCTGTTCGACCGGACTCTGGGCGCTGACTCTTTGCAGTGCCTGTTCGCGGCTCAGGCCGTCTCGCTGACGGAGACGTTCGAGCTGAACTTCGGGCCGGCAATGGGTCAGGATGAGGCGGTCATAAAACTGATGGAAACCGGCTTCGACAACCAGGGCGGCTTCGGTGATATAGATATCGTATTCACCCTCATTTTCGAGTTGAGCTACCGTCTGCCTGATTTTTTCCATAATCGGCGGATGAGTCAGGCGGTTCAGAAAATCACGCTCGGCCCGGTCCTGGAATATTATCCCGCCCAGTTTCTGCCGGTCTATTTCCTGATTGTCTTTGAGGATAGTTGGACCGAAGTGCCTGACCAATTTTTGCCAGATTTCCCCCCCGGGCGTCATCAGTTCGCGGGCTATGAGGTCGGCGTTCTGAACATAGCAGCCCTTCTGGCTGAGGATTCCGGCCACCACCGACTTGCCGGTGGCGATGCCTCCGGTCAGAGCTGCGAGCAGCACTTCAATCCTTCAGCCGGGGGTCAATCTTCCACCTGGAAGCGGTAATCTTTGAACCTGACGGCCACCCCCTGTTTCCTTCCTTTCTGCCCCTTTTTTTCCAGTCTGACGGTTACCCCGTCCAGACAGAGTTTAATTTTCTGGCCTTCGGTCAATTCTGGCGGCAGTTCTATAGCCAGGTTGACCTTGGAGCCGACCACCAGGCTGCTGTCAAGAGTAAAATAGGCTCCGGTGGAGGAGATGTTTTCCAGCACCGTTTTTTCTCTGAATTCCTTTCCCTGCGGCAACCGTCCCTCGATCTCGGCCGGCAGAGGAAGTTCAAACCTCCATTCCCGGCGACGGTTGACGTCGACCGCGGTTTTAAGCTGCTTTTTGCCGGTTCGCTTTTTGCTTCTGACTTTTGCTTTTGTTTTTTCCGCCATGATTCTCCCTCTTTGCTCTTCTTAAAATAAAGCCGAATTGATGGCATAGAGCGCCAGCTGCAGACGGCTGTGGGTATCCAGCTTGGAATAGATGCTTTTGATGTGTGAACGGACGGTATTCTTGCTGATGAACAGAATCTTGGCTATTTCTTCGTTGCTCTTGCCCTGACCGATAAGCCGCAGGACCTGAAATTCGGTCGGGGTCAGCTGGTCGAGCGTCTTCTCTTTCATATCCCTTCCGACCACGGAGATGATCCGGTCCATGATGGAGGACATCTTGTCCCGCGGCAGCCAGATTTCGCCTCTGTTGACCACGGCGATGGCCTCGGTCAGCTGCTGCGAGGGGTCATTGAGGTCGAAATAACCCCTGGCCCCGGCATTGATCAGGTTGATGATTTCTTCGTGGGAAGGAATGTTCCCCAGAAGCAGCAGCTGGGTTTTAATCTGGGGCTTGATCAGCTCTTTGATGGCCTTGCAGATTTCCTTAAGGTGGGGGAGCGGCTCCAGGTTTGCAAACAGAATTACCTGGGGTTGGAGCTGCTTGATGGCCTCCATGAAGTTCTCAACGGTACCCTTTTCCACCGTCAGGACGTCAATTTTCCTGTCCGTCTCCAGTGCTTTCATGATTCCGGCCAGCAAAAAATCCGAAGGACAGTAAATGAGCACGGAGATTTTCTCCGTCTTTTGAGCGGGAGTCCTGGGTTCGGTCTTGTTTACTTGCTTCTTTGGCATGCCCTTTTACCCCTTGCCAAAAATTTTCATTCTTTAAGAATAAATATTATAACCGAAAAGGGGTGTCAAGCAAATAATGGCCGGTGCTGGCCGTTTCTGCAGCCAAAGGCACAGAGGAGAGGGGAACTGTTCGGGCTGTTGAGTTAATACTCAGATTAAGAACATGTTCTGGACACGGTGGATTACCTTCAGTCCCCGTGCCGCCGCGGCTGGGGCCGGGATTACCTTGAATTGAGGGCAGGGAGATGCGCCGCTCCGTATTCCGGCTATCGTTGCCGCCGATCGCGGAATCAGCTCTGCTGCCGGGAAACCGCAGCCCGGTGCTCAGGCGGGGAATTAATCCACAGGGGAAGTGATAACTTCGAGGTGAGAAGGGTTTAAGATAGATAATAGATAATGGAAACAGGCGAGGGGAGTTACAATTGATTACTGGGTTAGCGAACCGGCGGGCTGCAACTGGAATTTCTTCCTGAGCTCCAGGGTGACCAGCTGCCGGAGCGCATTCTGATCGTTGAATTCAACCCTGACCACCTGGCCGGAAATTTCCAGATGAAGAGGATGAATCAGCATGGCTGTGGCCGGTATTTCCAGACTGAGCTTGAGCACCGTGCCGATTTTTACCGGATTCTTCAAACGGAACCTGGCCATTTCCGAACTGATCGACAGCAGCTCGGTGGTTTCCTTAAATTTCCGGCCGGCGGCGTTTTCGCCCAGAACCAAAGCCGGAAGGGAGAGTTCCAGCTGGCGCTCTCCCCTCCGTTCTCCGGTTACGCCTTGAATGGAGGATTTATTAAGATTTTGGTCAAAACCGCCGTTTTTCATTTCGTCCCTATTTTTACCGATCTCTCTGACGCCGGCAATCCCTCAGGAGGATGAAACCAAGGGTGATTTTTCCGGTTGCTGTTCTCACCTCTTTTTCACCTCGCTCAGTCGTTGGCCAATCATCATCATAAGACGTCGGCCCGGCCTGGTTTTTCTCACTGACCGGCTAATTAATCTCAGGCTTCCTCGGCCCCGATGAAGTAGCGGGAGTCGAGCTCCAGGACCACCCGCCTGAGCTCGGGCTGGCCCGGAACCTGTTCGCTGACCCTGACCCGGCCCTTGATAACAAGGGACAACGGCTGCCCGTCGGCCAGCTTGGGGGGCAGGGAGATGACCAGCTTGAGAACCGTTTTTCTGTCCACCCTGGTTTTCAGCAGGAAGCTGGCCTGTTCGCTGCTGATGGTGGACAGGACGGAATTTTCCCGGAACTCCTGGCCCCGGGCGTCCAGACCGGAAACGGTCATCGGCAGGGTCAGGTTGAATTCCCGGACTGTGGCTTGATCCCCGCCCGGTTGCTCAGAACCTGGAACTCTGGAATGTCTGGCATTCATAGCCGCGCTTCCTTTTCCTTAAAAACCTCGCCCCCAATTTATCAGGCCGACCCGGCTTTTCAATCATCCCTGGGGATGAAAAAACGGGTTAAATTTATCTCACCCCCGAGCTTTTTTCGGCCGGGCTGGTCTCACCCCCGTTCCTTGACAAAAAAAGGCCGGCTGGCTATCATTAGCCAAAGCGCTGGAGGTTATTTTCGGTGAATGAAGAAAGATTGGTGACTCAGATTACTCCCAAGAGCGAAGATTTTTCTCGCTGGTATGTGGACCTGATCAGGCGGGCCGAACTGGCTGATTACGCTCCGATGAAAGGCATGATGGTCATCAGGCCTTACGGCTATGCCATCTGGGAAAATATCCAGAGGTTGCTCGACCGGCGCATCAAAGCCAGCGGCCACGTCAATGCCTATTTTCCGGTGTTCATACCGGAGAGCTTTTTACGGAAGGAAATGGAGCATCTGAAAGGTTTTGCTCCGGAAGTGGCCTGGGTGACCCACGGCGGAGAAGATGAGCTGGAGGAAAGACTGGCCGTGCGGCCGACCTCCGAGGCCATCATCGGCCATATGTATTCCAAATGGATTCAATCCTGGCGGGACCTGCCGGTGCTGATCAACCAGTGGGGCAACGTCGTCCGCTGGGAAAAAGTAACCAGACCTTTCCTGAGGACGACGGAGTTTCTCTGGCAGGAAGGTCACACCGCCCACGAGACCTTTGAGGAAGCCCAGGAAGAAACCCTCCGCATTCTTGAGATGTACCGAGAGTTCGTGGAAACCGAACTGGCTATCCCGGTTCTGGCCGGGAGAAAAACCGACCGGGAAAAGTTTGCCGGAGCCGAAGCCACCTATGCCATCGAAGCTCTGATGTCCGACGGTAAAGCCCTGCAGATGGGCACCTCCCATAACCTCGGCCAGCATTTCGCCCGGGTTTTCGACATCAAGTTCGAGGACCGTAATCAGAAGCTCCAGTATGTCTGGCAAACTTCCTGGGGAGTTTCCACCCGGCTGATCGGCGCCCTGGTCATGTCCCACGGGGATGATTCCGGCCTGGTGTTCCCGCCTCAGGTAGCGCCGATCCAGGTGATAATCATCCCGATCTCCATCGGCAACTGGAGAGAAAGCGTGCTGCCGGCGGCCCGAAAACTCAAAGATTCTCTGCAGCAGGCCGGCTTCAGAACCCACCTGGACGACCGGAGCGAATATACTCCCGGCTGGAAGTTTTCCGAATGGGAAATGAGGGGCGTGCCGCTGCGCCTGGAGATAGGTCCGAGGGATGTTAAGAACAACCAGGTCATTGCCGTCCGCCGGGATACCAAAGAAAAAAGCGCTCTGGAGATGAGAGGAATAGAGGACAGGGTCGGTAAGATGCTGACCACCATTCAAAAAGCCCTGTTTGAGAAAGCTCTGGCTTTCCAGAAAGAAAACACCAGAGAGTCGGAAAATTACGATGAGTTCAAGAAGACGATCGAAGAAAAACGCGGTTTCATCCGGGCCGTTTGGTGCGGGAGGGAAGAATGCGAAGCCCGAATAAAAGAAGAAACCATGGCCACCATCAGGGTTATCCCCTTCCAGGAAAATAATATCAACGGAAAATGCGTTTGTTGCGGGCAGGAAGCCAGGACCAGGGCTTATTTTGCCAGGGCCTATTGAGCCGGCCCTGACTTTTCCGGACGCCTGATTTTAAGGCGGCCTGGGGAGGGGGCGTGAGTCAGGATTCGACCTACGACCGGGAAAGGAAGGATATGGTTGACTACCAGATCCGCCGCCGCGGGGTCAGCGACCGAAAAGTCCTGAAAGCCATGCTCAGGGTGCCCCGCCATCTTTTTGTCCCGGAGCAGATGAAAGAACTGGCTTACGGCGACGAACCGCTGCCGATAGGCGAGGGCCAGACCATCTCCCAGCCCTACATTGTGGCCTATATGACCGAAGCCCTCAGGTTGCGCGGCCGGGAAAAAGTGCTGGAAATCGGAACCGGCTCCGGTTATCAGACAGCCATTCTGGCCGAGATAGCTAAAGAAGTCTATACCGTGGAATTGATTCCCGAACTTTCGGCCCGGGCCAGGGGTCTTCTGGAAAAGCTCGGTTATCGAAATATTCACTTTCGGATTGGAGACGGCACCCTTGGCTGGCCGGAGCATGCTCCCTATGATGCCATTCTGGTTTCAGCCGCTCCGGCTTCGGTGCCGCCAGCCCTGGTTGATCAGCTAAAGGTGGGCCGGAAGATGATCATCCCGGTCGGCACCGATTTTCAGGAACTGGTTCTGGTGACCAGAAAAGAAGGCGGCTGGGAAGAACAGAGACTGATCGGCGTGCGCTTCGTGCCTCTTATTACCGTGCATTGAAATAATCCTGATTTCAGGGCAAAATGATGGCAGGAGAAAAAAAGTGCAGCAAGCGGCTCTTTTGAAGCGGGCGGTTATCGTGACGGTTCTGAGCCTGGCGGTTATGACCCAGCTTTACTGCCAGTCCGGCCGCCGGGATAAGTTCATCAAGGTTTTTCTTCCGGGGGGCCAGGAAATCATGGCCGAGCTGGCCGTGACTCCGGCCGAAAGGGAAAGGGGCCTGATGTTCCGGGAAAAAATAGAGCCGGACCAGGGGATGTTGTTTGTTTTCGAGGAAGAAGACCTGTATTCTTTCTGGATGAAAAATACCCTGATTCCCCTGGATATAATCTGGATCAACTCTCACCGGCAGATAGTTCATATCGAAAAGAACGTCCCGCCCTGCACCCAGGACCCCTGCCCGGGTTACATGCCGCGCCAGCCGGCCCTCTATGTGCTGGAACTTAAGGCCGGTCAGGCCGAGGCCAATAACCTCCAGCTCTATCAGAGGGTGTCTTTTGTTCTCCCGGCCTGGGTGAAGAAAAAATAGGGGGAGCCGGCAAATCGGCGTCGGCCTAATTTCCTGTTTGATAGATCAACTGCGGTTTCTTCCCGGCTGTCTGGCCGTGGTAGAAAAGCCACTGGTTGTAATATTCTTCATTCATGTATATTTTTATGGCTTTCCGGTCGGAAGAGCTGACCACTCCCACAATCTGCGGATTTCTTATTTTTTTCAGGTTGTCTTCGGGCACCACCAGCAGTTTATCGGCTGACTGAGTCTCTCCGGCCCGGACCGTTCCCCGCCCGGCCTCGGCCGGGGAGGGGAGCAGAAGCAGGTTCCACTTTCCGGTTTCCGACATCGGGTCGCGGTAAACTCTCCTCAAGCATTTTTCCTTGACCAGGTCTTCCAGCGAAGAAGGGTAGGCTCCCGGCTTTTTTTGTTGATAGAGCCTGACGGCCTCGACAAACTGTTTGCCCCGGAAAATCAATTCCTCTTCCTTTTCTCGCCGGAGCTGGGTTTCCAGAACCGGAACGGCCACCAGCAGCCCGAGGCTCAGAACAAAAATGGCGATCAGCAACAGGAGCAGAGTATAGCCGGGCGGTTGAGAAAATTGGAATGATAACAGCCTGCGCCCCGGCTGGCCATTAAAACCGGGCTGTCTTTTTTCCCGGGCCGGTCTGGAGGTTTTTCCGGTTATCATGCCGGTTTTGGCTACCAGGTGTTATAAAGGGTGCCGTCCAGGGCTTTGGCTTCCGAGCCCGACTTAACGTCCACCACTCCCAGGTTCTCGTAGGGGACATATTCGTCGGCCGGCGGCATCTGCCTGACCTCAACCCAGGTTTCGTTGGAACCGGTAATGGGGTCAATGGGCAGAGATTTCAGATAGTTTTCTTCCACCAGCGACTGCAGGCTCGGCGGGTATTTATGCTTATCCTGGTAATACTGGTCGATCATCTTGCGCATGACGAACAGATTTTCCTTGAGAACAGCCTCTCTGGCCCGTTTGACCGACATCTGGTACTGGGGCACAGCCAGTCCCAGCAGGATGCCGATGATTGACAGGACTATCAGGATTTCTATCAGGGTGAAGCCTCGGTTATTGTTTGTCGGTCTCATGCTGCCCATTTTACCAGTCGCTGTATTTTGTTCCGTCCAGAGCCTTAGCCTGGCTCCGGGTGTAAACGTCATAGACATTTTCTCCCCCCCAGCTGTCGGAATCGGGTTTGTCCTGGTAGGAACGGAGCCCCCAATCGTAAGAGTTGGTCATCGGGTCCAGGGGGATTTTTCTCAAGAAGCGAACCAGAACTTTCTTGCTGGTCTTCCGGCCTGATTGGTCGCTGACCTCCTGCTCCACTTCCACCCCTCTGACCAGGGTTTCGAGGTCCGGAGGGTAGCCGAAGCTTTCCGGCTCCACCTTGATTTTCTTCTCGTCGGCCAGCTTTTTGTAATCGTCGATGGCTTGCCTGATCATCCTTAGATTTTGCTGGAGCTGGACTTCCTTTTCCCGTTTGACCGAGGTTTCGATGACCGGCACGGCCACCGCGGTGAGCAGGGCCAGAATGGATAGGGTAACGACCATTTCCAGGAGGGTAAATCCCTTTAGCTTCCGTTCCCGGATGCTCCTGGATGAGTCCATCATATTTTTTATCTTAATTAAAACCTGTTACGGTCACCTCTGGAACGCGACTGGTTGAAACCGTGGGGCCGGCGGTCGTGGAAATGACCGTGGCTGCGACGTTCTCCTTCGGTCTTGGGCCGGGGCTCGGTTTCTTCCAGCGCTTTCTTGCTCAGACGGATGCGGTTGTTTTCTTCGTCGACGTCGATCACTTTGACGGTCAAAATCTGTCCCAGGCTGATTTCATCTTTGATGTTGCGAACCCGGTAGGGAGCCACTTCGGAAATATGAAGCAGCCCGACAATGTTGGGCAGAATTTCGACAAAGGCTCCGTATTCTTCCAGCCTGACCACCTTGCCGGTGTAGACTTTGCCCAGCTCCACTTCGGCCGTGATTTCTCTGATCATCTGTTTGGCTTTCTCGGCCGATTCCACGTCGTTGGCGGCGATGGTCACCTTTCCGGTTTCCTCGATATCGATCTTGGCGTTGGTCTGGGCCACAATTTTTTTGATCATCTTGCCGGCCGGTCCGATGACATCGGGCACCTTTTCCGGGTTGATGAACAGGATGAATATCCTCGGGGCATAGGGTGACAGCTCGGGTCTCGGCTCGGGCAGAACCGCCTTCATTTTTTCCAGAACCTGAAGCCTGGCTTCCCGCGATTGCCACAGGGCCTCTCTCAATATCTGGGGTGTCAGGGAGGGAATCTTCAGGTCGAGCTGGATGGCCGTGATTCCCTTTTCCGAGCCGGTCACCTTGAAATCCATGTCGCCGTAGTGATCTTCCAGACCGGCGATATCGGTCAGGATGGCGTAGCGGTCGCCTTCCTTCACCAGCCCGGTGGCGATTCCGGCCACCACCATTTTCAGCGGCACGCCGGCGTCCATCAGGGCCAGGACTCCGCCGCAAACGGTGGCCATGGAGGACGAGCCGTTAGATTCCAGAATGTCGGACACAATTCTGATGGTATAGGGGAAAGTCTCCTCGTCGGGAATGGCCGGCAGGATGCCCTTTTCGGCCAGGGCTCCGTGCCCGATTTCCCTTCTTCCGGGAGCTCTCATGAACGAGACTTCTCCGACGCAGAAAGGCGGGAAATTATAATGCAGCATGAATCTCTTTTCGGCTTCTTCTCCCAGACCGTCGAGCCTCTGAACATCCTCAAAGGTGCCCAGAGTGACCGTGGCCAGGCTCTGAGTTTCTCCGCGGGTGAAGAGGGCGGAGCCGTGGGTCCGGGGAAGCAGCCCGACTTCGATGCTGATCGGACGCAGTTCGTTGAAGGCCCGGCCGTCGGCCCGACGTCCTTCGTTCAGCACCAGCTCCCGCACCAGCTTTTTCTGCAGGTTATAGAAAATGTCTTTGGTTTGAGTGATTTCTTCCGTATTCTCTTTGGGAATATCAGCCAGCAGGCGGTTGAGGATTTCATCGGCCGCTTTTTCGCTGGCTTTCTTATCCTTGATTTGAATGGCCTGAAGAAGTTCCTCCCGTATTGACTCTTCGACCTTTTTAACCTTTTCCGGGTCCGGAGTCTTGGCCTGAACCGGGAGCTTCTTTATGTTTAGCTGACTGAACAGCTCTTTCTGGGCCTGAACAATCTTCCTGATTTCCGCCTCGGCCAGCAGCAATCCCTCCAGCACCCTTTCTTCTTCCACTTCGTTGGCCCCGGCCTCAATCATGCAGATGCCGTCTTCATTGCCGGCCACCACCATATTCAGAACCGAATTCTCCAGCTGGCTGGCTCTGGGATTGATTATAAACTGGCCGTCCACCAGACCGACCTTGACCGCTCCCAGCGGAGCGGCAAACGGAATTTCTGAGAAATACAGCGCCGCCGAGGCTCCGATAATTCCCAGGGTGTCCGGTTCGTTTTCCAGGTCGGCCGACAGCAGCAGGGCCACCACCTGGGTGTCCTGGAAATAACCTTCGGGAAAAAGCGGCCGGATCGGCCGGTCGATCAGCCTGGCCACCAGGATTTCTCGCTCGGAGGGTTTACCCTCGCGCTTGAAAAACCCGCCGGGGATCTTTCCGGCGGCGTAGGTGTTCTCCCGGTAATCGACGATCAGCGGCAGAAAATTCTTTTCGCCCGAAACTTCCTTTTTGCAGGTAGCAGTAACCAGCATAATGGTGTCGCCGTAGCGCACCAGAGCCGAACCGTCAGCCTGCTTGCCCACTTTGCCGAGCTCTATGGATAGAGTTCGACCACCGATTTCAATATTGATAGTGTTAGACATGGTTAAAACTCGATTTTACGGCGGATGGCCTATTTTCTAAGGTTCAATTTCTTGATGAGCGCCAGGTACCTCTCCTTATCATTTTCCTTGAGGTACTCCAGCAACCTTTTCCTCTGCCCGACCAGCTTCATCAGACCGCGCCTGGAATGAAAATCCTTTTTGTGGGTCTGAAAATGGGTGATCAGCTGGTTAATCCTTTCGGTCAGGAGGGCTATCTGAACTTCCGGAGAACCGGAATCAGACGCATGCACCTGATTGTCCTGAATGATTTTGGTCTTGGTTTCTTTTGTTAACACTCTTTTAACTCCTTATTTTTCCTGTAAATGATACCAGAAATCGGCCCGAATGTAAAATGCCTAAGATATTGATTTTCGGGGAATTATAATTTTTATCGTTCCGGCCGAATTAATTGCTGCCGGTCAGGACATTCTTTCTGGCCAGTAAAGTCCGGGCGTAACGGGACTGCCAGCGGCCTTCAGCCTTTTTAATCTCTTCCAGTCTGGCCTCGATTTCAGCCAGGGTTAAGCGATTGATTTTCTTGTTCTTTGCGGTTTTGTCAGCGGCCGAATCAGCCATCTTTTACCTCCAGCGATGTAAAAAGAGCATATTTTAATAGCAGAAATTAGCTGATTTGACAAGGGTTCTCCGCGGTAAGCTCGTTGCCCCTACTGACGGGGGCTCTTTATTAATGAGGGTCCTGTCACGGCGCGCCTCCTCCCGTCCTCGCTCCACCCATCCCCCCGTGGGGAACCCCTTACGCGGTCGGGTGACGGGAGGGAAAGGGGTGACAATTTTCTTTAAGCCTGAAGTGGTGGATAGAAAAAGAGTCTTCGACAAAAATACCCAGCTGATCGCTCGATTCAAATAGAAAGCTTGATAATAGAGAAGGTATGATTTATTCTTGAGAAAGCGCGGAAAGCCATGAACCATAAGATTATGAACCGAAGAGATTTTTTAAGAACCTCGGGAGCGGCGGCGGTCGGGGCGGCCGGGGCCCTGATACTCGGCGGCTGTCGGCGGGAGACGGACTTGGACCTGCTCATCAGGGAAGCCCTGGTGGTCGACGGCAGCGGCCGCCCGCCATACCCGGCCGATGTCGGCCTGAGAGGAAAGCATATAAAATTTATCGGAAAACTAAGAAATGGCCGGGCCCGCCGGGTGATCGAGGCCGGCGGCCTGTGTCTTTCGCCCGGTTTCATAGATGTTCACAACCACACCGATGTCCAGCTTCTGGTCTGTCCGACGGCCGATAGTTTGGTCCGTCAGGGTATAACCACCGTCGTCGGGGGCAACTGCGGCTCTTCCCGTTTTCCGTTCACCCGGGAAATGCTGGAGGAAGAAAATCGGTATTTAAAAGATGAACTGGGGATAGAAGCCGACTGGCAGGACCTGGCCGGATTCTTTCACCGCCTGTCCGCTCAGGGCATCGGAATAAATTATGCCACCCTCGTCGGCCAGGGCACCATCAGGGCGGCCGTGGTCGGTTATGGCAACCGCCAGCCGTCGTCGGAAGAACTGTCGCAGATGAAAGACCTGGCCAGACAGGCGATGAAACAGGGTGCGGTGGGGATTTCGACCGGCCTGGAATATGCGCCCGGGAGCTTCGCCTCTACCGGGGAATTGATTGAGCTTATTTCGGCCATAAAAACTTATAACGGAATTTATGCCACCCACATGCGGGATGAGGAGGATGGCGTCCTGGAAGCGGTGGAGGAGGCCATAACCATCGCCGAAAAAACCGGTGTCAGTCTGGAAATTTCGCACCTTAAGGTCGGTTATCCCCGCAACTGGGACAAGATTGACGCCCTGCTGGAAAAAATAGACCGGGCGGCCGAAAGGAAAATACGGGTGGCGGCCGATGTCTATCCCTATACTGCCTTTGCCACCGGTCTCAGCATCTTTTTCCCGCTCTGGGTCCGGGAGGGCACAAAAGAAGATTTTCTCGGACGCCTGAGAAATCCGGAACTTCAGCCCGGTCTTAGAGAAGCGGTCAACCAGGCCGAGCAGAACGTCGGCACCTGGGATAAGGTGTTGATCTCTTCGGTCCGGACGGAGAAAAACCGCTGGCTGGAGGGGCTGAACCTGGCCCAGGCCTCTGCCCTGCAGGGCAAGGATGTTTTCACTTTTATCCGCGACCTGCTACTGGAGGAAGAAGGGCAGGTGTCCATGGTCTGCTTTGCCATGAGCGAAAATAACCTTCAGAAAATCCTGAAACATCCCTTGACCTGTCTCTGCACCGACGGAGAACTGGCCTCGACCTCCGGTCCGCTTTTTAAGGGCAAGCCGCACCCGAGATACTACGGGAGTTTTCCCCGGGCCATTGCCGAGTATGTGCGGAAAGAACAGCTAATGCCGCTGGAAGAAATGGTCAGAAAAATGACTTCGGCCCCGGCCGAGAAATTCGGGCTTCTTAACAGAGGTCGAATCAAGGAAGGCTACGCGGCCGACCTGGTTCTTTTTGATTTCGAAAAGATACAGGATAAAGCCACCTGGTCGGAACCGCATCAATTTCCGGAAGGCATTCCATACGTGGCCGTAAACGGCCGGATGGTGGTGGACGAAGGGCAGTTTACCGGGGAGTTGCCCGGAGATATCCTGAGACGTGGCTGAGAAAAAAGGTATTAACCTGGAATGAGACCTTTAAGCAAACTTCGTTTTCTGGCCGGTCTGCTGCTGGCGACTTCTATATTTTTTTTGCGGATTGAGGGCAGAGCAGCCGAAAACCGGGTGCTCGAAGCCGGCACCGGAGATGTTTTCGAGCTTCGTTTCCGGCAGTTGCAGCCGGGCGAACCTCTGGTTCTGTTCTGGAAAAAGACCGTTTCCGATTATGCCGGAGTATTTTTCGGCGACAGCAGTTTCTGGCTGAAAAGGGATGAAGGCCAGGGACGTTTTTTGCTGCTGGGGCTGGATGTTATGTCCAAACCCGGGCAGCGGTTTCTGGAATTGGAGCTGTGGGCGGGAGGACAGAAAGTTGAAGAATTGACCATCAACCTGGAAATTGCGGCCAGAGATTTCCCGAAGAAAAAATTATCCGTCGACCAGAAATATGTGACCCCGCCGCGGCAGGTCCTCGACAGAATCAAGAGGGAGTCGGAGCTGCTGGCCCTGGTCTATAGCTCCAGCAGTCCCGACTGGCTGGCCGAAGGACCGTTTCTGCTGCCCTGCCGGGGAAATCTCTATCCCAATTTCGGGCAGCAAAGAATATACAACAACGTTCCGCGCTCGGTGCATACCGGTGTTGACATAGCTGTGCCGCTGGGACATCCGATTGCAGCCACCAATTCCGGCCGGGTGGTCCTGGCCTCGGACCTTTATTATTCGGGAAAAACCGTCATCATCGACCACGGCCTGGGTCTGTTCAGCAGTTATGCTCATCTGTCGAAATTGCTGGTCAGAAGGGGAGAGATGGTGAAAACCGGGCAGACCGTCGGGCTGGCCGGCTCGACCGGTCTTTCCACCGGGCCTCACCTTCACTGGGCAGTCAAAGTTTATGAGGCCAGGATTGACCCGCTGTCTCTCCTGGAGTTGGGATTTTAGGCCCGCCTTCCGGGACTGACCTCAGAAAAATATCTGCGCCGGACAGCCTGAGATATGACGGCTAATTCCGTCATATCCATCGATTTGTGGTTGCCTGAGCTCTGCGGCAGGACATCTGCCCGACCCGGTTATGGTTCGAGAATCGCCCCTACGGTTTTCGGTCAGGCCGATTCCGGCGGCAACGAAACGCCGGCGACTGATGATAGGAGACCGGGCGCCTTTTTATCCGCAGGCTGCGCCCCGCGCTGCCGGAAACAACCGCCGGAAATTATTTTTTAAGATAGGTAGCCAGCCAGTCCAGCACCGTCTTCCACCAGAGCCTGGCGTTTAAGGGCTTCTGAATGAAATGATCCTCGTCCGGAAAATAGAGCAACCGGCTGGGAACCCCCATCCGCTGCAGCGAGGTGAAAAACTGCAGCCCCTGCTCCAGCGGCACCCGGAAATCGTTGGCGCTGTGAATGACCAGTGTCGGCGTCTTAAAGTTCCGGACATAATAGCTGGGCGAGAATTTCTGGTACATTTCCGGGTTGGTCCAGGGTGTGCCGCGGTATTCCCACTCCGGGAACCAGAGTTCCTCGGTGGCTCCGTATTCTGAGCGCAGGTCAAAAACTCCGGAATGACTGACCAGACAGTCAAAGATGTCGGTCTGCCCGGCGATCCAGTCGATCATATAGCCTCCGTAGGAAGCCCCGGCCGCCCCCAGCCTGTTCTTATCTATAAACTGGTAGGTGCCGTGCAGATAGCCAACGGCGGTGATGATATCCCGGTAGGGTTTGCCTCCCCAGTCGCCGCTGATCGAATCGGTAAAGGCCTGACCGTAGCCGGTGCTGCCGTGGAAGTTGACCATGGCTACCACATAGCCCGGGGCGGCGAACATCTGGGCATTCCAGCGGTAGTGGAAATTATCTTCCCAGGCTCCCTGGGGACCGCCGTGAATCAGCATCACCAGAGGATATTTTTGGTTCGGGTCGAAAAAGGGCGGCTTGAGCAGCAGTCCGTGAACGCGGTCGCCTTCCGATTCAAACCAGAAATCTTCGGCCGCATTCAACTCCAGACTGGCCAGAAGTTCGGCGTTGACCTCTGTCAGCCGTCTCAACTTCCTGGTGGTCAGGTCAAAGGCATAGAGGTCGTTGGGAGCGTTAATCGCCTGTTTCAGGGCGTAGATGGTCCGGCCGTCGGGAGAAATCCGGAGCGAGCTCAGGAAGTGTCCTTCAAGAATTTTTTCGATTTGTCCGCCGGCTAAAGTCAGCCTGAAAAGGGAAGTCCGGGCTTTGTCCTCGCACAGAAAATAAAGAGCTTTGCTGTCGGGAGCCCAGAGCAATTCGCTCAGCGAATAGTCAAGCTTTTCGGTCAGGTTGCTGAAGGTCTTTTTCTGCCTGTCATAGATAATGAGGTCGAGCTTGTCGGCTTCAAAACCCGGTCTGGACATGGCCCGGTAGGCCAGGTAGCGGCCGTCGGGAGAATACCGGGGGTCGATATCGTTGGCCCGGCTGAGGGTGAGTTTTTCCATCTTCTTTCCATCAGGAGCGGTCAGGAAGAGGTCGTTATTGGTGCCCAGCCCGAGCTTTAACTCCGGGTCGATGTTGCGCACCAGAGCGATTTCTTTTTCATCCGGCGACAGGCAAAAATCGAGTTCTCCGCCCAGGGCAATCGGCGGGGTATCAAAATCGCCCGGGGTCAGGTCCAGCGGTTTTTCGCCCTCCAACGGAAACAAAAAGAGATGACTCCTGGTGCCGTCAAACCAGGAATTCCAGTGGCGGAAAAGAAGATGGTCGTAAATTCTGGCCTTGACCCGGCTGTTTTCCTGCTCCTCAAATCTTTTTCGGTTGGCTTCAAGGTCAGGGCAGTCAGGGAAAACCGAGCTGGTCAGCAGCAGGAATTTTCCCGACCTGGACCAGCTGAAGGAACCGACTCCGCCCGGAAAATCGGTGAGCTTTCGGGCCTCGCCGCCGCCGGCCGGAATTATCCAGACCTGGGGGGAACCGCCCCGGGTGGAGATGAAAGCCAGATGCTTTCCGTCCGGAGACCAGCGCGGAAAATAATCGGCTGCCGGGCTGAAGACAAACGGCACCGGCGTCCCGCCCGCGGCCGGAACCAGGTAGATATCGCTGTTGCCGCGGTTGGTCTCCAGGCTCATGGCCGTGATCACCAGGGCCAGGTTCTTTCCGTCGGGGGAAAGCTGCGGGTCGGTAACCCGCTTGATTTTGATGAACTCGTCAAAGGTCAGAGCTTTCCTGGTCTGAGCCTGAGACAGAGTCAAACCAAGGCTCAAGCCGACGACCGTGATGATAAGGATTTTAAGTGCCCGTCTCATTAAATTCCTCCTGAATGTGGCCGTTTGATTTTTCCGTGAGCATTATAAACGATCAGCCGGTCGCAGGCAAAAGCAGGGTGTGGGGGAAGCGAGCCGTCTGCGGGCGACGGAAGACAGGCCGGGCCGCCTTCCCGGCTGTATTTAAGCCAACGCCTGACACCGGGATAGCAAATAGTATTAGAAATATTTTGCCGCCGGCGGAGTTTTCTGGTAAATAGTTATAAAATAAACTAAATTTGATTAAAATTCGTATTTAAGTGAAAGAGAAGTTAAACCGAAAAGACTGATGAGCATAGAGCTTCAGAATATTCATTACTCCTACGGCCAGGTCAAAGCCCTGAACGGGGTCAGCCTGTCGATCGGGGACGGAGCCACCGGTCTGCTCGGGCCCAACGGGGCCGGCAAAAGCACTCTGATTAAAATCATGTTGGGGTTTCTGACTCCGGCCGAAGGTCAGGGCAAGGTCCTGGGATACGATGTCAGAAGCGAGCAGAAATTCATCCGGCGCCTGGTGGGTTACATGCCCGAGGACGAATGCTTCATTCCCGGACTGGACGCGGTTACTTTTACCGCCCTGATGGGAGAGCTGTCCGGTCTGCCCCGGCAGGAAGCGATGAAACGGGCTCACGAAGTTCTGTTCTACGTCGGGCTCGGCGAGTCCCGTTACCGGCTGGTTGACACCTACTCCTCCGGGATGAAGCAGAGGTTGAAACTGGCCCAGGCCCTGGTCCATGACCCCAAGCTTCTGTTTCTGGATGAGCCGACTTCCAGCCTCGACCCGACCGGCCGGCAGGAAATCCTGGAGCTGATCGGCGAAGTGGCTTCCAGCAAGGATATCCGGGTGCTGCTGTCCTCGCATATCCTGGCCGACATCGAGCTCATCTGCGACCGGGTGGTTATCATCAACAAAGGAGAAATAGCGGCTTCCGGGCGGATTGAAGACCTGAAGATGAAAAACTACCAGCTTTACGAGCTCAGGGTTAAAGGCGAGCTCAACGGTTTCCGCCGGGAGCTGGAGGAGGCCGGCTGCCGGTTGGAAGAAACCGAAGACCGGCTGCTGAAGATTTATACCCCGCCCGATTTTGACCGGCGGCGGATTTTTCAGAGCGCCGCCAGGAACGGAGTCCAGGTCAGACAGTTCATCTGCAGTCAGACTTCTCTCGAAGACCTGTTTGCCAGGGTGGTGGGGGTGGATTAATGGCCGAAGTCAGAGAAAAAGGTTACCATCACTGGGAAGGCCAGCTCCGGGAAAAGGGACCGGTCTTCTGGCCCATCACCCGGACCGGCATCAAGCTGGCCTTTCATCGCAAACGCTTCAAGTTTCTTTTTGCTCTGTCGTTTATTCCGGCCATAACCTTTGCGGTCGGCGTTTACATTTCCGAGCGGCTGGAAGATTTCAAGTTCATGGCCCAGGGAGCGGAAAAAACTCTTCAGGTCAATCCAGGTTTTTTTAAGACTTATCTCAGCCAGGACTTCATCTTTTTTATGATCCTGCTGCTGATGGCTCTGGGCGGAGCCGGACTGATAGCCGACGATTTCCGCCACAAGGCCATTCAACTTTATTTCGCCCGGCCGCTGACCCGGCTTGATTACCTGCTGGGCAAGGCCGGGGTGGTGGCGTTTTTTGTCGGCCTGCTGACCCTGGTTCCGGCCATTGTCCTGTTTCTGCTGAAGCTTCTGTTCTCGGGCAGTTTTAAGTTTTTCCTGGACTATCCCTGGTTGTTGCTGTCGATAATCTTTTATTCAGCCTTTTTGATGGTTTTCTTCACCTGCTATGTCCTGCTGGCCTCTTCCATCAGCAAAAACCGCAATTATGTGATCGCCCTGATCTTTGCCGTTTATTATCTTTCGGAGATAGCCAGCAGGATATTCTATGTTATTTTCCGTTCTCCCTATTCAAAGTTGCTGTCGATAATCGGCAATCTGCAGCAGGTGGCGGCGGGGGTTTTTCAGGTCAAGCCGGCTCAGGATGTGCCCTGGTACCTGTCGTTCCTGGTTCTTTCGGTTTTCTGTCTGCTGGCCTTGATCTTTTTAAGGCGCAAGCTCAGGGGAGTGGAGGTTATCCGGTGACCGCGGTTATTGAAGCCAGGAATCTGTCTCGCTGGTACGGAAACGTCCTCGGCATCAGTGAAATCACCCTGGATATTGAACCCGGAATAACCGCCCTGCTGGGGCCAAACGGTGCTGGCAAGTCGACTTTTATGAAAATCATAACCGGGCAGTTGAAACCCAATATCGGCCGGGTCTCAATCTTCGGTCAACCGGTGTGGAACAACCGCCATATTTTCAGGCGGTTGGGTTTCTGTCCCGAGTCGGATGCTTTTTACGAAGAAATGACCGGCCTTGAATTTTTAACCGGTCTGCTGTCGCTTTACGGCTTCGAGCGGAAAGAATGCCAGGACCGGGCCGGCCGGGCCCTGGAGCTGGTGGAAATGCAGGACGTTAGCCGCAGACCTATCAGGAGTTACAGCCGGGGGATGCGTCAGAGGATCAAGATAGCCCAGACCATTGCCCACGACCCGGAAGTTCTGATCCTGGACGAACCGCTGAGCGGTCTGGACCCGCTGGGCAAGCGGCGGATCATAAGGCTGATTAAAGAATTCCGGGAGGCCGGCAAGACTGTGGTGGTTTCCAGCCATGTCCTGCCCGAGGTGGAAGCCCTGACCTCGGAAATCATCCTGATCCATAACGGCAAAATTCTGGCCAGGGGAGACATTCACTTCATCCGCGAACTGCTGGACAGCCACCCTCACATGATCAGGATCAAATCGCCGCAGTATAGAGAACTGGCCCGACTGCTGTCGGCCGAAGATTATGTTCTTCATATCAGCTTTGAGCCCGAAGCCTCGGCCGTGGTTTTCGAAACCCACCACCGCGACCGCTTCTTCAACCGGTTGAACGAGCTGGTGCTGGACCCGGGTCTGGACCTGGAAGAAATCACCTCGCCCGATGACAACCTGCAGGCGGTGTTTGATTATCTGGTGGAAAGGTAAAATGAGAGAAGAAATACTCAGGGTTTTTTCCTTATATTTTTTTCTGGGCAAGAAGTCCGGCCGGGCCCGCACTTTTTTCCTGCTCAGTTCGGCTGCGGTGCTCATGGCCCTGATAATCCGGACCTACCGTCTGGCCGGCCACTGGACCGAGGACGGGCAGGTGATTTTTCAGAATTTCCTGATGGTCTTCTTCCTGCAATTCCTGATCGTGCTTCTGGGGCTTTTCTACGGGAGCTCAATCGTGGTGGAAGAACTCGACTCCCGCACCCTGCCTTACCTGACCTCCCGGCCGGTGCGACGGATGGCTATCATCGTCGGCAAGTACCTGGCCTACCTGAGCCTGACCAGCATCATGCTGGTCCTGGCCGTTCTTCTGTCGTACCTGATACTCAACCTTGACTCTGAATTCCGGTTGAAGGACCTGGTGACGGTGTTGCGTTATTCGGCCATCCTCTGGCTGGGACTGGCTGCCTACCTGGCTTTTTTCAGTTTTCTCGGGACCTGGTTGAAGAAGCCGATTCTGGTGGGGCTGGCTTTCGGCTTCGGCTGGGAAAGCGTCATCCAGTACTTTCCGGGAACCACCCAGAAGCTGTCGGTGGCCCATTACCTGAAATCGTTGCTTCCTCAGTATGCCAGCAGCAGCGGCAAACTCGGCTTTCTGTTCATCAGGCTGGAGCCGACCAGGCCGCTGGTTGCGGTCTTGATCCTGGCCGGCATAGCGGCCGTTTTTCTATCTCTGGCCTGCCTGATTTTTACTTACAAGGAATATCTGTTCGAGGATTGAATTTCAGCCCGCCCTATAAAGGGGCTCAGGATATCAGAATTCTTTCAGTTCAGGTCCGGGTTTCTTCCTCGGCCTTCTCTCCAGCCAGCCTGGCCTTGAAAAGTTTTTTCAGGCCCTCAATTAAATCTTCTTTGAGACTCAGGTATAGCTTGACATAACGTTCGCCGCCGGTAATTTCCAGGGAATTAAGGGCCTGTCCGACTTCCGGAGCCTCTCCGCTCAAGCCCAGTCCCAGAGCTTTCAGCCCGCTCAGGGTTTCGGCTATCTTCTTATGGCTGTCCGCGGAGTCGGCATAAATCTTAATCTCGGCCGAATAGCTGGGCTGCCGGTAATCGGTAAAAGAGGAAACATAGCGGACTTTCTCCATCAACTTGAAAGCCGGGTTATCGCCGGCTTCAGCCTTGGCCAGACCGGCCGGGACGGTCAGCCAGCCGAAAGTCAGGGCGTTGGTGTTTATATCCTTGAGGTACGGGCGTTTGTCCTTGCTGGCCAGCAGGCTGGGAATCTTGCCCTTATAAACTTCTATTATTTTCTTAACGGCTTTCTCGGAGCCGATGGCCAGATTGGAATCATCCAGGAAAGCCAGACAGCCGATGGCCGATTCTTCAATTTCGATGAATGGGAAAAATGGAATCCCCTCATAATATTCCAGGCTTGACTCCTGCTGATTCTCGGCCGGAATCAATTTCGAACGGTCGTATTTGAGGTTTACCAGGAGAACGGCGTTTTCGGCCGGTTTGTTCATGTCGCCGGCTACGGCCGCTGCCACCAGGAAGACATCGCCGGTCAGGTTGACGAAGGCCTCGGCTTTTTTCCGGTAGGCGGCCAGCTCTTTTTCTTCCTCCAGCGTTTTCTGAACAGCTTTGAGATTAATCATCCGATTCCAGTTGGCCACCATGAAGGCCGAGGTGTCGGCCGGCAGCAGCGTCAGCATGTCCTGGCCGCGGGCCTTTCCGGCCACCGGGATTTGAGGGGCCGGAGCGCAGCTCGCCAGGATAAAAGGTATAACCAGGAATAAACAAAAAGCGGCGGACAACCTGTTTTTTATAGCGGGCATATTTCTCTCCTTCTTTTATTTATACGCAAATAGCCATCTTCCGGTTCATCTCCCTTATCTTATTACAGGACTGCCGTCGGGCACAATAAATCTCTTGCCAATCGGGGGCGAACTGGGCTTAAATAATAAATCTGATTTCTGGCCGGCGGAGGTGCCATGAAGAAAACAACTGGCCTTTTCCTGTTAGTTATGGTTTTTTCCTTTCTGGCCACCGGACCTTTATATTCCGGGGAAGGCTACCCGCAGATCCTGTCGGTGAAGGAGCAGGCCCGGGTGGTCGACTCCTGGCTCGAGAAGAGACTGGAAGTCATCCTGCCCGAGGTCATGAGAAGGGAAGGGGTGGATATGTGGCTGGTCATCTGCCAGGAATATAACGAAGACCCCGTTTACCTGACACTGGTGCCTTTCGAGCACCTTTCAGCCCGCAGGCTGTCGATGCTGGTTTTCTTCGACCGGGGAAAGGAAAAGGGGCTGGAGAAATTTTCTGTCAGCCGCTATCCGATCGGAAACCTCTACCGGGCAGTCTGGAATCCTGATAAGGAACCGGACCAGTGGAAAGCTCTGGCCGAGGAGATAAAAGCCCGCCGACCCCAAAAAATCGGCATTAATGAGTCGGCCACCTTTGCCTTTGCCGACGGGTTGACCTCGACCGGCAAGCAGTTCCTGGTGAAGTATCTTGGACCGGAATATGCCAGGCGGCTGGTTTCGGCCGAGAGACTGGCGGTGGGCTGGCTGGAGCGAAGACTGCCGGAAGAAATTGAGGTCTATCACCAGATTGTTTGCCTGGCCCATCATCTGATAGCCGAGGCTTTTTCTAACGCGGTCATCACGCCCGGAATCACCACCAGCGAGGATGTGGAATGGTGGCTCTGGCAGAAAATCAATTCCCTGGGACTCAGAACCTGGTTTTCACCCACGGTCGACATCCAGCGGCCGCGGTCTTCTCCTTATAAGGATAATGTGATCAGGAGGGGCGACCTGCTGCATTGCGATGTCGGTCTGACTTATCTCCGCCTTAATACCGACCACCAGGAGCTGGCTTATGTCCTGAAGCCGGGCGAAAGTGAGCCGCCGGAGGGACTGAGGGCGGCTCTGGCCGCGGGAAACAGGCTCCAGGATATCCTGGTCTCAGAGTTTGCGGCCGGCCGAACCGGCAACCAGATTCTGGCTGCGGCCTTGAACCGGGCCCGGGCCGAGGGGCTTAAGGGCAGCATTTACACCCACCCTCTGGGCTTTCATGGACATGCGGCCGGGCCGACCATCGGCCTCTGGGATAAGCAGGACGGCGTTCCGGGTCAGGGCGATTATGAGCTGTTTTACGACACCTGTTATTCGATTGAACTCAACTGCCGCTGCCCGGTTCCCGAGTGGGATAACCAGGAGATAGTGGTCGGGCTGGAGCAGGATGCCTCCTTCACCCGCCAGGGGGTTATCTATCTTGACGGCCGACAGACAGCCTATCACCTGATTTATTGAGCCGGGCTCGGGTAAGACTGCCGATCCTGCGGTCGTCTCGCGGTTGCGCGTCGGGCCTAATTTATCGAGCGGATTTTGGACTGCAAGGCAAACATTAAGATGCCTGCTGTTCTCAAGATAACTTTTCTGGGTGAAATCTTCCCGGAAATTTAATATCTTATAACAATAAAAAATCCAAGGAGATTTCAGATGATGATCAGAATTAAAATCGCCCCGGTGGCCGGGAGAATCATCCTGGCGGTGCTGTTCCTGCTGGCTTTAGGCCGGACAGGACTTGATTCGGCCGCTGTTCCGGAAGAAAGGGCCAACTATGAACTGGCCGCACGCTGGACCCCGGCCAGAGTGGCCAAGCTGGTCTTTGACCTGTCGGTTGAAGCCCGCTGGCTAAAAACCGGCGACCGTTTCTGGTACAGTTATGAAACGCCGCGGGGCAAAAGCTGGTACCTGGTTGACCCGGCTGCCCGCAGCCGGAGACCTCTTTTTGACAACGCCCGGATGGCTGCCGACCTGACCAGGATTCTTCTGACTCCCTACGATGCCCAGCACCTGCCAATCAAGACCATAAAATTCGTCAAGAACGATACCGCCATCCAGTTTGAAATTGAGGTGCCTCTGGACAACGACATCTCCGTCGACGGCCAGGTGATGAAAGTCAGCGAGCTGGAAAAAAGGTTCCTCGAGCGCGAAAAAGAAAAAGAGAAAGAGCAAGACACTGAGATGGATAAGACCAGAGTGGAAAAAGAGAAACCAAAGGAGCCCGAGAAGAAAACCAGGGTTCTCGGCTTTGAGTATGAACTGAGAAGCGGCCAGTTGACTCTGATCAAAGATTATCAGCCCAGGCCTAAAAGACCTCGCTGGGCTTCCATCTCTCCCGACCGGAAATGGGTGGTCTTCGCCCGCGACCATAATCTATTCATGATGGATGCCGATAACTACGCCCGGGCTCTGAAAAAAGCCGACGATAAAACCATCCAGGAAATCCAGCTGACCACCGACGGCGAAGAATCTTACAGTTTCGGTCGCCGGCTCCGGGAAGAGGACATCAAGGAATTGCAGAAGGACGAGAAAGACCGGAAGGATTTCCGTCGGCCGGCGATAATGATTTTCTGGTCTCAGGATTCGAAAAAATTCGCCTGTATCCGTCAGGATGAAAGAAAAGTGGGAGAATTATGGGTGGTCAACAGCCTGGCCAGCCCGCGGCCGGTTCTGGAATCCTACAGATACGGAATGCCGGGGGAGGAGAATCAGCCTCAGCCCGAGATTCTGGTGTTTGACCTGTCCAGCCGCGAACGGGTCAGAGTCAAAGCCGAGAAATTCAAGGACCCGGCCTATAACATTTTTACCGCCCCGCGCCCGGCGGTGGTGGAAGACCCGGATGACCCGCCTGCGGTCACCTGGGTTTCGGAGACTTCAGACCGGCTGTATTTCGGCCGCCAGACCAGGGACCTTCACGGTTATGAAGTCTGCCTGGCCGACACCCGGAACGGCGAGGTCAGGACCATCATCAGCGAACGCCTTAACACCTACGTCGAATACCAGCCGCTGCGGCTGATAAGAGGAGGCCGGGAGATAATCTGGTGGTCGGAAAGGGACGGCTGGGGACATTATTATCTTTATGACGGCGATGGCCGGCTCCTGCGCCAGATTACTTCCGGCGAATTTAACTGTCAGGAAGTGGTCGGAGTGGACGAGAAAAACGGCTGGCTTTATTTCTCTGCCTGCGGGCGGGAGAAGGACCAGGATCCGTATTATGAACATCTTTACCGCGTCGGTCTGGACGGCACGAGCCTCAAGCTGCTGACCCCGGGCAACTTTAACCATTCTGTTTCCATGCCCGACTCGGCTCGATTTTTTGTGGTTAATTACTCGCGGGTCGATGCCGTGCCTAAATCCGACCTGTACGATTCCGCTGGCAACAGGCTGCTGGAGCTGGAAACGGTGGAGGCCGGAAACCTTCTGGCGGCCGGCTTTAAGTTTCCGGAGACCTTCACGGTAAAAGCCGCGGATGGAATTACCGACCTGTATGGAGTAATGTATAAGCCGTTTGATTTCGACCCGAACAAAAAGTATCCCATCATTGCCTATGTCTATCCGGGACCGCAAACCGAAAGCGTTTCCAAGAGCTTTGCTCCCAGGAACCAGAACGTTGCTCTGGCCCAGCTGGGTTTCGTGGTCATCGAAGTTGGAAACCGCGGCGGCAGTCCGATGCGCTCCAAGTGGTACCACAATTACGGTTACGGAAATCTGCGCGATTACGGACTGGCCGATAAAAAGGCGGCCATCGAACAGCTGGCCGCCCGCCATCCCTTTATCGATCTCAACCGGGTGGGAATCTACGGGCATTCCGGAGGCGGTTTCATGACGGCCGCCGCCCTGCTGGTTTATCCCGACTTTTTCAAGGTGGGAGTGTCCTCATCTGGAAACCATGAGAACAACATCTACAACCGCTGGTGGAGCGAAAAACATCACGGGGTGAAGGAAGTCGTGGATAAAGACGGCCAGGTCAAGTTCGAATACAGCATCGATAAAAACTCAGAACTGGCCAGGAATCTAAAGGGCCGTCTGCTCCTGGTCACGGGGGACATCGATGACAACGTCCATCCGGCCAACACCCTGCGTCTGGCCGCGGCCCTGATCAAGGCCGGAAAACGTTTTGACTTTTTTATCTTTCCCGGCCAGCGGCACGGTTACGGAGACATGAACGACTACTGGTTCTGGATAAGGGCTGATTATTTCGCCCGGCACCTGCTGGGCGATTTTACCCAACCGGTCGACCTGGTGGAATTGCAGCGAGAGCGAGAGCAGAGCGGAGAAAAGAAATCCGGCCGCTGAAACCAGGCTCTCGCCCGGAAGGGGAGTTGGCCAGAAGATTTTTTCTGATAAAATGGATTTCTGTATATCCGGCCAAAAAGACATGAGGAGGGAGATTGATGACCCTGGATGAAATCATAAAACACCGGCGCAGCATACGTCGCTATGCTGAGCAACCGGTGGAAAGAGAAAAAATCCTGGCCTGCCTGGAGGCGGCCCGCCTGGCTCCTTCAGCCCATAACGCCCAGCCCTGGCGGTTTCTGGTGATAGACGAACCGGAGTTAAAGAACCGGGTGGCCGAAAAGGCTTTTTCCGGTATTTATTCTTCCTGCCAATTTGCGGCCCGGGCTCCGGTGCTGGTTCTGCTGCTGGCTAAAAAGGATTTAATAGCCAGCAGGCTGGGGCGAATGGTCCAGGGGACGCAATTCTATCTGCTCGACCTGGGGATTGCCGGCGAACATTTCGTGCTGAAGGCAGAAGAACTTGGATTGAGCACCTGCTGGATCGGCTGGTTCAACATCAGGGGCGTTCGGAAGGTCCTTAAAATTCCGCGGCGCTACCGGCCGGTGACTATGATCTCACTGGGCTATGCTGCCAGCCGCCCGCCCAGAGACCATGTCAGGAAGAGCCTGGAGGAAATCGCCTGGTTCAACCGGGTCGAGGGTTGAAGGCTTTGCTGGTTTTCGGGCAGGCATCAAGCAGCTACAAGCAGTCTGATGAATAGATCCGACAAATGAGGAGAAAGGAATTGATAATTTTTCTGCTGATTGTCCTCCTTATATACGGCTCGGTAAACGGTTACATCTTATGGCGCGGACTTCAGGCCCTGTCGGGGACGGGCCCGGCCCGGCTGATTTTCAGCCTGCTTTTTCTTGGTTCGGTCCTGGCCTTTCCGCTTGGAAGGATCCTTAATGCCAGGCTGCATTCGCACCTGACCGAAGGGCTGATCTCTCTGGGCTCCTACCACCTGGCGCTGATGCTCTATCTTTTCCTGCTGCTGTTAATAAAAGATATAATTCGCCTGGCCGGGAAGCTGGCCGGCTGGCCGGCGGCGGAATCAGGCTGGCTGTCGGTCAGGCATCCGGCTTCTTTCCTGACCATCGTGGGCCTGTCGCTTCTGGTGATGGTGGCCGGTCATCTCAACGCCATAAACACCAGGGTTAAGGTCCTGGAATTAAACATAAATAAAAAAATTCCGGCCGGGTCCGAGCTCCGGGCGGTGCTAATATCAGACATCCACCTGGGAATTATCAACCGCTCCAACCGTCTGGAAAAGTTGGTCAAACAGGTCAACCGGCTCGGTCCCGACGTAGTCTTTTTTGCCGGGGATATAGTTGACGAAGGGGTTTCACAGGAAGAAGAAGAGAAAATGGTCGGTTTGATGAGGAAGATAGAAGCTCCGCTCGGCCTGTATGCCTGTCCGGGCAATCACGAGTACTATGGAGGTTTTGAGCGAAACATATCTTACCTGGAGAAAGCGGGAGTGAAGGTTCTGCTGGACAGGGCAGTCCGGATAGACGGCTGGTTATATGTAATCGGCAGAAAAGACTGGGCGGCTCTGCGCTACGGGCAGAAGAGACTGTCGCTCCACGAAATCATAGACCGGGACGGCGTCGACCTGTCCTGGCCGGTGGTGGTGCTGGACCATCAACCGCTTTATCTTCAGGAACCGTCTGAAGCCGGAGTGGACCTGCAGCTTTCCGGCCATACCCATGCCGGGCAGTTGTTTCCGCTGGATATCATCAACAGGCTGGTTTATGAGAAAAATTGGGGTTACCTGAAGAAAGGGACAACCCATATCTATGTTTCCTCGGGTTCAGGGACATGGGGACCGGCGGTCCGGACGGGCAGCCGCTCGGAAATCATCCTGCTCAGGCTCAGGTTCGAGGGCGAGAGCCGGGAGAGATAGCGGGCGGCAGCTTCCGGAGCCGAATTTAAGATCAGTGTCGTCTGAGAAATCTATCTCTTTCCTGTCCTGCCGGCATCGTAACGTTTGATGACCTCATCGGTGATGTCCAGCTCAGGTTTGTAATGGATCAGGCCGGAGGTGCTGAGGTCAAAGACCAGCTCAAAGCCTCTTTCCCTGATCAGCTCGTCTATTACGGCCAGCATTTCCTCCCGGATTCTTTTTATCAACTGGCTTTTGAACTGCTCGAAATTGCGGCTGTTTTCCTGTTCGTATTTCTGGCGGTCGGCTTCTTTACGGTCTATTTCCTGCTGCAGCTCCTTCCGGGCTTCGGGATTAAGAGTCAGGCTCTGGCTGTCCAGTTTCTGTTTCAGAGCCTTGATTGCCTCATCCATTTTTTTTAGCTCGGCTTTAAGCAGCTCTTCTCTTTCCTGAAGAATGGCCACGGCTTTTTTGCCTTCCAGCGACTGGTCGAAAGCTTTCTGCGAGTTCACAATGGCCACCTTTACCTGGCCCAGGGCCCGGGCCGGGAGCCAGGCGCTAACAACAATCAGCATCATAATTAGTGTCAGGTTTCTGAAAAAGCGGGAGTTTTTCATTGTAAACCTCCTGGAGGCCGGAAGCCTCATTTTCTGAGAGCCGAGATAACCTCGGCCACCCTGCTCAGGGCCTTCTCCAGATAATCCCGGCTGGAACCGTAACCGAAACGCAGATGCTGGTCCAGCTCGAAATGGTCTCCGGGGACCAGAAGCACGCTCTTTTCCTTGAGGAGTTTCTCCACCAGCTCGGTGGAATTGACCTGGAGATTGTAACGGGCAAAAAGGATGGCTCCGGCCTGAGGCGGAAGATAACTGAACAGGCCGTTAAAGCTGTTCAGCCAATTTTCCAGAGCCGGCAGATTGCCGTTCAGTATGTCCCTGGTTCTTTTCAGTATTTTTTGCCGCCTTTCCGGCTCCAGCACCCTGGTCGCCAGGTGGTCGGTCAGGGCCGAAACCGAAATCGTGGTGTAATCGTGGTAGGTCCAGATTTTTCTGACCAGTTCCGGCGGTCCGGCCAGCCAGCCCAGCCTCAGACCTGGCAGTCCGTAGGCTTTTGACAAACCGGCCACCACCACCACCCGGTCGTAGCTTCCCCAGAAAGAGGGTGTTTCCAGGCCGTTTCGTTCGGCTCCCCGGTAGACTTCGTCCACCAGCAGCCAGGCCCCGACCTTTTCGGCTTGCCTGACGATTTCCTCCCTGGCCTCGCGGCTGAGGATGGACCCGGTCGGGTTGTTGGGATTGGTCAGGATGATGAGCCTGGTGTTGCCGTTGACCAGCTTTCTGAGCTCGTCCGGGTCGGGCTGCCAGCCCAGCTCCGGCCGCAGCCAGAGAGGCTTGACCCGGGCCCCAAAGCTCCGGCAGAGGCCCCACATCTGCATGTAATTGGGGAGCTCAAACACCACCTCGTCGCCCGGTTCCAGCAGCGACCACATCAGCAAGAAATTGGCTTCCGAGGACCCGGCGCTGACCATAATCTGTTCCGGGTCCATTCCGGGATAAAGCCGGGCAATATTTTCCCGCAGCCGGGGGGTGCCGTTGGTCTGGGTATAGCCGATTTCTACTCTGGCCAGCTCTTCCAGCTCGTCGGGCAGAAGAAGCTCTTTCAGGTTCAGCGGGTGGACGCCACTCTCTGACAGGTTGTAGTCCACCACGTTTTCCCAGAGCGATTGCATTCTTTCCATTTTGAAGATTTCAATTTTCACGATGCCATCCTTTTATTTAATATTTTCAGATTTCCACCCGGAACAGGCCTTTCAGGGCCAGGCCCAGGATGATCGATAGCAGGAAATAGGCCAGAAGCCAGTGCAGACCGATTCCCAGCAGGCTGAGTCGCTGCGGTTGCAGGGTCAGTTCTATGCGCATCAGAAGCGAATCGGCCGGCAACGGTTTTTCTCCTGGGTAGAGAAGCTCCTGCCAGAGGTTTCTTTTTACCCTGACTGCCGAAACCCTGGACAGCCGGCTTTTTCCGGCCGGAAACTGTTTCTGGTACCTTTGGCCGTTGACCTGAATGACCAGCGGTTCCCGCACCGGCCCGGTAACTCTAAGCCTCCAGGCCGCCTGGCCCTGGTCGAGGATTCTGACCGGCGGGGTTTCAACGACCAGCCCGTCGGGCGCTTCCAGGTCCAGGCTCAGTCTTTCCAGGTCCACAGTTTTAATAAAACCGGCTTTGACCAGAAAAGTTTCACCGGGTCGGGGAGGCCGGGAGGCGAACCACAGGTTGAGCTGGGCCAGAAGCAGAAAGATCGGCCATATCATGACCAGCAGAGGTTTCAGGTTATAGAGCAGGTATTGAAGGTTGGCCGACAGCAGTTCTTTCTGGCTCTGGAGCTGAGCGCGCATATCGTTCTGGTAAAGTCTTATTTCCATCAGGCTGGCTTTAAGGCGATTTTTCACCCGTCTGATCCCTTCCTGGTTGGAAATCTTCTTGTAAATAAACAGCATCAACAGCGCGGTCAGAAGGGAAATCACCACCATGGCCACCCAGGGAGGCAGGGAGGAAAAGGGCAGGAAGAGGAGGTTGATCAGACTGCCGACCGCCTTGTTAAGCCACCAGATCATGGTTCCCGATACCGCCGGCCCTCAGGAAATATAGCCCAGGCCCTTGAGCCTTTTCTTGATTTCTTCCTCCGAATCGGCGCCCTCGAACCTGGCCACTTCCTTTTCCAGGACATGAACGATGAATTCGTCGGCCGAACTGTATCCGGCCGCCTCGGCGATCTTTTCGATTTTTTGGTACAGCTCTTTTTCCAGCTTGATTTTGGCTTTGCCCATGGTTTATCTCCTTTTCTGATCCTCAGCCCGGCTTAAAATACCGGCCGGCCGGTGACTTCAGGCGGAATTTTAATCCCGAACAGCGACAGAATGCCAGCGGTTACATCTTCCAGGGCCGGCGACTCCAGCCGGGCCGGACGGCCGGCCAGCAACACCCCGGGAATCAGGTCGGGGGAGGTCATGTGGTCGCCGCTCCATTTCTGGGGATTGGATTCGATCAGCTCCCGCGGGAAACTGCCCAGGGGCGAATTCCAGGAAATGCGATAATTGCGATTAAAACCCAGAATAATGTCGGGAGCCTCGGCCAGGTAAGCTCCGCCGTAAACCTCGGAGGTGAGGTAAGCTTTTAGAATCACTCGTTCGCCGGTCAGAGGGTCGGTTACCTGTTCCAGCTTGTAGGCCAGTTCCCGGAGCAGCGCTTCTTTTTCTTCCGGCCTGACCAGACCTTGGGCTTCTCGTCCTTTCAGGTTCAGATAAAGCGCATTGAGCCCGACGCCATAGGCTCTGGTTCTCGACCAGTCCGTCGCCTGGAAGAGCGAAACCTCTTCCGGCCTGGCGCCCGGGCGCAGAACATGGTAGCCGTTGCGGAGCAACCAGGTGTTGAGGTTGAAGCCGCGGCGGAAGGGACAGAAGCCGTGGTCGGACATAACCACGATGACCGTGTTCCGGTCGACCTTTTCCATGGCCAGCTGCAGAGCCCGGTCCATATCCCGGTAAGTCTGCAGGATGACCCGGCCGAATTCGGCCGCCAGCTTGTCGTCATAAGCCGGGTGGTCGCGGTCTATCAACCGGAAGAACATATGCTGGCGCTGGTCGGCGTTGGAAAAATAGAAGAAGAGCAGGCCCGAGCGAAAGTTTTTCAGCTCTTCTTCCAGCATGGCCATTGATTCCTGGTAGACGATTTCGTCCTGGGCCAGGAATTCTTTTTCATCCAGGACATCGTTTTCCAGGGCGGCGGTATCGGCCGGAAGTCCCTTGGTGAAAAACGGCCCGAATTTTTTGGCCAGCTCCCGGGCATAACTTTCCGGGGTGCTGAGCGGCAGGGCCGGGTCGGAGGGATCGATGTTGACCGGGCTGACGTAGAGCTTGAATTTTGGCCGGACTTCCTTCAGGTAAAACATGCATATCCCGCTGACGCTCTGGGAAGGGATGAACTCGAACCTGATTTTCTTCCAGCCGCTCCATTCTTTTTCTCTCAGGATGAATTCCTGGTCCTGGTAGGAAATCTTGGCCACCGGATTGACCGGGTCGATAAAAACCTTGAAGTCGACAAAAGTCTCCGGGTGACCGTGCTTGAAGGGGTTGTTCGGCCCGGGGATCCGGGCTTCAACCCGGTTGCCGATAACATAGACGTCATGCACCCGGCCGCCCCCGCCGTATTCTTCGGTTACGGTCTTGTATTCATTGGTGTAGTAATTGAAAAGCCCGTAGTAGCCTTTGAGGTCTGGAGTCCCCATGCCGGAAAATGTTCGCTGTCTGGTTTCAACCGGCGGATAGTTGGAGGGAATCTTAAAAACGGTGGCCGGGATATCGTAATCTTCCAGAATCTGCCAGAAAGCCCGGCCCCGGCGCAGATTCCTGATTTCGCCTCCAGAAAGCGGAATATTCAAGTTGCCGAGCCTGAGGTTATGTTTGGCCGGAAGGCTTTCTGAAGCCGAAAAAACCGGCAGGTAGGTCTTCGGGTCGCGATGGACAAAATCGAAAATGGCGTGACCGCCGGGATTGGTTCCGGTGATGAAATTGGCCCAGGCCACCGGGCTCTGCGGCGGCAGGCTGGAACGCAACGGCCGGTATGTGCCGGCGGCCGCCAGTTTCCGGAAATGGGGGAGCTGGCCGTCTTCCAGATAGCGGTTGAGGAGAACGGTGTCCAGACCGTCCATTCCCAGCACCAGAACCTTCAGCCCGGTTTCTTTTCTGCCGGCGGTCCTGAGAAAAGCCCGGCCCGGGGTGAGCATCAGGCCGGCGGATGTTCCCAGCACCATCTGCAGGAATTCCCGCCGTTTCAGAATCTCGTCATTTTTTCTTCCGGCCATTGGAAGCTGCCTTTCTCAGAGCGGATTTTCCGGTCTCGGATTTCATTTTACCCGAATCTTCCGGAAGAAGCGACCGGCCGTCCATGTAGGCGGGCTCCGGAAGGCCGAATAACCGCAGGACGGTGGGCGCAATGTCCATGATGCTGGCTTCCTGACCGGCCAGTTTCAGGTTGCTGAACAGAACTCCCGGAACCAGAGTCGGGTCCAGACAGTGGTCGGCCGACCAGGCTTTACGGTTGTCCTCGATGACCGTCCGGTTAACCCGACCGACCACCGAATCCCAGGATGCCCGGTAGCCCTGGTTATAAGCTACGATCAGGTCGGGGGCGTTAACCCGACCGACCACCGAATCCCAGGATGCCCGGTAGCCCTGGTTATAAGCTACGATCAGGTCGGGGGCGTTATCCCGGTATGGTCCATTATAAATTTTTTCGGTGTCAATCAGCCGGTTTATGGCCACCGCTCCTTTTTCCTGGTCTTTGAGGCCTGATAATTTTTCCATAAGTTCCAGTTTCAACCTCCGGCTTTCTTCTCCCGGCTCGACGATTCCCTGCGCTTCCCGGCCCCGGAGGTTGAGGTAAATTCCGGCCAAGCCCAGGGCATAGGCTTTTGTCCGGCTCCAGTCGACCTGCCTGAACCAGTCCTCGCTCTCTGTGGCTCCCTCCTTGAGGTGAAGGTAGCCGTTTAAGTACAGCCAGGAATTCAGGTTGACTCCGCGGCGGAAAGGCTTAAAGCCGTGGTCGGACATTATGAACAGGCAGCTTTTATCGTCCAGGCCGTCAAGAACCCGTCCGACCAGTGAGTCCATCCGGCGGTAGAGTTCTTCCAGCACCCGGGAGCCGTCCTCCAGCCTGGCCGTCGGCTGGAAAGCCGGATGAGTTCGGTCGAGATATCTCCAGAACATGTGCTGGATGCTGTCGGTGGTCTCAAAGACACAGGTCACCAAGCCGCGGCGGGTTTTTTTCAGGCCGTTGAAGAATATTTTTTCCCAGTCGTCGTGGAAAGAATAAGCCAGCTCCAGGAAGGCCTTCTCCGGGAGAACTCCTTCGTTCAGGGCCCAGGTGTCGTTGGCTTCGCCCAGGGTGACATAACTGCCGAACAACCTGGCCAGGTAGGGAGCATAGATGAAAGGATGGGAAATCGGCAGAGCCGGCTTTTCCGGGTCGATATTGAGCGGGGTGATGTAAAGTTCAAAGTGCGGTTTCAGGCTCAGCAGGTAAAAGCGGGCAATTCCCCGGATTTTCATTCCGGGGCCGGCCGGGAAACTGAGCTTGATCCAGGGCGAGAAAACACCCTTCTTGAGTTCAAAACGGTTGGCCGACACTTCGACCACAGCCGATTCCTGCTCGTAATTAAGCTTGATCGTCATCGGCAGTCGGATTTCTTCCGGCTTTTTCAGGACGATCTTTTCCGGGCCGCTGATGTGGGTTCGGACCACCTGTCCTTCGACCCTGACCAGCTGGCTTTCTCCGCCTTCTTTTTTTTGCAGCCTGTCCGGATTGCTGGTGTAAAAAAGGAAAGTGCCCTGGCTGCCTTTAAGGTCGGGCAGGCACATGCCCGACAGCAGGTGTCCTGAGAATTTTTCCGGCGGGAAGGTGATGGGAACCCGGAGCACGGTGGAAAAGATTCCCTGCTGTCCGAGGATTTTCCAGAAAGGTTGACTCTTGCGCAGCAGTTTTATCTCCGATTTGCCCAGCGGGATTCGGTAGCGGCCCAGGGGCAAGAATCGCCTCGGAGGACCTATCCGGGCCGAGGACAGGTCGGGCAGGTAATTTTTCGGATTCCGGCTAAGAAAGTCAAAGATGTTGTGCTTGGAGGGTTCACAGCCGGTCATAAAAGATGACCAGGCTACGGGCGAAATGGCCGGAGTGGTCGTCTGCAGGCGACGGTAGGTGCCCTCTTTCTTCAAGCGATTGAGGTTGGGCAGCTTTCCCTCGGCCATGAATTTTTCGACCAGCACCGGGTCCATCCCGTCGAAACCCAGGATGATTACCCGGTCGACCAGGCTGTTCTTATAGGCCTTCTGGCCGCGGAGCAAGCGGATTAGCAGGCGGAAGGGCCAGCTCAAGAATGAAAAAAAGGCCAGGAAAAAAGTCAGGAAGAAAACCAGAAAGGAAGAAAGAAAGGCAAATCCGGCCCCGGGTCCGATATAAGCTCCGGCCGTCGCGGCCAGGCTTAATAGCAGAAACAGGAATATTAGCCAGGACCTGGCAGCCGGCCCGGGCTGTTGTTTCGGGTATGGATTTTCACCGCGGTCAGATTTCATTTAGTTTTTTTGATGATGATGTCGGCCAGGTCCTCAATGGCCAGGTCCGGTCCATGCTCTTCCAGCGACCAGAAGAAGGCATCGTCCCAGGTATGCATCCCCTGGAGGTAACTTCGCCCGAAAATTTCTTTTTTCTTGATGGAGCCCTTGAGGTCGAAGCCGGGCTCGGGCACCACCACCAGGTCCGGCCCGCGAGAGGCGAATTTCCCGTGGTAGATTTCTTCGGCTTTGAAAACCTGCCGGACAACCTTACGGCCTTCGTATTCCAGCGTGAGCAATTTTTCGGCAATTTCCTGCTTCAGTTCCTTCTTGTCCGACCTGTCCACCCGTCCCCGCGGGAATTTTTTCTTCAGGTTGAGGTAGATGCGGTTGGGGTCGAGGGCAAAAGCCACCGTCCGGTTGGAAATGTCATTCAGAGTTTTGGGCTCAGCGGAGGTAAATGACAGGTATCCGTTCTGGGCCAGCCAGGCGTTGAGATAGACTTCCTGGACGATGCCGGTGAATCCGTGGTCGGACAACAGGTAAAAGTTTTCCTCGCTTTCGTTCATCTTCTTGAAAGTGTTCAGGATTTTGGCGATGATGCGGTCTATTTGCTGGTAAAAATCGAGGAAGGACTGATGATAGGGATGGTCTTTGTTCTCGTAGGCCGACCACAGAAAGTGGTGCAGGCGGTCGGTGCAGGTTATGACAAACTGGAAATAGTCCCAGTCCTGTTCCCAGAAGTAGTTCAGGGCTTTCTGGTGGCTGGCCATGGTTTTGGAAATTTCCTGCCAGAGAATGGAGGGGTTGTCGGCCACTTTGCCCGAATCGACGTCAATCTGGTAGCCCATCTGTTCCAGGGCGGTGAAGTAATTCTGAGGGAAGACCGAGCGGGACAGGTCGACGGCCACAAAGCCGGACACCAGGACGCCGTTAATCCTCCGGGCCGGGTAGGTGGAAGGCTGGTTGATGACGATGCTCTTCAGGCCCCGGCTTCCCAGTCGGTCCCAGATAGTTTCGGCCTTGACATCTAAGAAGTTGGGCAGCCGGAGGTCATAAGTTCCTGCCTTGAAATCGGTGAAGCCAAAAATGCCGTGACTGCCGGGATTGGTTCCGGTCATAAAGTTGGTCCAGGAGACGGCCGAAATTTCGGGCAGGCTGGCCTTCATTCGGTGCAGATGGCCGATGTCCAGAAGCCGGGCGACGGTGCTCATCACTCCGGACTTGGAGAGTTCTAAGAGCATAGAGTGGGGAACGCCATCCAGCCCCACCACACAGATCTTTTTACGGGGTTTTTGTTTCTTGATAATGGCCATTTACCCGATTATTATAACATCAGGCGGCCGGGTGTCAATTTTTTCCGGGTCTAAAATCGGCTATCTTATTGATTATTAATGAAATAACTTTGCCGGTCAAGCCTCAGTGGACTTCCTGCCCCCCGGCCTTGAGGACCTGTTCCAGGAACATCTCTTCCGGCACCGCCCCTTCCAGGCTCAGGTTATCGTTAAAGATGGTCTTGGGAACCCCGAACACCTCGTATTTCTGGGTAAGTTCTGGAAATTCAGTGGCTTCGACCATGGCTGCCTTCACCAGGGGTGATTCCAGGGCCATCTGGTGGCCGAGGCGCACGGCTACCTGACAGTAGGGGCAGGTGGGAGTGACAAACACCTGGATGTTGACCTCTTTATCCAGCTTTTTCAGGGCGGCCTTGGTTTCCTCAGTCAGCTCGGTCTGGCCGCGGCTGACGTCGACGATCGCCTCCAGCAGGCTCATGAACTCATATCCCGACGGTATCCCGAAAAAGCGGATGCCGGCGTCTTTTTCGCCCATGACCACAATGGCCGGAACCTTATCCACCTGGAACTCGGCTGCCCGGGCCGGCTCCGTCTCGAAATCGTATACAGTCAACTTGACCTTATCGGTCAGCTCGGTCAACTCTTGCAGCAGTTGTTTGGTTTCCGGGCAGTAACCGCAGTCCTCCTGCCTCTCGCGGCCGGGAACGATCAGCGGGCTCTTTTCCTTCTGAAAATAAACCAGCTGAACCGGGTTGACCAGCTCGGCCTCGAATTTTTTCCGGGTGAAATCCCTGACTTCTTCATTCAGCAATTGCATGCTCGCTCTCCTTGTTTTTTTGATTTAAGTTTGAAATCCTACTATTCCTATAAGTTTAATATAGATTCCGGAAGGAATCAAGCCCCCGCCCGCAGCCGACCGGATTGACAATCACCCGGGAATGGGCTTAAATTAAACTTCTTTTCAATATTACGCCTGCGGGCGGCGAAAGTAAAATGGAAAAATTATTCCGCTATCTGGAAAATGAATACCGGAAGAAAACCCGAAAGAGCGCCGCTCTGTTCCGCCGGGCTTCGCGGGTGATGGTCCACGGAGGCAGCCATTCTCTGCGTCTCTGGAAACCATATCCTTTTTTTCCGGCTTCTGCCTCTGGGGCCGGGGTGGTCGACGTTGACGGCAATCACTATCTGGACTACTGGCAGGGGCACTACGCCAACATTCTGGGTCATAACCCGGAAGTCATCCGTCGGGCGGTGGAACCCCATTTCCGCCACGGGACCTTTCATACCGGCTTTGAAACTCTGTCCCAGGTGGAGCTGGCCGAGCGGTTGCTGGCCACCCTTGGCCGCCGGGGATTGAAAGTTCGATTTACCACTTCCGGAACTCTGGCCTCAACCTACGCCGTGATGCTGGCCATGGGCCACACCGGCCGCAGGCTAATTCTCAAAGTCGGAGGCGGCTGGCACGGCGCCTCGCCTTACCTGCTCAAAGGAGTGAAGTTCCATTCCGGAGCGGGATTCCAGGCTTCGGATTCGGCCGGGGTGCCTTCGGCTCTCAGCCGCCAGGTTCTCGTCACCAGGTTTAACGACTGTCAGCACCTGTCGGATATGTTTAAGAAATATGGCCGCCGGCTGGCGGCTTTTATTCTCGAGCCTTTTATCGGGGTCGGCGGTTTTCTTTTCTGCTCTCGCGAGTACCTGGAGCTGGCCCGGCGTCTGGCCGACCTCTACGGAACAGTCCTGATCTTTGACGAAATCATCTCCGGTTTCAGATTTTGCGCCTCCGGCCTGCAAAAAATGTACGGTTTGGAACCGGATATTTCTCTATTCGGCAAGTTGATCGGCGGCGGGCAGGCGGTGGCGGCCGTGGTCGGGAAGAAGGAGATCATGGAAGGTTGCGAGCCCTCGGGCCCCGGAAGCCGGCGAGTTCATTTTGAAGGCGGGACTTTCTCCTCCCATGAAGAGTACATGAGGGCCGGTCTGGCCATGCTGGATTACCTGGAAAAGAACCAGAACCGGGTTTATCCCTATCTTGGACAGCAGGCCGAAAGGCTCAGGCGGGGCATAGAAAAAGTTTTCCGGGAAGAAGGACTGGAAGCGGTCTGCACCGGGGACGGCAACCGGCTGGTCCCGGACTCTTCTTTTTTCATGGTCAACTTTCCGAAGAAAAAGACCTGGCGCCCGCGACCTGAAGACATCTGGAATCCCGAACGGTCGGAGGTCGTCCTGAGAGAAGAAGTACTGAAACTGGCCCTGCTGGTAAACGGAGTGCATGTGGTTCACGGCGGGGGATGCCTGTCAACAGCTCACACCCCGGAAGATGTTGACAGAACGATCGAGGCCTACGCCGCGGCGGCCCGCATTTTCAGACGTTATCCTTAAATTTCTTCTGCCCCGCGTTGAGCAGACAGTTTCTCGGGACTGAGCCTGCCTTTTATTTTTTAACTTAATCTTTTCCTGCCTTTTCCTTCCAGGGTTTAACTGATAATCATAATCCGGTTTTCGGTCCGACCGGTCCTTTATGAATGGTGCCGGCTCGGGAGCGAGCCGGGGTCTCTCCGGGAAGCCTTTAGATTTGCGCTTAATAAAACAGAATGTTGCCTGAGAATAGAACCGAAATTTTTATTCTGACCGGAGATAAGGAAAGTGGTTGCAGGTTCTTTAGCGCCGGGTCAGGCTTTTTCCATGAGAAATTCGTAACTTCCGGATTCCACCCAGAAGACCGGCCGGTGGTCGAGCTCGGCCAGGGTAATGCCCAGACCCGGGTCTTCGGCCACAAAATTTCCCTTTTCCCAGAAAAGCGTCCCGGATTCTCTGATGGCGCAGCTTGGCCAGAGAGGCGGAAAAGTGAGCCTGGCCCTGGCGCCGACCGGAACCGCCAGGCTCAGGCTGAACTCGGCAGCGGTCTTTTTCCAGCTGAGCATAATTTCTCCCTGGACTGTCACCAGAGAACAGCGAATTTCATCCAGACCGGGATATGGCTTTACCTGGAATACCCTCCAGCCCGGTTCCAGCGGTTCCAGCCCGGCCAGTCCCCGGTAAAACCAGGCATCGACACTGCCGAACATGGCGTGGTTGTGAGAATTCATGCCCTGGCCGGTGAGTTTTTCCCATCTTTCCCAGAGGCTGGTGGCCCCTTCTTTGACCATGTAGCCCCAGCCGGGATAGGAATCCTGAAGGACAATTTTCAAAGCCACATCCTGCAACCCGAACTTGTTCAGCACCTCGAATAGAAAGCGGGTGCCGATAACCCCGGTATCAAGGTGATAATCATGCCGGATGGTCAGGGCATCCAGCAGGCTTTTCAGCAATTCTTCCGTTCTGTCTTCGGGAACAAGGTCCAGCAGAAGCGGCAGCAGGTTGGCCGTCTGGTCCGGGAACCGGTCCACCGGTCCCTGGCGCAGAGCTTTGTATTGGTTCTCTTCCAGGAAAGCCCGGTTGAAGGCGGTTTTTATCTTTTCGGCCAGCTCGGCATATTCCTTGGATTCTTCCTTTCTTCCGACCAGCCGGCAGATTTCGGCAAAAATCCTTACGTCGTGATAGTAGAACCAGGTGGCCACCAGCTCCAGCGGGGTTTTCTTGGGCACCAGGCTGCCCGGCTGACACCAGTCGCCGTACTTTCCCAGGGTGAGCTGCAGGTTGCCGGTGGCTTTTTGCTTCAGGAACTCGATGTAATTCTTGAGGCTCTGGAAATGCTTCCTCAGGATATCCCGGTCGCCGTAAAACCTGAAAAGATGCCAGCACAGGCTGATATAGGCCGAGCCCCAGGCCGGGTCGGCCGGGTAGACTGCCGGGTTGTAAGGCGGGACAAAATCCGGCAGGCTGCCGTCTTCCTTCTGGGCCTGCCTGATTAAATTGAGGAAATGGGTATAAAAAGCGGCCAGGTCAAAGTTGCAGGAAGCGGCCTCGGCCGTGGCCAGAACGTCTCCCAGCCAGCCCTGACGTTCGTCTCTCTGCGGGCAATCGGTGGGAATGCTCATCAGGTTGGACCTAAAGCTGGTCAGGCAGCAGTCGTGGATTCTGTTTAATAGTTCGCTTGACGATTCAAACCGGCCGCAGCGGCCGACATCGCTGTGGATGAAACAGGCTTCGAGCGTCTCCCCGTCGGGTCTTCCCGGAAAGCCCTCCAGCTCCACGTAGCGAAATC
>FWWM01000871.1_pt1 | contig 97859 bp, 93 predicted proteins | sample 2228351 | NCBI WGS metagenome assembly FWWM01 (sample SAMEA103939774, study PRJEB20133) | metagenome | reverse complement strand
ACCAGCAACGCCACCCATCGTCCTCGCCGCATAACCTCCCTCACTTTCGCACCCCACCCCGCCGCCACAAAGCCCGGCGGGTGAGTAGAGACACAAATCTCGCACGCATAAGGGACTATAAGAACTGTCCATTAAGCGCGGATTGTTGTCAAGATTGACCTTAGTGAGGGAGGTACGGTTAGTACTAACAGTGGTACGGGAGGTGTCATGATGACCCGTATCAAGGCGGGCCTGGCATAAACTCAGAGAAGGAATTCTCCGTGTTCGCCAGAGGATCCTGCGGTGACGTCCGCGCGGGTGGGTTGGTCAAATTACGGGGTGGTAGTCGCAAGAAAGCTCTCCGGATGTACAACGTTACTACCGGCGCCCGAGGCGCGGGGAAAAACACGATGCTCGCCGGACCAAGCATGAGCCTGAGGCGGCTAAAGCGCCGGCGATGACGCATGGTAGGACTGGCCATGTACCTGGCTACCGGTCGGAAACAGTGCGCTGCTCGGCCCGGCGGGTACCCGTCAGAGGCATCGCAAGCCTTGGAAAGGACCCGGGCGGCCGGAAACGGTTCATCACCCGCAACTGATAGCCGCCGGTCGCAAAGGAATTCCTCAGGAGGATGACCGTAGGGGGCGCTGCGTTCTTCTATGCGAACGCGAGAACCGAGCTCTACCAACCCAGCAAGCACGGGCAACATGCCTCCGGGAAGATCGCGAATGGTGCTTTCCGTGGAGCAGGAGTTTGGACCGTGATTGGCGCTGTCATGCTACGCCCTTGTTCTCGCCCGCCTTCCCTAAAAGCGATAGCCGAACCCGACCCGCACACCAACGTCCGGCGCTACGTGCGGGAAGAACGCGAACACCTCCCCTCGGATCAGCCAACGGCGGGCAAAAGCGTGCACGAAGCCTCCCCGCAACGCTGCGTGGAATCCGGTTTCGGTGTCGCAGCGATGCGCACCAGGGAAATTGCCTCCATCACACACGACGCTCAGTCCGCCTCCAAATGCGACGAAGCCGTACGTCCGGGCCGATCCTCCCCGGTACTGGATAGCCGGGCTCAGGTGAGTATGCCTCCCGGTGAGGGTCAACGGACCCACGTGGCGCTCCGCATCCATATGGGTTGCGTCCATATCCAAAGCCCAGCGCGATGAGAACGGAACTGTCACCGCAGCCGAGGCGGACCAACCCGTGCCGAGAGAACCTTCTTCCCCATTCAACCGGCCCCCGCCACCCAGGGCGAAAACCTCTGCGCGGGTAGGCTGCGCTTGACCGTTAGAGCAGATGAGGCTCAAAAACGTCGCCGTGATGCCAAGACGCATCGGGGTCAAGACTACAGCCGCATTTTTCATCTCAACGGTTAAGACGAGGCAGCATGTCCTTCTGTCACTTCGAACGCGAGATTCAAATTGGGCGTGGAGATTTTTCTTGACGGGTTGCAGAAGTGCGTCTCTGGCGCTAACGTTGAGGAGATCTCGAAAGCCGGCACGTAGACGGGATGATTCCGCCGGCGAGAACTCCTCGCTCGGGACGCCACCGCCGCGGAGCGTACTGGGCAAACGTGACGATGAGTTTACCGGCCAGCTCCCGCGCCGGCAGGCGGTCGCGGCTTCGGGGTCGAGAGCGTGGCGCGACACCGGTTTGAAGACCCAGCACCGCGAGCACGCCCAGCAGTAAGCTTGCGTCCAGTCGCTCGACCAGCGTGCGCTCGCCGCGGATGCTACAGATGACCGTTAGCGGGCGCGCGCGGCAGCCGCGGTGGGGGATTGTGAGCCGGCTGGGCTGACCGCGCCGCTCGTTCAAACGGCGGTCCAGCTCGCGGCAGGTTCACCCACCTAGGCTCGGAACGCTCGCGGGCAGGCGGCAGCGGGAATGCACTCCCTCAGGCATACCTGGAAGAGCAACCCCCGTTGCTCACGGGCTCTTGCGGTCATCGTGTGCCCCCCGAGCGTAAGGCGAACACAACAATTCGCCGTGAGGCTCTCCGGCCTATTTGTCTGGAAATTTATGACCCGGGTATGTCACCGCAAGCACTGTCCCGGAATGACACGCGTAATCCATCGTGACGAGGATTGGGTTGGCGACCAGGCCCGCCGCACCCCGGCGCCCGCGGTTTCACCGACAGCCGGCGTAATGCAGGCGTTGGAGGTTGCGCGCCGTTCACGCATGCGCGCACCACGCACCTTCACTGAGCTAAGGGGTAGCGCAGGTATTCCAGTAAATCTTCCGAATCGGAGCTCGCTTCCTTGGCAAACTGCTCCTGGCAGGTGACACAATAGCGCGCCCAGGGCAGAGCCTGGAGACGTTTCGCAGGGATAGGCTGATCGCAATTCAAGCAAATCCCGTAATCGCCGGTTTGAATGCGATCCAGCGCCTCGTTGACCATCCTGAGCCGTTCGATATCCATGGTGCTCAGGCGCAGGCGAACGAAGTCGTCGTGGAAACGTTGAGCCTGCTCGTCTTCTGAGACCCGGTCGGCGGCAGAGAGTCCCTCAATGTTCCGGCGGACGCCGGCCAGCAAATCGGCGCGTTCCTTCAGGAGTCGTTCGCGCAATTCTTTTGTCGAGATCATCGCCTTGCCCCCTCCTTCCCAGCGGGCGCCGAGCAATATTATCGGCGAGCGAGAGCACATCTTTAGGTGGAATTAGCCGGCCGAAAATTCTCAAACTAACTATGGAGTCAGCGAGGGAATTTCAACCGCTGCGCCGCATCGGGGCCCGGAACGACCCCGCAGTTATTTTGGCGGCTCCAACAATTGAATGTACTCGCGGAGGATTTCCCTTTCTAACGGGCTATAACGATTGCGGAAGTCCTCGCTCTCCAGGCGGAAATTCCGCTCGGCGGGATCGAGTTCTTGCAGCCTGACGAATTCCTCCCGCAGGAGCCGGCGGCGATCCTCCGGCAGGACGCTGAACCGCCGGAAAACCCTGCGTGCCGCCTCCTGGCGTTCAGGGGGCAGATGACGAAACCGATCGAGCTGTTCGCGTAACCGCTCGCGCTCCTCCGGCGAGAGGCTGCTATAGCGCTCAAGCTGCTCCTCGATGCGCTTTCGTCGCTCCGGCGGGAGCTGCTCGAGGATGCGCCGGCGCTGCTCGGGTGTCATCCGGCTGAACCGCTCCAAAGCGCTTCCGGAGCGCGGACCCGGACCGCCGACTCCTGGTCGGGAACGGCCACCCGGGGGCCGCGGGCGTTGCGCCCAGCCGGCCGCAGCCCAGAAGCCCACGAGCCAGATGGTGCTGCGGCGTGTCACCATGCGGACCCTCACATCCGGTGCGGCCCGGTTGGATTAACTCGCGCCATGAGGTTGAGCGCCTGGAGCATTTCGAGGTCTTCCAAGGCCCTCTCAACACGCTCAACTTCAACCCACTCCGCGTCGCCTTCCGGAGTCGGCGGTGGGGCAGGAGACCGCAGCAACGCCATGGCGAGCATGAGCACTGATGCCGCCGCCAGTGACCAGGAGGGACGCAAAGAAGCCCGTGCCCATCCGAGAAGCGCACTCGCCCAGCCGCCTCCCGCGCGGCGAGCTTGCTCGATGCGCTCATAAAGGCGGCGGTCAAAGTCCTGCGATACCGGCAGCGCCTCCCAGCTCTCGAGCGCCTCCCAAACCAGCCTCTGTTGTTCTCCGAAGCGCCGACATTCGGCACAGTGCTCCATGTGCCGCTCCAGAGCCCGGGCGGTCTCGGGATCCAGCCTTCGGGCGCAGTAGGCCAACAGCAGCTCCGCCTGCTCCTGAGTCTGGATCGGGCATCGCATCGGCGTCCCCCTCTCTACACCAAATGCGCCAGGCGCACGCGCAGTTTCTCGTACGCCCGGAACAGCAGCGACTTTACAGCCGACTCGGAACAGTTCAGCACCTTCGCAATCTGCGAGTATTCCATCTCCTGATACTTGTGCATCAGCACGGCGGCGCGCTGTTTTGGGGGAAGGGTCTGAATCGCCCGGCGCACTTCCGCCAGTCTGACCTGGCGCAAGAGATCCTGCTCAATTGTGGGACGGCTGTCCGGGATCTGGCGCGGCACAACGTCGGACGCTTGGTCCAGGCTCTGCTGCCCCCGTTCGTCTCGCCCGTCGCGCAGATAATTCAGGGCGAGATGAGTGGCGATCCGAAACAACCAGGTCGTGAAACGGGCTGAGGGCTCGTAACCGGCGCGCGCGCGATAGACCCGTAGAAACACCTCTTGGGCCAACTCCTCGGCTACGGCCTGATTCTGCACCATGCGGTATAGAAAATGAACCACCGGCGCCCGGTGTCGCTCCAGCAGAATCGCGAAACTGGCGGCATCCCCCTCCTTGACCCGGAGCATGAGCTGGGCGTCCGGCTCCAGGACCGCCACCGCCGCCATACCCCTGTTAACCCACGCCGACATCGTAGGTTGCGCCTGCCGGGTTCCTCGCTCTTATTCTAACTCTGGCATCCGGCGTCCGAGGGACCATCGCTCGCCCGTGTTGAAAAGCGAAATCGGTTGGAGGCCGTTCCTCACTCGCCTTTCAGGGACCGCTCCATCAACTCGCGGATGGCTTCGCGGGGGGAACGACCAAGCCGTAAGACCGCGTGCATTTGCTCGGTGATGGGCAGCTCGACACCGTAGCGACGGCCCAGAGCCACAGCGGCATCCGTCGTATTGACGCCTTCGGCCACCATACGCATGCCGGCCAAAATCTCGTCGAGTTTTCGGCCGCGGCCGATCTGAATCCCAAGCCAACGGTTGCGACTCAGATCACCGGTGGCCGTCAGCACCAGGTCGCCCAAACCCGCCAGACCAGCGAGCGTCGAGGGCTGGGCGCCCATCGCCACCGCAAGGCGAGTAATCTCAGCCAGGCCCCGGGTCACCAGAGCCGCGACCGTGTTGCCGCCCAACCCCAATCCCGCGCAGATGCCGGCCCCAATGGCGATGACATTTTTCAACGCAGCGCCCAGTTCCACGCCCACCGGGTCGGCGTTCCTGTACAGGCGCAGGGTCGGACCGGAGAAGGTGCTTTGAATCGCGAGGCTCAACTCCTGGTCCTCAGAAGCGATCGCCAGGGCGGTGGGATCGCCGCGCGCCACCTCACGCGCAAAACTCGGCCCCGACAACACTCCCACACGGGGCGCGAAACGCTCTCCCACGACCTGCCGGATGACTTCCGAGATCCGCAGCAGCGTCCCGGCCTCCAGGCCTTTCGTGGCGCTGACGAACAGCATCGAGGGCGAAAGCCAGGGCAGCATCCGGCCATAGAGCTGCCGGGCCACATGCGAAGGCATCACGCCCAGGACGACCTCGGCCTCATCGAGCGCCAGCGCCAGGTCGGTGACGATCTCGACGCTGTCCGGAATGCGCAGCCCCGGTAAGTACCAGTCGTTCTCGCGTGCCGCCGTCATGCGAGCCGCCAGGTCGGCTTCGTAGACCCAGAGCCGCACGCGGTGGAAACGCGGGGCCAACACAATGGCAAGCGCGGTGCCCCAGCCCCCGGCGCCGATGATGGCCAGACGTCTCAGGATCGCCGGCCTCCCAACGAGAAGACATTCTCAGTGCCGGCGCGCAGGCGCTGGATATTTTCCTTGTGCCGCCAGATGATGAAAACGCCGGCCGCCGCCGCGGCACCCACCACCACCCAAGGCGGATGCGCAATCAGCCACGCAGCCAGCGGGAAAGTGCCGGAGGCGACCATGGAACCCATGGAGATGTAGCGTGTCCGCCAGACTACGATCATAAACACCAGCAGCGCCGCCAGCACCGGAAGCGGCGCCAAACAGAGGAAGGCGCCCAGATAACTGGCTACGGCTTTGCCGCCGCGAAATCGCAAGAAGACGGGGAACGCATGGCCGGCCATCACAGCCAGCGCCGCCGCGGCCATGACGGTCGGGGATGCGCCCGTCAACCGGCCGGCCAGCCACACGGCTGCATAGCCCTTGCCGATATCCAACAGCAACGTCACCAAGCCGGCGGCTCGGCCCGTCGTGCGCAACACGTTGGTCGCTCCGATGTTGCCGCTGCCCATCGAGCGCACGTCACGGCCGGTCTTCCACCTCACCAACAAGTAACCGAAGGGAATTGCGCCCAACAGATACGCCGCCGCCAGAGCTGCAACTGCACTCGTCATGGCCGGAAAGGGAATTCCGTCAACTTAGTATAGACGGAGCCGCCGGGACGTAACTCGCTCCGATAAAGGATGAACCGGTCGGCTTGAAAGGCTCCGAACTCGAGCGACTCCAACTGAGCGATGGCCTGCCGCAGGGCCGTCAAGGGAACTGGTTCTTTGATGCGCGCCAGGGTCAGATGCGGCGAGAAGGGTCGCGCCTCGCGCGGCACGCCCAATTCCGCCAGAGCCAGGTCGGTGCGTTGCGCCAGCTCGGCCAGCGCCGGGGAGGCCTCCACGCCGACCCAGAAGACGCGCGGCGCGTGGGGATTCGGGAAGAAGCCGAGGCCGCGCAACGCAACCGAGAAGGGCTCCGGACGTTCCACAGCCGCCAGCGCCGCCTCGATTTCGCCGAGTCGCTCCGAGGGCCACTCGCCGATGAATTTCGTCGTGATATGCAAGTTCTCCAGCGGGCTCCACTTGATGTGGGCGGTGGGACGCAGTCGCGTCAGCAGCCGGTCCAGGTTGCGCGAGACGTCCGGTGGCAGATCAATGGCAGTGAAGAGCCGCATTGTATCTTAGAGTAAGCCAACGGGCGCAGCGATGGAGTGGTCCGATCCGGTTCCTTACCAGCGACTGGAAGCGGAAACAGAAATCCTCTCGCAGAGCTTCTTCGAAAGACCTACCGTCGAGGTGGCCCGCGATCTACTGGGGAAGATTCTGGTGCACCGCAAGACGGCAGGCATGATCGTGGAGGTCGAGGCCTACCTGGGCCTCGAGGATCGCGCGGCTCACGCCTCGCGCGGTCTGACCCCGCGCACCCGCGTGCTGTTCGGGCCGCCGGGCCGCGCCTACGTGTATTTCATTTACGGCATGCACGAGTGCTTGAATCTAGTGGCCGAGCCCGACGGCGTGCCTGGCTGCGTGCTGATTCGCGCCCTGGAGCCGCTCACCGGCTTGGCTGAAATGCGCAGGCGTCGGCCGGCAGCACGCCGCCTGGAGGATCTGACATCCGGCCCCGGCAAGCTGACCGCCGCCCTGGGCATCACTCGCCGACTCTATGGCGCCGTCCTGACTCGCCCGGGGCCGTTCACCGTGCGGCGCTGGCGGCGCGAGCCCCACTTTGAGATTGCCGTCTCGCCGCGCATCGGCATTCGCCACGCTACTGACTGGCCGCTCCGCTTCTACATCTCCGGAAATCGCTTCGTAAGCCGCTGAGGAGGCGCCGCGCCGGATTCCTGCGCCGACTGCGGGCCGAGCCGCGGTATCCTCAGTAATATGCTGAAGCCCACGATCTTCCGCGAGTACGACATCCGCGGCATCGCCGACCAGGACCTTCTAGATCCCGATGTCGAGCTGCTGGGCCGGGGTATCGGCGCTTATCTGGCGCGCAACGGCGCACGCCGGGTCACGCTGGGCGCGGACGTGCGCCAGAGCTCGGAGCGATTGCGGCGTGCGCTGGCCCGCGGCCTGACAGCGAGCGGTCTGGAAGTCATCAGCATCGGCGTGGTTCCCACTCCACTGCTTTATTACTCGGTCTTTCGCTTCCAGACCGACGGCGGAGTCATGATCACCGGTAGCCACAATCCCCCGGAGTACAACGGCTTCAAAGTCGTGGCGGGGCACTCGACCATTTACGGCGATCAGATTCAGCAGGTGCGGCGCATCATCGAAAAACAGGATTTCGTCCAGGGCCGCGGCGAGCTGCGGGAAGCTGACGTCATCACCCCGTACGTCGAGGAGGTGGCCTCGCAGTTTCGCTGGGATCGCCGGATCACCGTCGTACTGGACGCCGGCAACGGCACGGCAGGTCCCGTACTGCACCGCCTCCTGGAGCGGCTCAACGTTACGCCGATCGAGTTGTTCTTCGAGCCCGACGGCGGCTTCCCCAACCATCACCCCGACCCCACCGTCGTCGAGAATTTAACCGCCTTGCGAGCGGCCGTGTTAGAACACCGCGCCGAGCTGGGCGTGGCCTTCGACGGCGACGGCGACCGCCTGGGAGCCCTGGATGAACGCGGCGAGATCCTCTGGGGCGACCAACTGCTGCTGATCTTCGCCCGCGAAATCCTCCAGCGTAAACCCGGCGCCACCTTTATCGGTGAAGTCAAGTGCTCGCAGGTGCTCTACGACGAGATCCGGCGGCTGGGCGGCAATCCGATCATGTGGCGCACCGGCCACTCCCTCATCAAGGCCAAGATGAAAGAAACCGGCGCCGAGCTGGCCGGGGAGATGAGCGGGCACATGTTTTTCGCCGACCGCTACTACGGCTATGACGACGCCATCTACGCCGCCTGTCGCCTGATGGAGATCGTAGCGCGCTCGGGCAAGCCGCTTTCGGCTCAATTGGAAGGGCTGCCGCACATGGTCTCGACGCCGGAGATTCGCGTGGATTGCCCCGACGAAATCAAGTTCCAGGTGATCGCCCGGGTGGCCGAGGAGTTCCGCGGCCGGTACGAGGTCATTGATATTGACGGGGTGCGCGTGCTGTTTCCCCACGGATGGGGTCTGGCCCGCGCTTCCAACACGCAGCCCGTACTCGTGTTGCGCTTCGAGGCGACTAACGAAGAGCTGCTGAAGCAATATCGCGAGGAAGTCGAGCAGGCGGTGGAGCGCGCCAAAGCCGCCCTGGGAGTCTCCGGCTGAGCTTCAACCGACAAACTTGTATCCCAACCCGCGCACGGTAAGGATGAACTGCGGGTACTTGGGGTTGTCCTCCAGCTTCTGCCGCAGCCACGCGATGTGGACATCCACGGTGCGGGTCGTGGTGCCCGGCTCGTAGCCCCAGACCTTCTCCAGTAGCTCCTCGCGCGAAAGGGCCGCGCCGCGATGCTCGATCAGGTAACGCAGCAAGGCGTACTCGCGCGCGGATAAAGCTACGGGCCGGCCGTCGCGGACCACCTCGGCGCGCCGAAAATCCACCTCCACCGGGCCGAAGCGATAGCTCTCGGCCGCCTTCGGAGTGCGAGCCGGCGCGCGCCGCAGCAAGGCTTCCACCCGCGCCAGCAGCTCCATCATGTCGAAGGGTTTCGTCACGTAATCGTCGGCGCCGGTTTTCAAGCCCACGACCTTGTCCACGACCTGCGTTCGCGCCGTCAGCATCAGGATGGGCGTGTCCACGCCGGCCTGCCGCAGCCGTCGGCAGACCTCAAACCCACCCAGCCGCGGCAGCATCACATCGAGAATGATCAGATCGTAGCCTCCGGAAGATGCTTTCGCCAGGCCCTCCTCGCCATCGGAGGCGGACTCGACATCGTAACCCTCGCTAGCCAGCCGGTCCGCCAGGGTCAGCACCAGCCCGGGCTCGTCCTCCACAAGCAAAATCCGAGGCTCCACCACAGGCTCAGCGTTCGCCGCCGTCTTCATGTCGGCCTTCCTCACCAGGAGTCGCAGCCCGCTGCTCACCCGCCGCCGGGAGCTGGAGGATAAAGCGGCTGCCTTCGCCCAGGCGGCTCTCGACGCGCACGCTGCCGCGGTGAGCTTCGATCACGCCTTTGACCAGGCTCAGACCCAACCCGGCGCCACGCACCTGTCCCTGGCCGGCGTTTCCGCCGCGATAGAACGGCTCGAAGATATGAGGCAGATCGGCGGGGGCAATGCCCGGGCCGCGATCCTCGACACGAATTTCGACCCGCCGCCCGTCTGCGGTGCGCGCGGCTGTGACGCCGACCCAGCGTCCCGCCGCCGCGTACTTCACGGCATTGTGAACCAGGTTCCGCAAGCACTGCCCGAGCGCCACCGGGTCCGCGATCGCCAACGGCACATCATCGTCCACGCGTTTCTCGATGACCATGCCAGCCTCGCGCGCCTCCGGCTCTAAAGCCGTGGCCACGCGTTCGATCACCTCCCCGACATCCACAGGTTGGAAATGATACTTCAGGCGGCCCGCCTGGGCGCCGGCGAACGTCAGGATCTGTTCGACCATCTCGGTCAGCTTTCGCCCCTCGGTGCGGATCAGAGCGCCATAACGTCGCGCCTGTTCGCCGGTGGCGATCAAGCCGTCGGCCAAATTGTCCCCAGCCGAGCAAATCACGGCCAGCGGGGTGCGCAGTTCGTGCGACACGCCGGCCACGAATTCCATCTGAAGCCTCGCCAGGCGGTGGGCGCGCTGAGAGGAAACCAGCAACATCGCCAGGCTGGCGGCCATCAGCAGTAAAACGCCGAAGCTGATCGCCAGATTGCGCCACCGCACTTGATTGACGGCCGCCTCCAGCGAACCCGCGCGATGTTGGACCAGGACCTGCCAGCGCCCCTCGGGCTCGACACGCACGGGTCCCGGGGCCGCCTGGGCCAAAGCCGCCTCCGCCGGCGTCCCGCCCGGACCACCCTCAGAGAAGGCGCGCAAGAGGCCGAGCCGGAATTCAAAGATGCCCGCCGTGGCGTCCGGCGAGGCCAGCGGCTCGTGCGGTAAAGACGGATCCGAACGATAGATCACCTTCCGATCGGACTTACGCACCACCTGCACCTGGAAATCAAATCCCTGAGCACGCCGGAAGTGCCGATCTACTAACTCTGCAAGGAACTCACGGCCGATAAAGTCCAGGTTCAACTCCGCAATCGCCCAGCCGGCAAACTCGCCGCCTCGCTCCGGGCGGCCGCCGGGGGGAAATAGGCCGCGTCCGAACCCCGCCTGGAAACGAGGAGCCACCAGCAGGCCGCTTTCATCGTCCAGCAACCAGCGTAACCAGGGCCCGAGCCTTCGGCCGCCTTCGTCCGCGCGCGCCTGCAAACGCACCCGGAGAGCGCTCAACCGCTCGGGCCATGATGCCGGCTCAAAGCGCGCACTCCGCGGCTGGTAAGCCCAGATCTGATCCAATCCCGCGGCCCCGCCGCCGGTGACCCAGAACTCGCGAACCAACTCCGGGTAGGCCGCCACGTCGCGCCAACTTTGATACCGCTCCGCCAGGTCCGCCAGCTCACGGCCCGGCGGGGAGGGACGTCCCAGCAACAGCGCCAGGGGAATACGCGCCAGCTCCGCGTTGAACTCCTGCGTGAAGCGCCACAACGCGGCGCGAAGGTGGGCTTGGAGACGTTCCTGCTCGGCCTGGCTCAACTGCCCAATCCACTGGTATTGCAGGAAGGCCAGCAGCATTAACAGGCCCAGGGCCGCGCCCATCAGCACAAACGACAGCGGCGAGCGGTCCCGCGAGGCCCTCACGCTATGATTATCGCGCCGCGGACCGATTCCCCGCACGGTCCCATTCGACTCCTGAACGCCGCGCACAAACGCCCCTTGCGTTATTTGACGGCGAACCGCGCCGCCGCGGGGTTAAATGCCGGAAAATTTCGGTTAAGAATGTAAAGTCGGATTTTGCCAACTCTTGACTAACTTCCAAGCCCTGGTAGCGTTTATTGAAGTAGAGACATCCAGCAAACCGATGCGCCGCTGGAGAAGAGAAACCTATAGGAGAACCAAACAATGATGGCCCGGATGCTACCGATTCTAGTTCTAGCGACCGCGTTGTCGGCCCAAACGCCGGCGGCGCCGATTCTTGATCCGATCAAGACTTATCTGAACTTACAGGACTCTCAGATTCAGGCGCTCCGGCAGCTTCGGCAGCAGCAGATGCAGGCGATGCAAGCCACCCTCAGCGAGCTGGCCGCCAGGCAGCAGTCCCTGCGCGATCAGCTCGATCGCGGCTCCACCGACGCCGCCGCCTTAGGGAAGCTGCTGCTTGAGACCGAAGCCCTGCGCAAACAAATCCGTCAAATGCATGAGGGTTTTCGCACGCAAGCGGTGAATGTGCTGAGCGCCGATCAGAAGGCCAAGCTCGCGGCGCTGGAAGAGGCCCTGAAGTTAGCGCCCGCGGCACAAGGAGCGGCGGCGTTGGGGTTACTCACTCCGCCGGACCCCGTTCCGGGCTGGCCCGGACCCGGACTGCTCGGCTTTGGCCGCGGCATGGGACCGGAGGGCCCCCGCCCGATGATGGCGGCCGGCGGTCGAGCCGGCGGTTCCCAAGCTGCCCCCATGCGCCTGCGAATCCCCCGCAGTTCTCCCCTGCGCGAGCAGTAAGGGGTGAAGCGTGAGCGTCCGCCGGCTCGGCGCCCTGACCCCCCGACGGGCTAGCGGGCGCTTACGCCCTTTGCGCCGCCGCCAGCGTCCCTGCCGTTAGCTTCTCCGCCAGCTCGATCAGGCTTGCTCCCAAGGCGCTTTCCGGCTGGTAGAACGCTACCGGCGACCCCGCTCGGCGCGCCTGCACACACAAATCCGGATTGGGGGGAATCACCCCCAAGATAGGGACCTCCAAGTGCCGCTCGATCTCGGCCAGCGCGATGGGGCAGGCAAAAGAAACTCGGTTGACCACTACGGCCTGGATCAGCCCCGGCGCCAGGCAGACGTCCCTGAGGAAATTCAACATGTGCCGGGCGGCGGAGACGGCTCCGGGCTCGCGCTCCACGACCAACACGATCGAATTCGCACGACGCATCGCCGCACACACCGCTGAGCAAGGGCGCGAGGGCGCATCGAAAATCACTCGCCGCGCCATCCAGCTCAGCGCCTCCAGGACCGCATCCACCTGCTCGGCGGAGACCTCCCGGAAGTTATCGGAAACCTGCGCTCCCCGAAGAACGCGGAGGCCCGAAGGCAGCTTCCAGAGTCGCCGGCTGATCTCCCGCGCATCGGGATGCTCCACGTCCCACACCGAAGCCACACTGGGCGGGATGCGGAAGCAGTCGGTGAAGCCGGCGCCCATTCCATCCAGCTCTGCGGCGATGACTTCCTCCTGGCGCCCTAGCAGGGCCGCCACGTTAGCGGCCACCGTGGTCGTACCGACGCCCCCTTTGGCTCCGATGAAGGCCGTCAGCTCGGCGGGTTGCCGGCTCGTGCGGGTAAGCGCGCGGGTCTCGATCAAGCTCCTTTGCCGCTCGACAGCATAGCGAAGAGCGCGCGCCAGGATCTCCGGAGGCGTCCGGCCCTTTACCAGATAGTCCTGGGCCCCCTGCTTCACCGCTTCCAGGGCCAGGTCGGCATCCTGCAAGCCGCTCAGAATCACGATCGCCGTGTCGCCGGCCCGCCTGCTGAGTCGGTGGAACGTCTCGGGACCGGCGCTGTCAGGCAGCATCAGATCTAACAATACTAGATCAAAATGTTTCCCCCTCAGACGTTCCAGCGCCGGCGCCAGGCCGGCGGCCCATTGAACGCGAAATGCAGCGTCCGCGTCCAGCAACGTTTCCCGGATCCAATCGGCATCCGCCGGATTGTCCTCCACCAACAGAACCGTGATTTCCCTGTCGCTCGCTGTCTTCATATCCGAACCTCATCGCGGCGGACGCTCGGGAACGGTCCGCCAGAACTCCGCCACCGCGCGGACCACATCCAGAAACCGTTCCCAGCCGGAAGGCTTCACCACGTAGCAGTTCGCGTGGTTTTCATAACAGCTCTGAATATCTTGCGGCGCGCGCGAACTGCTCAAGATGACCACGGGAATCGTGCGCAGCACGGCATCCTGTTTCAAAGCCGAAAGAACGGCGCAACCGCTCAGACCCGGCAGGTTGAGATCGAGCAGGATCAAGCCGGGCCGCATGACGCCTTCGCGTAGAATCGCCAGAGCTCGTGCGCCGTTCCCGATCACTTCGAGCCGAATGGCGCCGCCTTCCAGGGCCTCCCGAACTAGGTCTGCGTCGGCGGGGTTGTCCTCGACCAACAGCACTTCGAAGCGCTCATCCGGCATTGCCTACCTGGGCCTGGCGCGCGGCCGCTCTGCCCGCCGCCGGCAAGGTGAAATAGAACACCGACCCCCGACCCGGCTCTGACTCCACCCAGATGCGTCCTCCGTGCCGTTGGACGATCCGTTTGGCGATCGCCAGGCCCAATCCGTCGCCGGGATAATCGCTGCGCGTGTGAAGACGCTGGAAGATCATGAAGATGCGCTCCTGGTGGCAGGGTTCGATCCCCAAGCCGTTGTCCCGCACGGCGAAGAGCCACTCGCCGCCGGCCTGCGTCGCAGTAAGGTGGATCTCGGGCGGCTCTTGCCGGCGAAATTTCAGCGCATTGCCGATCAGGTTCTCCAACAACCGCAGCAGTTGCGTCTCATCGCCCCAGACCACGGGTAGCGGATCCGCCGTGACCCGCGCGCCTGTCGCCTGGATGGCGCCTTGCAAATCGGCGCAGGCCTGCACGAACAGGGCCCGGCAGTCCACGCGTTGAAACTCTCGCCCGCGCGAGCTCACCCGCGCGAACTCCAGCAAACCTTCGATCATCCGCTGCATGCGCTCGGCGCCTTCCACCGCATAGGCGATGTATCGGGTAGCCCTGTCGTCCAGTTTGTCTCGATAGCGGTGCTCCAGGAGCCGGCAGTAATTGCTCACCATGCGGAGCGGTTCCGCCAGATCGTGGGCCACTACGTGGGCGAAGTGCTCCAGTTCGGCGTTCGAACGGGCCAGCTCTGCGGCCTGCCGCTCGGATTCCTGTTGGGCCTGTCGCAGCAATTCCGCCTGGCGACGCAGTTGCTCCTCGCGTCGGCGCGGCTCGCTGAGATCGGTGACCACCAGGCAGACCGGGGGCAGCGGCTCGCCAGCCGGCGCGCTGCCGGAGATGCAAACCGGCAAGCGTCGGCCCTCACTGCCTTCCAACCAGAGTTCGGTCCGCGCACCGCCACTGGCGGCCCGCTCGAGGAAGCGCCGGAAAGCGGGTAGCCACTGAGGCGCGATCCAGTCCGACATCGAACGGCCGATCACTTTTTCCAGCGGGGCGCCCAGCATCTCCGCCAGACGGCGATTGGCGTATAGAATGGCCCCATCGCGGTCCAATGCGGCCGCGCCCTCTTGCATGTGCTCGAGGAAGATGCGATAGGGATGTTCCGCGCCGCGCAGGGTAAACACCTGGTCGCCCTGCGGCCCGGGAGCCAGGACCGCATCCACTTCGCCGGCCCGTACAGCGCGCAGCGCTTCCTCGGCGGCCGCCAGCCGCGCGCGCAGTTGCGCGATTTGGGCGCTCAGCTCCTCACTCATCGGATCCCTTCGCCGGTCGGCGTCGCCTCGCCTGGCCACCGGCGCGACCGCGCCTCGTTCAGCCCTGCTCACGGAGTCGCCAAGCCCAGCACGGCCAGCACGCGCTGTCGGTCGGAGACGTTGCCCACCAACCTTCGGACCGAGCCCTCGAACTCCTCGATCAGGGTGGGTGTAGCGAAAACCTGGTCCTCGCGGGCGCGCGGAGTCTGCTGGTAGACATCAATCACCTCCAGCTCATACCGCCCCGCCAGTTTCTGCTCGCAGATGGCTTTGATGTTCTGAATCGCCTGGGCAGACCTGGGGGTCGCGCCACTTACATAAAGGCGAATGCGATGCCGCTCACCCACACCGATAACTATCGGCGGTGAGCCGGTTCCGACATTAGAGGGGAGCCCTCACCCGCCTATCACCGGGACCCAGACGCGCATGGCGGCCGGCCCCCGGTTGGCGAAGGCGTAGTAAGGGATCAGGGTCACTTCCGCAGGCCGGCTAGGCCGTGCACGACCAGGCCATGGAGCATAGAGCGGCTCCTCGCTCAGAGGTGTTCGCCAGGCTCGTCCTTTGTGTTTGAGCACCAGGATTCCGCCTAACAGATCGGGGCGAAATTCTTCAGTGAAGCCCGCGCCGGCGTCCAGGGCCAGATCAAAGACCGAAACGCCGGGATGATCCGGTTGCTCGACGCAGTAAACCAGCGGCCCCCGCTCGACAACCGCCTTGCCGTTGTTCTCCGCCACCAGCGGATTGGCGACGGTCAGCCGGGGGATAACCGTCAACTCCAGCCGCACAAGATCCCCCGGACGCCAGGTGCGCTTGAGAGCCGCGTAACGGCCCGCTTCGACCTGCTCCGCCTTGCCGTTCAATGCCACGCGCGCGGGCGCCGCCCAGCCGGGTATCCGCAGAAACAGGGTGAACTCCGTGGGGCGCTCGGGCTCGATGCGCAGCTCCACACGCCCCTCCCAGGGATACCTGGTGCTCTGCGTCAAACGCAGCAGGACTCCGTCGGCCAAACGCCACTCCAGCGTGTTGTTGTGATAAAGGTGGACCCAGACCCCTTCCGAGCCGACGCTATAGAAATAACCCGGCAGGGAAGCTAAAATCCTCTCTAAGTTCGGCGGACAGCAGGTGGTGGTGTACCAGGGATTCCGAATGCGATCCACGGGGTCCCCACTCAGTTCCAACGGATTGCGATAGCAGTAAAGATCGCCGGAAAGCGACATGCCCGAATTGACGCCGTTGTAAAGCGCCCGCTCGAGCACGTCGGCGAACCGTGCCTCGCCGTGCGCAGCCAATAGCCGCCAGTTCCACATCAGATTGCCGATGGCGGCGCAGCTTTCCGTATAAGCCAGGCGGTTCGGAAGTTCATAAGGTTCGCCGAAAGCTTCTCCCTGACTGCGCGATCCCACGCCGCCGGTAATATACATCTTGCGCCGGATCATATCCTGCCACAGCGCTTCCAGCGTTTTGACGTAAGCTGCGTCGCCGGTCTCCATGAAGTAATCCGTCGCCCCGCAGCAGGCGTACATGGCGCGCACGGCGTGTCCTTCCAGGCGGGTCCGAGAGACGAAGGGAACGCCGCTGAACATATACACCGTCTGTTGCCTCGTCAGTTTCAGCCGCTCGCCGTCGCCCCGCAGCAAATAGCCGGCTAAATCAAGCTGGCGACGCTCTCCCGTGACGCGGTAAAGCTCCACCAGGGCCATCTCCAGTTCGGGATGACCGGTCAGCAAAGGTTGCTTATCGGGGCCGAAGTTCTCGATCAAGTAATTGACAAATCGGATGCCGCCCTCCAGCAATTTGCGGCCGCCTGTGGCCCGATAATAAGCGATCGCAGCCTGGAGTAAGTGCCCGAGACAGTAAAGCTCGTGCCCGCGGTGCATTTCCTGAAAACGCAGCTTACGGCGCTCTTCGACGTAGTACGTGTTCAGGTACCCGGTGGGCTCCTGTGCGGCTAGAATTTCGTCGCTGAGGCGATCAAAAGCTTCCCGCAACGACGGCCGATCCTCAGACTGAAGCACGAAAGCCACGGCCTCCATCCACTTGTAAAGGTCCGAATCCGTGTACAGAGGCCCTCGCCTGGGGACATTCTTGCGGCCGCTGAGCCGCCGGAAGTTATCCACGACGCCGTTCTGCTCCAGTAACTCCAGCAGCGTCGGGATGCTGCGTTCCACGTTCACCCGGCGGCGCTCGGACCAGAATCCTTCCCCCAGGCGGACGGCCCGCACCGGGACGTTGCGCAATTTGGCGTGGCGAGACTGCTCCACATGCAGGATCCCCTGCGACCGCCAGCCTCCCGGTTCGCTCGCCTGCGACGCAGCTCCGAATGTTAGCGAGGCCAAGAACTCGCGTCTGCTGCTCTGCATCTCAAGCTCCTTCTCGTGCGTTATCGAGCCACTCTGGTAAAGAATAACTCCGGTGCGCCCGCAGCCGCGGCCCTCTTGCGTCCGTGACGCCGCGCGGTCTGCCTTCCGCTATCCCTCCGCCCTGCCGTAATCGCGAATTTTCATCGGCTCGCCGCCGCGTAAGGCGGACTGGTGCGCGATGATGCCGGGCAGGGTATAGGCCACGGCTTCCCAGACGTTGACCTCCGGATGACGATCCCCGACGATGGCGCTGATGAACTCGTGGGTGATGAAGGCGTGCGAGCCGCCATGACCGGTTTTGACGCGCAACGGCTCCGGCAGCCGCTCCTGATGGGCGGGCTGCTGGTAAGCCTCGATGCTGAGCGATCCCTGCGGGTAACCGTCGGCGTCCAGCACCGTGCGGCCCTCCTTGGCAATGCGAACCACGGTGTTCGGCGAACCTTCCGGCCGCGCCATGATGTAGGAGAGCCGATCGCCGTAAAAGGCCCCTCGTTCGGTCCCGCCGGCGGCGATGTGCCAGCAGACGGAGATGCGGCTGCAATGGCCCTTGGAAGTCTTAAAGAAGCCGGTGGTGTTCCAGAAAGGATTCTTGTACTGGTTGGTCTGGAGGACCTCGTGGCCGTCGCCCCAACCGACGGCTTGAACTTCCACCAGGCGCTCCCCGGTCACAGGAATGACCATCCCGGTGCAGTGCGTGGGATACAGCATGGGCGGGAAGCCGTGCCGCCAGGTCGGCATGCCGCGGTCGTCGAACATCAGCGCCAGCAAGCCCTCGTGGTGATACTCGGACTCGCTGTAAAAGATGGTCCCGAAGCGCCCTTCTTGCGCCCACTGGCGGCAGGTGATGATTTCCGGGCGATAGTAACTGGTCTCCGCCATCATGTAACGCATGCCGGTGCGCTTCACGGTTTCCAGCAAGCGCTCCAGTTCCTCGACGGTCATGCCGGCCGGGACCGCGCTGATGACGTGCTTGCCGGCCTTCATGGCCTCGATCGCCATCCAGGCGTGCAGCGGCGCAGGCGTGAAGACGCCCACCGCATCCAGCTCCGCATGCCGCAAGAATTCCCGATAGCTGCGGTAGGTGTTCGGGCAGCGGTACGTCTCCGCCAGACGTCGCAGGGCCTCCGGCTGGATGTCGCAGACAGCCGTGACGCGGGCCTGCGGGTGTAAGTGCCACTGGAACGTGGCTCCGAAACGCCCGCCTGCGATCCCGATGCGCACCGGGCGCGGGGCAGCCCGCAAGCCCACCGCGGCGGGAGCGGCTGCGCTGTGGAACAGTTGGCGACGTGTGATGGCCTCCGACATCGAGGTTGATTCTAACACCCGGAGCCGCTGCGCCTCGGCCGCCATGGAGTATCCTGAGAACCATGGCGGAAACGACCTATCGCAATCGGCGTGCGGTTCAACTCGACAACTCCCTGCTGCGAATCACGGTGCTTGTCGAAGGCGGACACGTGGCCGAGATCTTTGACCGCCAGGCCGGCGTGAACCCCCTGTGGACGCCACCCTGGCCCTCGATCGAACCTTCCCTTTACGACCCTGACCGGCATCCCGAGTATGGCCGGAACGCCGAAAGTCGGCTGCTGGCGGGCATCATGGGACACAACCTCTGCATGGATATCTTCGGCCCTCCCTCGGAAGAAGAAGCTGCCGCGGGACTTCCCGTGCACGGCGAGGCCTCGGTCGTCCCTTACCGGCTCGAGCTACGGGAGGCCGAACTCATCGCCCAGGCCGAGCTGCCCGAGGCCCGGCTCCGCCTGGAGCGGCGGATCCGCTTGGAGCCCGGCTCGCGCGTGGCCGAGTTTACAGAAACGGTCGAAAATGTTTCGGCCGCCGATCGCCCCATCGCTTGGACCCAGCACGTCACCCTCGGACCGCCCTTCCTGGAGAAGGGCCGGACGCTGTTCCGCGCCTCGGCCACTCGCTCCAGGGTCTTCGAAGGCGAGTTTGCCCCAGGGAAGGATCGCTTCCAGCCGGGCGCCGAATTCGATTGGCCCTGGGCGCCCGCCAGGGATGGCGGCAGGGAGGACCTGCGCGTCTACACGGATGCCCCTTCTTCCGGCGCCTTCACCACGCACCTGATGGATCCGGCGCGCGAGCAGGCCTTCTTCCTGGCGTGGTCGCCAGCCGCGCGCGTGGCTTTCGGTTACGTCTGGAAGCAGGCGGACTTCCCGTGGATGGGCATCTGGGAAGAGAATCATTGCCGCCTCAGCCCGCCCTGGAACGGACGGACGCTCACGCGCGGGATGGAGTTCGGGGTCTCCCCGATGCCAGAAACGCGAAGGCGGATGCTGGCGCGGGGCACGATGTTCGGCGTGCCTTGCTACCGCTGGGTCCCGGCGCGCTCGAAGGTCTGTGTGCAGTACTGCGCGTTCCTTCTTCCTGCGGCGGAAGTCCCCGAGCAGGCCGTCTGGGAAGGCGGCGCGAAAGTGCGCCTCGGTTAAATCGGCGCGCCTGCCCGCGCAAGGATCTGCGCTTTACGGCCGCGTCAGCAGCCCGCGCAAGCGGAGCCAGTCGGCCAGCCGACCCGGCCACGAGGACAGCACCGGGTCGCTCGGAGCCAAGCCCACACCGTGGCGCCCTCGCTCGTAGATGTGCATTTCCGCCGGTACGCCGGCCTTGCGCAACGCCAGGTAGAACAGAATGCTGTTCTCCGGCGGCACGCCTTTGTCCTCGGTGGTGTGGAACAAGAAGGTGGGCGGCGTCCGCGCGTTGACCTGCTTCTCATTGGAGAGACTCTCCAGCAGCGCAGGGTCCGGATTGTCGCCCAGCAGGTTGCGGCGCGACCCCTTGTGCACATACTCAGTGGTAAAGCTGATTACCGGATAGGCCAGAATCAGGAAATCCGGCCGGGAGCCGACCCGTTCGATGGGATCGTCCGCCGCGGGATTGCCCTCATCGAAGTGCGTCGCCGCCGTGGAAGCCAGATGGCCGCCGGCTGAGAATCCCCAAATGCCGATGCGGTCCGGCACCACGCCGAACTCGGCAGCGCGGGAGCGCACCAATCGCAGCGCGCGTTGAGCATCCTGAAGCGGTGCGGGATGCCGGTAGCGCGGAGCGTGACGGTACTTCAGCACGAAGGCCGCCACGCCCAGCGCATTCAGCCACTGCGCGACCTGTCGGCCTTCGTGATCCATGGCCAGCGTGGCGTAACCGCCTCCCGGACACACGACCACGCCGGTATCCAACGCTTTTTCAGGCGGAGGGAGATAGGCGGTTAACGTCGGGCGATCGGCATCCTCGGCGCCCACGGCGCCCGGAGCACCGGCAGGCCAAAGCAAGATCGTCTCCGGTTCACCCGCAAGCAGGAAACTGAGGAGCAGGGTCAGCATCATCGTCGTAGTGTACTCGCACCGGCCCGGGCGCGCCAACCCTTGCTTGGCAGCAGACCAGCGGGAGCCGGTTTGCAACCGGGCGGGCCGCTCACACACGCCGGCTTTGCTTGACGCGCGAGGCAGTAGCCGGCCCTGCGCTATCCTAGAAGAAAAGCCTTAGAGGGGCTGGAGGTAAATTGCAATGGCTTACGTGATCGCCGAACCTTGCATCGGCGTTAAGGATACGGCTTGCGTGGATGCTTGCCCGGTGGATTGCATCCACCCCAAGAAGGACGAGGACGGGTTTGCCGAATCCGAGATGCTCTACATTGATCCGGTTGAGTGCATTGACTGCGGCGCTTGTGTGCCCGTCTGTCCGGTGTTCGCCATCTACGCGCTGGACGATTTACCGGAAAAGTGGGCCCATTACGCTCAGAAGAACGCCGCCTACTACGGGCGCTAGCTCGCGGCCCGTTCCCCAGAGCGCTCCGGCGGCGCGTTTGCCCTCGGGCGTCCGCCAGGCTATACTCCCCATGTGACGCTCGGAGCGTGAAGATCCGCGCAGCCGCCGGTCCATGCGAATCGCCGTTGTAACTCCGCTGTTTCCGATCGCCGGGGAACCGCAGCGCGGTATCTTCATTTATCAAACCGTACGTGAGCTGGCGCGATTGGCCGAGGTGCGTGTCTTTTGTCCGGTGGCCGTGTATCCGCGCGGGAAATGGTTGCGCCCCACGAGTTACAGGTATGTCCGCCCCGACGCCGGCTTTGCGCCTCAGGGAGTCGAGACGACATACTTCGAGTATCCGACCGTGCCGGTCATCGCCCGGCCGCTGAACGGACGCTCGAGCGCCATCAAGCTGGCGCCTCTGCTCGACGAGTTTCGCCCTGACATCGTGCTGGCGTACTGGGTCTATCCCGAGGGTCGCGGCGCTGTGCTGGCGGCTAGAGGAATCGGCGCGCCGGTGATCCTCGGAGCGCGCGGCTCCGACGTCCGGCGGCCCCCGGATCCCTGGAGCTTCCGCCTGATGCGAAGGACGCTGCGCCAGGCCGACGCCGTCATCACGGTGAGCGAAGAGCTGCGGCAGCGCTGCATCGCACTCGGCGTGCCCGCCGCGCACGTGCACACGATCCCCAATGGCTGTGACGCCGCGATCTTCCGACCGCACGGGAAGAGTCTGATGAGAGCGGAGCTGGGCTTGTCGCAAGATGCGGAAATTGTGCTGTTCGTCGGGCGGCTGGTCCCTGTCAAGGGGATTTCCGACTTACTGGAAGCCGTGAAGCGGTTGGCCGAGCGCCGCCCCCGTCTGCAAGCGGCGCTGGTGGGCGATGGCCCCCTGCGCGCGCACGTCGAAGCGCTGGTCAACCAGTTCGGCTTGGAGGGCCGGGTGCGACTCCCCGGCGTGCGCCCCATCCAGGAGATCGCGCAATGGATGGCGGCCTGCGACGTGCTCTGCCTGCCAAGCCGCTCCGAGGGTTGTCCCAACGTCGTGCTCGAAGCGATGGCTTGCGGGCGTCCGGTGGTGGCCAGCGCCGTGGGAGGAGTGCCGGAACTGGTTGCTCCGGAGTGCGGCATCCTCGTGCCTCCCGCGGATCCGGCGCGGCTGGCTGCGGCTCTCGACGAGGCACTCGATCGGCAATGGGACGAGACCGCAATTGCGCGGCGCGCGCAACGCGGGTGGGATCAGGTGGCGGCCGAGACGTTCGAGATCTGCCGGCGCGTCCTCAACCGATCGCGCCGCGCGGGCTGAACCACCGGCGAGCAAAGGTTAGGCCAGGCACCCCAGATCCGCCGCGAGCCGCACTGCGATTCAGCGACCGAGAAGCGGCTTGACGGCTTCCCAGACCGCGGCGGCGACCGTCTCCGGTGCTTGACGGGCGTCCACTACGTGGAAGCGATGAGGTTGGCGCGCCGCCATCGCCAGGTATGCATGGCGTACGCGGTCGTAGAACTGCGCCGCCTGCTCATCCATCCGATTGGCCTGACCACGCTCCCGTGCCCGCGCCAGAGCGGTTTCCGGATCCATGTCCAGCAGCACCGTGAGATCCGGCTCGAGATCGGCGCAGGCGATCCGGTGCAATGAGCGCACGGCCTCTTCGCCCAGCTCGCGGCCGTAACCTTGATAGGCCAGCGTCGAATCCGTGAAACGGTCGGCCAGCACCACAGCGCCCCGTGCCAGGCCTGGCCGGACCACTTCGACCAGGTTCTGCGCGCGCGAAGCGAAGTACAGCAGCATCTCCGTGGTGGGAGCCATTTCTTGATTGGAGGCGTCCAGCAGGATCCGCCGGATCTGTTGGCCGATGCGCGTGCCCCCCGGCTCCACCGCCACCACGACCTCGCGTCCGACCGAACGCAGACGCTCGGCCAGGCGCTCGATCTGCGTGGTCTTGCCGCTGCCGTCCAGGCCCTCGAAGGTGATGAACAGCCCGCGATGGCGGGCCTCAGTCGTAGACATAGTGCAGGACTTTCTTCAGGTCCTCCCAGGCTTCCCGCTTGGCGTTCTGGTTGTACGGGCGTAGCAAGTAGGAAGGATGGTAGGTGACCATCACGGGGATGTCCCGCCAGCGGAACCAGCGACCCCGCAGTTTCGTCACGCCCTCGCGCGCGCCGAGCAAAGCGCGCGCGGCAGTGGCCCCCAGCACACAAATCGCTTTCGGCCGGATGGCGGCGAGCTGGCGGAACAGAAATGGACTGCACGTCTCGATTTCATCAGGCTCCGGCGTACGGTTGCTGGGCGGCCGGCACTTCACCACGTTGCAGATGTAAACCTGCGGGCGCGTCAGGGGGATGCCCTCGCGCCGCGCCGTGTTCTCGATCATCTGCGTCAGAAGTTGGCCCGCCCGGCCCACGAAAGGAATGCCCTGAGCGTCTTCGTCCGCGCCCGGCCCTTCACCCACAAACACGAGCCTGGCGTTGGGATTGCCGTCTCCAAAGACGATTTGCGTGCGCCCCTGGTGCAGACGGCAGCGCGTGCAATCTCCGAGGTCGGCGCGGATCTGCTCCAGCGTTTCCGTCGGTTCGGCAGGCGCGGCTTCCGCGATCAGCGCCGGCGGGCCGTTCTCCGCGGCCTCCGGGAACAGCGCGGCCGGCGGATTTTCCGTCGGTTGCCGAGCTGCGGGCGTCCGCCGGTACAGGGTGCGAATGCCGAGATCCTGAAAGTAGCTCAGGTACTGCCGCAGCAGATGCGGATTCATAGCGCGGCGTGCAGGCTCAGTCGAAGCTGAAGCAGGTGGTCGAAGATCCGGTCCGCCAGCTCGCGTTTAGGCGCGCGGGGCAAGGGCACGGTCTCGCCGGTGCGCATCAGCAGGACGACCTCGTTGTCGTCGGCGCCGAAAGCTTCCTCCACGCGATTGGCCACCAGCATGTCGCAGTTCTTGGCCTGGAGCTTGCGGCGTGCCTCTTCGAGCAGGTTCTCGGTCTCGGCGGCGAAGCCCACCAACAAGCGATCCTCTTTGATTTTCCCGATCTCGGCAAGGATGTCCGGCGTGGGATCCAGTTCCAGCGAGAGCCGGGCGGCGGTCTTCTTGCGCTTGTGGCGCGGTACTTCGGCTAAGTGATAGTCGGCGACCGCAGCGGCCTTGATGATGATGCTGCTTTCCGCCAGCCGCTCCAGCACCGCGGCGCGCATTTCCGCCGCCGTCTCGACGCGCACCAGCTCGACGCCCGCGGGCGGCGCCAGGCTCACAGGCCCCGAGATCAGGATGACACGCGCGCCGCGCGCCCGAGCCGCTTCAGCCAGGGCGTAACCCATCTTGCCGCTCGAGCGATTGGAGATGAAACGCACGGGATCCAGCGGCTCCTGCGTGGGCCCGGCTGTCACCAACACACACTCGCCCTCCAGATCACGGCGCTGCGCCGGCAACTCGCAGACCCATTGCACGATGCGCTCGGGCGCAGCCAGCCGGCCGGGACCCACCATGCCGCAAGCCAACGGTCCCTCCTCCGGCTCGATGATGAAGTGGCCTCGCTCGCGCAGCACCCGAAGGTTCTCTTGCGTGGCCGGATGCCGCCACATATTGACGTTCATGGCGGGGGCCAACACTACAGGGCCGGTGAACGCCAGATACAGAGTGGTCAGGAAGTCGTCGGCCACTCCGTGCGCGAACTTGGCCAGCAGGTCGGCAGTGGCCGGGGCAACCAGCAGGAGGTTACCCTCCTCGGCGACGCGGATGTGCTCGACGGCGCTGGCCAGAGTCTCCTCACCGCCTTCGGAGGGGAACAGGTTGGTGATGACCTTCTCGCCGCTGAGAGCCGCGAAGGTGAGGGGGCGGACGAATTGCTGCGCCGCACGGGTCATCACCACCTGCACGGCATGCCCCCGCTCGAGCAGGCCGCGAGCGATCTCGGCGGCTTTGTACGCCGCGATTCCGCCCCCGACGCCGAGTATGACTTTCATGATGCGGCTACGGCCTCAGAGGACCTCCTCGGCAGGCGCCTTGGGCTGCCGAGCAGGGTCCTCATATTTGATGAGCCCGCGCCGCACCTCCTCCATGGCGATCACCGTAGGCTTCTTGGAGGCGGTGGGCAGGAAGGGCCGCTGCCCGCTCTGAAGCTGTCGGGCGCGCTTGGCGGCCACGATAATGAAACGGTAAGTGCTCATTTCCGGGTCGTCGGGAATTACGGGCAACGGATCGTTGCGATTTGGGCGATTGGCCATCGGCGCTTTCTTTCCTCCCTGGGACCCCGCGGCTTCCTGGCGCCGCAGTGCGCCATCATAGCTCGAACTCCGCCAGGATCGGACGGATCTCCGCTTCGATCCGGCTACGGCGGCGCCGCTCCGCGGTCACAATGGCGGCCACCTCGTGAGCAGCCTCGTCCACATGGCGGTTTACCACCACGTAGTCGTAAGAACCGTAGCAAGCCATCTCTCGCGCCGCTTCCTGCAAGCGGCGCCGTATGACGTCCTCGGCATCCTCCGACCGGGCGCGGAGACGCCGTTCGAGTTCTTGGCGTGAAGGTGCAAGGACGAAGATGGAAACCGCGTCGGGTACCCTACGCTTCAATTGTCGCGCACCCTGAACGTCTATGTCCAGCACCAGATCCCGCCCTTCCTCGGCCGCGCGGTCCAGGTAACTGCGGTGGGTCCCGTAGTAGTGGCCGAAGACCTCGGCCCACTCCAGGAACTCCTGGCGCTCCAATCGAGCCTGGAATTCTTCCCGGCTGATGTAGTGATAGTTCTGGCCGGGCCGCTCGGCGCCGCGCGGCGCGCGCGTGGTGTAGGACACCGAGAACAGCAGTCCGGGCACTTCCTTGAGCAGGCGGCCCACCAGCGTGGTTTTGCCTGAACCTGAGGGACCTGAGATGACGAAGACGATAGGCGGCCGGGACATCATTCCAGGTTCAACGCCTGCTCGCGGATCTTTTCGATTTCGGTCTTCGCCGCCAGGGCCGAGGCGGTGATGGCCAATCCGGGCTCGCCGACGCCGGCCGTCTTCGAAAGAATCGTGTTGGTCTCCCGGTGCATTTCCTGAAGGAGGAAATCCAGCTTCTTGCCGATTTCCCCGCCGCGCTCCAACAGCTCCTGAAGCTGTGCGGTATGCATTTTCAGCCGGCTCAGTTCCTCGGTGATGTCGCTGCGATCCACCAGGAAAGCGACTTCTTGCGCCAGCCGCTGCGGATCCACCGGCGCGCCGCCGAGCAGCTCGTCCAGCCGCTGCCGCAGGCGGGCATGCAAGGCCGGCGCCACCCGCTCCCGCAGTTCCTCCATCCGCAGCGAATGTTCGCGCACCGCTGCGGCGCGTGCACGCAGCTCCAGGGCGATTTCGCGGCCTTCCCGCTCGCGCTGCTCATTCAGCGCCTGCAACGCCTCCTGAAGCGCCTCCAGCAGGCAGGCTTGCAGGTCCAGGCCGGGATCCTCCTCGGCGATTTCGAACATGCCCGGCAGGCGCAGGGCGGCGTTGAGATCCGGATCGCCATGCAGGCCGTGGACGGCCGCCGCCCGACGGAAGGCCGTCAGGTAAGCATCCAGCAGCGCGATGTTGAGGATCACCGGGGCTCCGCGGCGGAAGCTGGCGTAGCGCACGTGGATCTGAAGGTGACCTCGCAACACGTGCTGCCGCACCAGCGCGCGCAACTCGGGTTCGAAGCGCTCCAGCTCGGGCGGAAGGTGGAAGTGCACGTCCAGGCCACGATGATTCAAGGACTTGACGCTTACAGAAAGTTCCGCCCCGTTGACGTTGCGCCGCACCGCGGCGTAGCCGGTCATGCTCCGTACGCTCATGGGTTCAGGGTGGCTTCCGGTTCCAGGAATTGCAGCTCATGGAGGCGCTGATAGACGCCGCCGGCTGTCACCAATTCGTCGTGGGTGCCGGTCTCCACGATGCGTCCCCGGTCCATCACAATGATCCGGTCGGCGCGCCGCACGGTGGAGAGCCGGTGCGCGATCACGATCACCGTGCGCCCGGCCATCAAGTTGGCCAGCGCGCGCTGCACCAACAACTCGGATTCCGTATCCAGGTGCGAAGTGGCTTCGTCCAGGATCAGGATCGGCGCGTCTTTCAAGAGTGCGCGCGCAATCGCAATTCGCTGGCGTTGCCCGCCGCTCAACTTGACGCCGCGCTCGCCGATCACCGTGTCGTAGCCCTGAGGCAACGCCAGGATGAACTCCTCGGCCAGAGCATTGCGCGCCGCCTGGCGAATCTCCTCCGGATTCGCATCCAGCCGTCCGTAGCGGATGTTGTTGGCCACCGTATCGTTGAACAGAAAGGTGTCCTGAGCCACGATGCCGATCAAGCGGCGCAGGGAAGCCAGTTGGATGTCGCGCACGTCGTGGCCGTCTATGCGGACCGCGCCACGAGTGACGTCATAGAAGCGCGGCAACAGATTCACCAGCGTGGTCTTTCCGGCCCCGCTCGGACCCACCACCGCCAGCACCTCTCCCGCCCGCACCTCCAGCCGGATGTTTTCCAGCAGGAAGCCGTTGGCCGAGCCGGGATAATGGAAGCTGACGTCGTCGAACACGATGGAGTGCTGGAAGCGCTCCAGAGGCCGCGCTCCGGGTTTGTCCCGAACCTCCTCGCCGCGGCTCAGATACTCGAACACCTTCTGGGAAGCGCCGAGGGCTTGCTGAAAAATGTTGTGGATTCCCGTCAAGCGCTTCACCGGTTCGTAGAGCATCAGCAGGGCGATGACGAAACTGGTGAACTGCCCGGTGGTCATCTCGCCGGCTTTGATCTGATTGCGGGCGTAGGTCAGCAATCCCACGATGGTCAGGGCCCCGAAGAACTCGATCAACGGAGAGGCCAGAGCCTGTTGCGCCACGTAGCGCAGGTTGCTGGAGCGCAGGCGGCGCGCGGCGGCGCGGAAGCGGCGGGATTCGTGCTCCTCGGCGCCGAAGGTCTTCACCACCTGGTGGCCGGCCAGGACCTCTTGCAGGATGTGAGTCAGCTCGGCTGCGGCGTCCTGCGCGCGCCGCGTGGTCCGGCGGATGCGCTGGCCGATCCTGGCCGTAGGCAACAGCACGAAGGGCAGCAGAGTCAGACTCACCAGGGCCAGCTTCCAGTCGTTATAGAGCAGCACGGTGAGCAGCCCGATAACCGCAAAGGACTGGCGGAGGAAGTCGGCCAGCATGTGCGAGACGGCGACCTGCACCTTCTCGATGTCGTTCATGATCGAGGAGATCAGCCGGCCCGTGGAGTGCATCTCGAAGAAATGGAACCCGTGTCGCAGCAGCTTGTCGAAGACGCGCTGACGCAGGTCGGTGATCGCCGAAAGGCCCACGTAATTTACGAGATAGTTACCGCTATAGTCGGCGGCTCCTTTGACCAGAAAGGTGCTCAGGATGCCGAAGGCCACCATGGTCCAGACGTTGCGAATCCAATCCGGGACGAAATGGTGCAGATAGACGGGGCGATTCAGCAGCGGAATGGTGAACAGTTGCACCGGGACGTTGGGCGCCGCCGGATTCAAGACTCGGTCGAAGACCGGACCCACCAGGAGCGCGATCATGGCGTGCGCGCCTCCGGCCAGCGCCATCAACAGCACGGAGGCCGCCAGGGCGAACCAGTACGGGCGGGCGAACGCCAGCAACCGCGCCAGATCCTTCATGCCGCCAACCTCAGGCGCAGCAGGGCGCCGAAAACCTCAGCTTCGCTCACGGAAGCGATGCCCTGGCGGGCCACGATCACCTCCGAAACCGTCTTCCAGGGCCGCCAGACCTGCGGATCCGAGTCGCCGAAGATCACCAGCACGGGAATGCCCAGGGCTGCGGCCATGTGAGCGGGGCCCGAATCGTTGCCCACAAACAGGGCGGCGCCGGCCAACAAGGCTTTCACCTCGGATAAGGGCGCCCCGGCCATCACCCTGTGAGACGCGAAGGGACGGAAATCATCCTCCCGTCCCCCGATGAAGACCGTGTCCAGGCCCCACTCTTCCGCCATCCGGCGCGCGATCCCCAGGAACCGCTCTGCGGGCCAGGTCTTCCGGGGGCTGGAGGCGAAGGGATGCATGACCGCGTAGGGCTCGCGCTGCGGTCGGCAGCCGGGCGGCACGTACAAACGCGCGCGCGGAACCTCCGAGTGAGGGACGCCCAGATAAAACATAGCCGAGGCGATATGTTCCGCTGTGTGGACCTTGCGGTTGACGCCCAGAATCTGCTGCGCGGTGGGAATCCGGATGTTGTACAGCCGCCGGTAACGAAAATGCGCGAAGCCGGCGCGCCAGCGCGCCAGGGAAGCTGCGGTCAGCCAGGCGCTGCGCGGTCCCCCGTGCAGGTTCAAACAAAGCCGCGCTCGCCAGGCGGCGACCTCACGGGGCCGGGGAGGAATCAGGCGCTCCACGTCGGGGTTGCCTTCGAAGACCGGAGTAAACTGCGGTTCGACCGCCACCGCCACACGCAGATCCGGCCGATGCTGCTTGAGCAGCGCCAGGGCGGGCGTCGTCAGCACACAATCGCCCAGCGAGCGCAAGCGCAAAATCAGCACGCGCGCGCCCGTCGGCAGTTTGCCCAAGGTCTTGGCGGCAGCCTTCACTCTTCGATGGTCGCTTCGTCAACCAGCATGACGGGAATGTCGTCGCGGATCGGGTAGACCCGCTTGCAGGCGACGCACTTCAATCCGGTTTGGTCCGGCTTGAGCTCCACGGGCTGCTTGCAGAGCGGGCAGACCAAGATCTCCAGTAATTCCTTGCTGATAGCCATGGCCGGCCTTTCAGTGTAGCAGAAGCCGCACTGGCCGGGCCTCGGCCCATCGGCCCCGGCGGCCCGCTCGTGCACACCCACGGGGCGCGGAACACGCGACAGCGCCTCTACTTTAACGCCGGCTTCGAATCCCCCCGCCGCCACCAACCTGCGGTTGATGTACACTGAAGTTCTAGACAGGAGGTGCGTCTTCTCGAGTCATTGGTTGACGGGGCGGCTCCCGCAGCGGATGACTTCGGCTCTGGAACAGACGGTTGCGCCCCTGCTCTGGTTGCTGTTTCCCGATGAGTGTCGGATCTGCGGGCGCCCCTTGATTCGGGCCTCGCGGATCCCGGTCTGCGAAGCCTGCCTGGAACCCCCGGCGCCGCTCAGCGCCGAACATTTCTGCATTTGCTGCCGCACGCCGTTCCTCAACCGTTTCCCCCTGGATGAGGAAGGTCGCTGCGGTCTGTGCCGCCGCGGACTGCGGGGTTTCGACGCGGCTTACTCCTACGGAGCCTACGAGGGACGGCTGCGCGAGCTCATCCACCTGTTTAAGTACGGACGCGTCCGCCCGCTAGCCGGACCCTTCGGCGAGTGGCTGGCGCTGGCCATCCCGCGGGATCAACGTTTCGATCGGATCGTGCCGGTTCCGCTGCACTGGCGCCGCCGCTGGCAGCGTGGTTTCAATCAATCCGCCCTCCTGGCGCAGGCCGTGGCCCGGCGCTTCGGCATGCGCCCCGCCCCGCTGTTGCGACGGGTCCGCGCCACTGCCGTGCAGGCGGGCTTGAGCCATTCGGGGCGACGCGCCAATGTGAGCGGGGCTTTCCGTGTGCGGCGGAATGCGGATCTGGCGGGACAGCGAGTGCTCCTGGTGGATGACGTGATGACCACCGGCGCGACCGCGACCGCCTGCGCCGCGGCCCTCAAGCAAGCCGGAGCTCGATATGTCGCGGTTCTGACGCTGGCCCGGACCGATCGTCGCTTCGCGATCGGGGCGCCGCTGACCCGGCAGGAGGCGGCTTGATATGGCGCGCAACGGCTTGCACACTCCGGTGCTGGTGCTGAACGCCAGCTACGAGCCGATCAACATTTGCGCGGCGCGCCGCGCCCTCGTGCTCGTGCTAAAAGGCGTGGCCACCCCTGAGGAATACTCCTCGGTCGTGCTGCGCTCGCCCCGGCAGGAGCTGCCGCTGCCGTCGGTCATCCGGCTGCTGGAGTACCGCCGCATCCCGCACCAGACGCGCGCCCTCTCGCGAAAAAACATTCTGATGCGCGACCGTTACACCTGCCAGTACTGCCTGCGCACTCTGCCTTCTTCGGAACTCACGCTCGACCACGTCATTCCCCGCTCGCGCTCCGGAGAGACAACCTGGGAGAATCTGGTGGCCTGCTGCCACGATTGCAACAACCTGAAGGGCAACCGGACGCCTGAGGAGGCAGGCATGCGACTGGCGCGTCCCCCGCGTCCCTTCACGCTGCACACCAGTCGTCACCTGATGCGATTGCTCGGACGCAGCGACGAGCAGTGGCGGAAGTATCTCTTCTACTGAGCTGGGATTCCTGAAGGAGCACTTTCCCCTCGGCTGCCGCAGACCGCCGGACCGAGCACGTCTTCCGAAACCGTTCCCGCCGCGCGGCGCCCATCGTCGAATCGCGCGCGCCAGGCGGCGCCGGACCGCTCGCCGGGTCGGTTAAGCGCCAGGCGGCGCCTGCGATCCGCTATCGGCGGCCCGTTGCGGAGGCGCAGGCGGCTTGGGCTTCTCCTTGCGCTCTTTCACCGGAGTGATGGTGATCTGAGCCACGCGCCCCTGCAATCGCGGAGGGCCGTCCGGCGTGCCGTAAGGCGCCAGGTCTTGCGCGAAGCGTTCCAGCAGCTTGTTCCCCAGGTCTACGTGGGCGATCTCACGACCGCGAAATTGCACCACCGCCTTGACCCGATTGCCCTCCTGAAGAAAGCGGATGGCGTGGTTCTTCTTGAATTGGTAATCGTGGTCGTCGGTGTTGGGCCGGAATTTCAGTTCCTTGACCTGAATCACGTGCTGCTTTTTCTTGGCTTCCTGCGCCTTCTTTTTTTGCTCGTATTGCCACTGGCCCCAGTCCATGGCTTTGGCCACAGGCGGATCGGCGGTGGGTGCAACCAGGATCAGGTCCAGACCCATCTCCTGAGCCTTGCGGATCGCAGCCGCTGTGGGCATGATCTCGACGGTCCCGTCCGGGAAGACTGCTCGCACCTCGCGAGCGCGGATCGCCTCATTGACGTTCTCCCGGATCCTTTGCCTGCGTGGAGGAAATTGTCTAGGTGGAAACATGCAGTTCGATTTGATGGAACGCTGGAAGGACGACACCCGGCCCCCATTCCGGAGCGCTTGGAGTGTGCACCCGTCCAGCTCGGTTCATAACCCCCAAGTCAGTTCGTACGACAGCCGGGCAAAAGCTCCCGGCAGAGCCGGCCAGACAACGTTGCGGGATGATGCACGCGCCGCGCGCCGAGCTCGGGAGATCCGAAGTCGCACACGGGCGCGATGGTTCGCATGAGCCGATTGTAGCAGAACACGAGCCCCGTGCAAGGGCCTCATGGAGTCAGGAATCCGTGGTAAAGGCCCATATAATAAGGCAGCAGGAAGGAAGCCCCGTCGGCCAGAACCAGACCCTGGCCGCCCTGATCCAACCGCCAGGGATCGTGATTCCAGTGCTCGACAAACCGCTCGTCTATGGGCAGCACCTTACCGTTACGACGGTATCCGCGGCCACGCGCTTCGCCGGCCTCCAGCTCCGCCGACAGCAGCACCACGTCCTTGCGGTGACTGTTCAACAGCCGCCAGTCCACGCGATCCAGCGGATAGCGCCGCAGCGTCTCGGCGGCCTCCTCTATCCATTCCTGCCCCAGCGTCAGATCCAGTTTCCGGAAAGGGGTCGCGTAGCTCTGACCCGCGCAACCGGCCACGCAAATGTAATTGAAGAACGGGTTCAGCTCAGGACGCTCCAGCCGGCAGTAACCGTGCAAAGCAAATGCGTAGCGAGCACGCAAATCGGGATCGGATTCGTACCGAACCAGGTTGTAGAAGTTCATCAGAGCCATTTCGTCATCGGACTGGTTGCCGGTGCCCGGACCGCTCTGGATCTTGGGAACCAGGAGGTTCTGCGCATAATGATGATCCCGGATGAGACGCTCAGCCTCTCGCCGATACTTGCCCTCCCCGCTCATGTGCTCGGCCACGCTCAGGTAGGTCAAAATGCTCAGCGAATTCAGGCCGCGCTCGACCCACCAATCGGGATCCCGGTTGAGCTTGTCGGGACTGAAGACGGCCCAACGCGTGGGTGCACCGTCCCAGTCCACGAGCGCAAAATCGTGAGCGATCAAGTGATCGGTAATGGCGGTGACCACGCGACGGACCTCCTCTTTCTCCTCCGGCGTCTCCGCCACCAGATCATAGTAGAGCGCGTAAAAGAAATAGTGACCGTCGAGCTCGTCGGAGCTGGTGTCAGCTTTCCAATACCACTTGCCGTCGGCGCTCAACGGCCAGCGAGGACTGAGAACCTTCCAGAGGCGATCCCGCGTCGCGCGCATGGCCTCGTCGCGCTCGCGCGTGTACGCGGTGAGGTTGGGGTTCGGACCATCGGCGGGTAGAATCGTGCGGGCCACAAAGCCGGGCCGCGCCGGGGGCCGGCCGCCCTGCGTGACCGTGCTCAAGAATCGGAGCGCTTCGAATGCCGCACGCGCGCGCTTGCGCGCCGCGGGATCGCGGGTGGCGGCATAGGCGAAGCATTCTCCGGCTCCGTACATGCTGGTCCACAGGCCGTCGTTGTCGCTGTCGCGCTGGCTCCACTCGCTCAAATCACCCGGCCGCTTCAGCCGCACGGAATCCACGTAGCCGAAAGGAGTCCGTCGGTGACGGAGGTCAATCTCGCTCTCGAAGAAACGCGCCTTCTCGGCCAGCGTCATGGGGCGCAGTTCGATGCGCCCGACGCCCCTGGGCGTCGCGAACCAGGCGTGGCCCTGAGGCGTGACAGCTATGGTGCGGACGTGATCGTCCGGCAACCAGCGCAATCCCTGACGGTACTCCCAGTTGGTCCCATCGAAGCGGATGGCGCCGCGCCGCGTCCCGAACCAGACTACGCCGCGCTCTCCCGCTGCGACACAGGTGAAGTCATCGTAGGGCAGGCCCTCGTAACCGGTGTAGAGCATCCACTGCCCGGCACTGTGGGATCCGGCGCCCTCGACGGATGCGAACCACAGTCGTCCCTCGGAATCGAAGGCCACGCCGCGCACGTCCTCCGGAGCCCAGCTCCGCGAGCCTTGCCGCGGGTAGAGACGCCGCCACTGGCCTGAGCCTTCCCGCACGAAGAGCCCGGAAGAGGTGGCCGCGGCTGCACGTCCGTCACGTGCTTGCGCAACCTGACGTACGTCGCGCCCGGCTTCCAGTAAACGGTTGAGTGACTCGACCGCAAGCAACCTCCCGCGGGCGAACTCGAACAGACCGGCATCGGTGGCGAGCAGCAGCCCGCCATCAGCCGACAATGCGCGCGCGGCAACGCCCTGAGGCAACGCCGCCAGTCGCACGCTTTGATCCTGGCGCAGCCGCCACAGCGCGCCGCCCGAGACCACGAACACATCGGTGTCGCGCGCCGCCAGCGCCTCGACAGGAGCGCCACGGAATGCCGCAACCGCATGCCACTTGCCGCCCGCAAAACGCGCCAGCCCGCGGCTGGTTCCCGCAAAGACTGAACCGTCAACAGCAACCGCCACCGCCGACACGTCTTCCGCAGGCAGCCCGTGCGCCACGGTGAAGTTCGTGCGAACCTGCTGGAGGAAAGCACCGACGCGAACGCCTCTCGGCTGAGCCGCAGCGAACAGGGCGGTGATCCCGACAGCGATCAAGATCTTCATGCCGGTCATGGTATCGCGCGGAGCATCGGGCCGGGGACGGAGATGAGCCGCCCGGCGCTGGGCGACCGGGACCGCAGTTGTTCGGCGAGCAAAGATCCCGAGTCGGCAGGGCTGTTCTCTACAGCGACGCTCCCGCAAGCCGCGTTCCCGATGTCCGGTTGTCACTTTCGAGCACGCCCGTGTCGGAACTGCCCCGATAATTTCGGGCAGCTACGCCGTGTAGTTCGTGCGCGCGACGCAATCCAACGGCCAGATGGCCTGGAGCAGTCCGATCTGGGTGAACCGCCGCTGATAGCCCGTCGCAGCGCGGGGCCAGAATCCGAGCACTCCGGGTCATCCCACAAGCCCAGATTACAATCGAAGAAATGCCCGAGCGAATCGCAGTGTCGCGCCTGCTTCGGCGCCCGCTGGAGGTATTCTTCCGCACGGAAGCGCTGGGCAGCCTGTTATTGATCGTGGCTACGGTGGCCGCCCTGCTCTGGGCTAATTCCGGCTGGGAAGACGCCTACCGCGCGCTTTGGAGCGCGGAGGTGCGTTTGGGAACCGAGGCCGTCGGCCTGAGCAAGCCGCTCTATCTCTGGATCAACGACCTGCTGATGGCGGTTTTCTTCCTGCTGGTGGGACTGGAAATCAAGCGAGAACTCGTGGTCGGGGAGCTGAATAGCTTGGAGAAAGCGGCGCTGCCGGTAGCCGCGGCGGTCGGCGGAATGGCCGTCCCAGCCGTGATCTTCCTCGCTGTAGCGCCCCAGTATCCGGCCTCCCGCGGCTGGGGCGTGCCGATGGCGACCGACATTGCTTTCGCGCTCGGCTGCCTGCGCTTGCTCAGCGGGCGCGTGCCAGGCAGTCTGCTGGTGATGCTGACCGCGCTGGCGATCATAGACGACCTGGGCGCCATCTTGATCATCGCCTTGTTCTATTCGGGAAAGCTGGCCGCCGGTCCGCTGCTGGCGGCAGGCGCCTTGACACTCGTGTTGCTGGCCATGAATCGGCGCGGCGTGCATCGGCTTTCCCCGTACATGCTGGTGGGCGCCGTGTTGTGGGTCGCGGTTCTCAAGAGCGGCGTCCACGCCACAATCGCAGGCGTCATTGTGGGATTGGCGATGCCCGCGCGTGCGCGTTACAGCCGCCCGGAGGTGATGGGCGAGGCGCGCCAGTTGCTCAGCCTCGCCGAGAGCACTGAAGACTCCGAGGCGTCGCTGGCTCTGGAGACTCTCGAACACCGCTTGCGGGAGTGTGAATCGCCGCTAAGCCGACTGGAGCACGCCTTGCATCCCTGGGTGGCGTACGGAATCATTCCGCTGTTTGCCCTGGCCAACGCGGGCGTGGATCTCGAGGGACTTTCTTGGACAGCGCTGGCGGAGCCGGTTTCCCTGGGCGTTTTCCTGGGCCTGTTCTTGGGCAAACAGTTCGGGGTTTTCGGAGCCACCTGGCTGGCCGTGAAAGCCGGCTGGGCGAGGCGGCCGGCCGGCGTCACCTGGCGCCATATCTACGGCATGAGTTTACTGGCCGGCATCGGCTTCACCATGTCCTTGTTCATCGCGGCGCTGGCCTACGGCGAGGGCAGCGCTTTGCACCAGCAAGCCAAGCTTGGCATCCTGGCAGCCTCGTTGGTCTCGGCGGTGGTCGGTTTGTCGGTGCTGAGCCTGCGCTCGGCCGGGGAGCGCTGATCGTGGGCGCCGGCTTCTCGATTGGGACGGGCATCCTGCTGCTTTACATCGGCGGCGAATGGCTGATCAAAGGCGCCGCCGGACTGGGTAGGGCTTTGGGGGTGCGCCCGCTGATCGTGGGCCTGACCGTGGTGGCCTACGGCACCTCGATGCCGGAGCTGATCGTCAGCCTGGTGGCGGCGGTGCGGGGACGCAGCGAGATCGCCCTGGGCAACGTGGTTGGCTCCAACATCGCGAATCTGGGATTGATCTTCGGATTGACGGCCCTGGTGCGCCCGCTCCAGATCGAAGGCCGCATCATCCGGCGGGAGTTGCCCGTGCTGCTTGCAGTCACCTTTGCGCTGCCGCTACTGCTCGCCGACGGGATGGTGCAGAGGGGCGAAGCTGCGCTAGCGCTGGCCGCCGCCGTGGCATTCACCTGGTGGACGGCGCGCAGCGGCCTCGCGGAATCCGCCGCGCCGGAGCTCGTCGAGAGCGACGCGGAGGTTCTGGGTGCTCCTCGCGCGCGGGGCAAGCTTCGCCTTGCGGCAATTACCGGCGCCGGTTTGCTGCTCTTGGTGGGCGGAGGCGAGCTGTTGGTCAGCGGGGCGGTAAAGCTGGCGCTGGCGCTCGGCTTCAGCCAGCGAATCGTGGGGCTGACAATCGTGGCCGTAAGCACTTCGGCCCCGGAGCTGGCGGCTTGTTTGGTCGCCGCTTTGCGCAGCCATGGCTCGATCGCGGTGGGAAACGTGGTCGGCTCGAATATTTTCAACATCTTGTTCGTGCTTGGCGCTGCGGGATTGGTCCGCCCTATGGGCGCACCGGGTCAGGCGTGGTGGCTGGACCTGGTGGTCCTGGCGCTCGTCACCCTGGTCGCTGCGGTTCTGCTGTACACCCACCGCCGGGTGACGCGATTCGAGGGTCTTTTCTTGACGTTGTTTTACGCCGGCTACCTGGCGCTGTTGTTGGCCGTGCGCTGAGCCGGCGCTGTGCTCGAGGAGGCGCCAGAGGTTGACGCGCCGCTTCGCTGTTCGGCCACTGCGGTGAGCATCGTCTCGTCGAACGGCTGGCGTCAAAAGCGGAGGCCCAAGCCGAAGACCATGTGGTGGCTGAGGACCAGGGTTTCGGCGTCGCCTGCCACGACTTTCACTCGCTGGCGCGTGCGCGTGAACTTGTATTCGGTGAGCCAATCCAGTCCTCGCCACAGTTGGAACGTGAAGCCCGCAGCGGCTTGCAGAGCCGGTTTTCCGAGCTGGTAGCCCTGGCGGCTGTCGCCCATGATGTTGCTCTCGGCGTGCGGAAGCGTTCCGCCCGCGCCCACGCGTGCGCAGAAGCTAACGCGAGACGCCAGAGGCTGCTCCAGCGTGAAGTTGGCCAGCAGGTAGTTCAATCCGTGCGAAATCGAGAACTGCGGAACCAGCGTGTTCATGGGCATGGCGCCGCTCACTGTGGCGCCGCGCGCCTGGCCGGTGATTTGGACCGTCCGCTCGGTACGCGCGTAGATCTTCTGATGAATAAATTCCGCCTCGACGCCAAAGCGGCCGAACGCGCGACCCAAACGCATGCCGTAATAAAGCGGCGGTGTGAAGGAGTGACCTTCGAAGGTCACGTTGCGCACATGAAGTCGCGTTCCCAGTGACGGCTGCTCGATCGTCAGGTCGGTGGCGTGGGTGGTCGCTGCTCCTAAATAGACGGCTGCACGCCAGCCTGCGTGAGCCTGGAGAATCGGCGCCAGTGCGAGCATCAAGCGGCAGGCGTGTCGTTGCACGGCGGCCTCGCGCTTAGAGTTCGAATTTGATGCCCTGAGCCAACGGCAGCTCTGTTGACCAATTGATGGTCACGGTCTGCCGCCGCATGTAAGCCTTCCAGGCGTCACTGCCGGCCTCCCGCCCGCCGCCGGTCTCCTTCTCGCCGCCGAAGGCGCCGCCGATTTCGGCCCCGCTGGTGCCGATGTTGACGTTGGCGATGCCGCAGTCGCTGCCGCGGGCGCTCAGGAAAGTCTCCGCTGCGATCAGGTTCCGAGTGAAGATAGCTGATGAGAGTCCCTGCGGCACGTCGTTGTGCCACTGGATGGCCTGCTCGAGGTCGTCGAATTCGATCAGATAAAGCACGGGTGCGAAGAGCTCCTCGCGCAGGACGGGCATGCCCGAGTGAGCGCGCACCAGCGCCGGCTCGACGTAGCAGCCGCCGGGAAGGTCCAGGGGCCGTCCGCCGTAAATGACTTCGCCTCCCTCGCGCCGCACGCGTTCCAGGCCCTCCAGCATGTCGGTCACCGCGCGCCGATTCACCAGCGGTCCCATCAGCGTAGATTCATCGAGCGCGTGTCCAATGCGGATTTGCCGGTAAGCGGCGATGAGCGATTCCGTGAAGCGCGCCGCGATGGAGCGCTGGAGGAACAGACGACGGATGGTCGTGCAGCGCTGGCCCGCGGTCCCGACGGCGCCGAACAGCACGGCGCGCAGAGCCAGATCCAGATCCGCATCCTCCATGATGATGACGCCGTTGTTGCCGCCCAACTCCAGGATCGTGCGTCCCAATCGGCGCGCGACGACTTCCGCCACACGGTAGCCCATCTGGCAGGAACCGGTGGCGCTGATCAGCGGAACGCGACGATCGGCCAGCAGCCGCTCGCCTACGGTAGCACCGCTGCCGATGACCAGGTTGAACACCCCGAGCCAGCCGTGGCGCGCCAGAACGCGGTTGACGATTTTCTGCACCGCGATGGCGCACAGCGGCGTCTCCGAAGACGGCTTCCAGATCACGCAGTCGCCGCAGACGGCGGCGATCATCGCATTCCAGGCCCAGACGGCCACAGGGAAGTTGAAGGCCGTGATCACTCCCACCACGCCAAGCGGGTGCCACTGTTCGTACATGCGGTGGAAAGGCCGCTCGCTGGCCATGGTCAGTCCGTAAAGCTGCCGGGAGAGGCCCACCGCGAAATCCGCCATGTCAATCATTTCCTGGACCTCGCCGCGGCCTTCGGCCAGGATCTTTCCCATTTCGAGGCTGACTAAGGCGCCCAGGTCATCTTTGACGGCCCGCAGTTCATCTCCGATTTCGCGGACGATCTCCCCGCGCTTCGGCGCCGGTAGCATCCGCCAGCGCAGAAAGACCTCGGCCGCGCGGCTTGCTACTTGTTCGTAATCCTCGGCGCCGGCCGTCAGAACACGAGCGATCGGAGACCCGTCGTTGGGGCTTACGGAAACCAGCTCGCCGCCGCTTGGCTCCGCGACCCACTCGGCGTGACAGACGCCGGAATTGACCGGCTGAATCTCCAGCCGTTGCAGGACCTGCTCGACGCGCGTCTGGATGGGTATCGCCATTAGCTGCTCCCACGTTATAGTAACGCTTCCGGATACGTACCGAAGCGGTGGAGGATGTAGCGCGGCCCCACCAGGAACCGGCCGCTGATTTCGTCCGGTACGACAAGATTCAAGATGAAGCCGATCAGCCCATGCGCCAGGCCTAGCAGCAGCAGGCTCCCGTAGCGCTGGAAAATCCTCACCGCCACACCGCCCCCTACCAGGGCCACTGCCGTCAGGAACCAATTGGGAAGATGGGCGAGGGCGAAGAAGAGCACCGCGGCCACTGCGCCACGGCGGGCTCCCAAAGCCTGCGAGAACCGCCGCAGGAAGTAGCCGTTCAGCAGCCACTGCTGAACCAGGCCCCACGCCATGTACACTGTCAGAGATCCCGGCGTACGGCGTAACACCACCGGGTTGACGGTTCCGAAGGCTGCGCCGCCAAACGCCAGCACAGCGGCCAGCGCGAGAACCCACGGCCCCAACGGACGCAAAGCCAGGCGAAACTTCCGCCAGCTTAGACCCAGCGCCGCCGGCCCTTCGTCTCGGATCCAGTGCGATGTGGCTACGATGCCCAGAATCACCAGCCAGCGCCAGGGGTGGAACAGCCGCACCCGCCAGATGTACAGCAGGATCAGGCAGAACACGCTCAGGGCCTCGATCAGAGCGGGCCAATCGCGTTCCTGTCCTTCCGCCTGCATACGCTCAGAGGAAAAAGACGCGCCGCATCGAATTCACCAGCGCGTGCAAGCTTGCCGAGCAGAGCACGCTGGTGGATTTCTGAAAGACCTTGCCGTAAATGAAGCCCGCAATGGCAGCCAGAATCATGTACCGCCAGTTGGGCAGCGGACCGGGTGCGTTGTTCAAGTGCGCGGCGCCGAAGATCAGCGCGGCGACGAGCACAGTGCGGTCGGATTCGCCCAAACGCCGCATCAACCAGGTTTGAATGAGCGAGCGAAACAGGACCTCTTCCGGAATCGCCACCCCGACCAGGGTGATCAGAAAGAGTCGGAGGAAGCCGGCCACGCTCCAATCGGGGGAGAGGCGGAAGGGACCGATGAAGTTCAACAGCCTAGCCGGCGGCGCCAGCAGGACCACAGCGACTGCCAGTCCGATGGCCGTGTTGCGGAGATCACTGAGCCGGCGGGGCGCTCTGTAGTTGGCGCCCTGCCACGCCCGGCAGACAACCAGCAGGAGAAGGGCCAGCGTGAACGCTGTGCCCTGCGCCAACTCGTTGGCGATCCCATACGCGCGCGAGGGCAGCCAGTTTCGTCCGAGGCTAAATTCCACAGGTAGCCACAGCAGCAGAACGGCCAGGAGATCCAGCCAGGATTCGCTACGCCCCGCCCTCACGCTCCAGTAGACCAACGCGGAGGGCGCTAAGACGTAGGCTGCCAACAGCAGCGTGAAGCCCGGCGTGAGGTTGCCACCCGCAGCCAACAGCATCGAAAAATAACCGCCCAGCACGGCGGGGACCAGGAAAATCCGCACCGGTCGCCGGTGGAACCAGTTTCGCAATCCCCGCTGGAGGCGCTCGGAGAACAAGCCAAGCAAGGCGGCCAGGAAAGGGAGAGGCGCCAGCGCGCGCACCGATACCCACACTACTGTGGGCGCCGGCGGTCTGTCAATCGCGGCGCGCTGCGCCGGGAGGCTTCTCGAAGCGACGTCGGGGGCGCCGATCGCGGGGAGCAGCGCCCGGGCGGCGCGGCGGGACAGCCCGGAGCGTGCAGAGTCCGTACCGCAATGCGGAACGAGGCGATGTAAGGCTTCTCGCGCGAATCCGCGGATTATTCAAAATTCTGCGAGCGCTGATTCCGCATTGCGGAATCAACGCCGGCGCGTTTGAACTCCCTTGTCACCGCGGAGCGCGCTCACTAGACTCCGAGGTAGGCGACGCAGGGGCGCACAGGGGTAGCAAGCGCCGGGACTTCGCGTCGCTGCTTTAACGCGAAGGAAGGAGGCCTATGTTGATCGCGCTCATTCAGAAGACTCGATTCCTCGCCATGCTGGCCGTGGGCTGGCTGCTGTTTCCCGCACTCCTCCAGGCACAGACCGTCAGTGGTTACATCAGCGGGACAGCCGTGGATCCCTCGGGTCTGCCTGTGCCCGGGGCGGTCGTGACTCTCATCAACGAGGCGACCGGCGAGCGGCGCACGCAGACGACCACCGCTACCGGGGACTTCATTTTCTCGGCCGTGCTGCCCGGCCGCTATACCGTGGTCGTCGAGGCCCAGGGCTTCAAGCGGGTCGAGAAGAAGAATCTGAACATCACCGCCACCGAGCGATTGGCCGCGGGGCAATTCACGCTGGAAGTCGGCGCCGTCACCGAGTCCATCACGGTCACGGCGGAAGGCAGCCCCGTGCAAACCGCCAGCGCAGAGCGTTCCGCCGTGCTCACGAACGCCCAGATCAGCACGTTGATGGCGCGCGGGCGGGATTTCTTCACTTTGATGAAAGTTCTTCCCGGCGTCGTTCCGCCCAGCGAAATGGAATCCCTGGGCCGGACGCCCATGACCAACATCCAGGGTATGCGCATGAGCTATCCCACAGTGGCGATTGACGGCGTGTCCGCGAACGACCTTGGAAGCATGCAGGTCATGGGCGCGCCGATGAACCTCGACGCGGTGGGTGAGATCAAAGCTCTCATGACGAACTATCAGGCCGAGTATGGCCGCACCGCCGGCGCGCTGATTCAGGTAGTTACAAAGTCCGGCACAAGGGAGTACCACGGGAGCGGCTACTACTACAAGCGTCACGAGCAGTTCAACGCCAACAATTTCTTCGCCAACCGCAACCGTCAACCCATCCCGCGCTACCGTTACAATACCTGGGGCTATAACCTGGGCGGCCCGGTGCCCTTCGGCAAGGCGAAAGACCGGCTTTTCTTTTTCTTCTCCCAGGAGATTTTGCCGACCAAGACTCCCCAGAGCATCCAGAATGTCACTGTGCCGACCGCCGCTCAGCGCAACGGAGACTTCTCCGCCCAGCTTCCCAACACCATCATCCGAGACCCGCAAACCGGCACGCCGTTCCCCGGCAACATCGTGCCCAAGAACCGCATAGACCCGAACGGGCAGAAGCTGCTTTCGCTGTTTCCGCTGCCCAATGTGGACCCTGCCGTCTCCAGGGGCGCTTACAACTACACCTTCCAGGAAGTCATTCCGGCCACCCGCACCAACGAGGTGTACCGTGTTGATCACAACCTGAGCGATCGCTTGCGGCTTTACGTTCGAGGCTCCCATTTCCGTCTCAGTCAGACCGGGTATCTGATCGGCGGGGCGGCTTCCGGCGCAGCCTGGGGCATGCTGAAGGCTTTGAACGAGTACAACCATGACTCCGGCGTCGCCAACGTGCTCTACAACATCACGCCCACCATGGTCAACGAATTTAACTTCGGCGTTCATTACAGCAGGCAACTCGCAGTGCCGAGCAGCCAGAGCGAAGTGGACAGGCTCAGCCGCTCCAAGAACGGGATTACGCTGTCGCAGTTCTATCCGCAGTACAACGTGCTCGACATGATCCCGTGGGCCACTTTCGGGGGCATCACCGGCGCGGCGCGCTTCGTCACCGACAGCCGCTTCCCGACCAAGAGCGCCGACACGGTCTTCAACCTTTCCAACAACGTCTCCATGGTGCGCAGCACCCATACCGTCAAAGTCGGCATTTTCTACGAGCGGCCGCGGTACTTCAGCAGCGGCGCCGGAACGAATTACGGCAACTTCGATTTCACCAGCGACAGGAACAATCCTCTCGACACCGGATATGCCTACAGCAACGCACTGATGGGCGTGTTCCGCTCCTACCAAGAGAGCAACTCGCGCATCGAGACCAACGGCCGCGGCCACACGCTGGAGTGGTTTGTCCAGGATACGTGGCGGGTGAACCGCAAGCTCACGCTGGATTACGGCATGCGGTTCACCTGGTATCGTCCCTATACCGACAAGTGGTCGAAGGCCGCCAGCTTCTTGCCGGACCGCTGGGACCCCAACCAGGCCCCGCGCCTGTACTACCCGGTGCTGAACGCCGCCGGACAACGGGTGGCCTACGACCGCGTGACCAACACCTACGCACCCGCGGTGCTCATCGGGGCGATCGTGCCCAACTCCGGCAACACCGCCAACGGCATGGTGGTGGACGACGGCAAGACCATTGACCGAGGCCTGATGAAGCACCAGGGAGTGCTTTACGGTCCGCGCTTCGGCTTCGCCTACGACGTCTTCGGCGACGGCAAGACCGCTGTGCGGGGGGGCTTCGGCATTGTCTACAACACCCGCGAAAGGGTCCTGCTGCTGGACGTGGCGCGCACGCCGCCTCTGCAATACACGCCCACCATTTACTACGGCACGTTCGCCACGCTGCTTCAGAGTGCGGGGACTCTGTTCCCGGTTTCCACCAACGGGTTATCCGTGGCCGGCAACGTGCCCAGCGTGTACAACTACAGCCTGGGCATTCAGCGAAGCCTGGGCTTCAACACCGTTCTTGACGTCGCCTACGTCGCGGCTCTGGGCCGGCACCTGCTGGCCTTGCGCAACATCGCCACGTTGCCCTATGGGTTCCGCTTCTTGTCGGCCAACCAGGATACGACCACCGGCAGGCCGCTGCCCGACAATTTTCTCGTGCCTTACCGTGGTTACTCCAGTGTAACGATCGAGGAGTTCTCCACCGGCTCCAGCTACCACTCCATGCAAATGCAGGTGAACCGCCGGTTCGCTCGGGGTTTGCAGTTCGGCGCTACCTGGACCTGGTCGAAGAGCATGGATTACGGCAGCAACGACTGGGCCTCGATCGCGCAGCAAGCGCCGCGCAGGGTTTGGAATTACGGCAAGTCGGATTTCGATCGCACGCACATCGTGCAGATCAACGCCCTCTGGGAGGCGCCGAAGCTCACCAAGCTGGTGAACAATAAGATCCTGGGCGCTATCGGCGATCACTGGCAGTTCTCAGGAATCGCATCCTTCGTTAGCGGCGGGCCCGCGGGAATCTCCCTCAGCACCACCACCGGACTCGACATCCCGGGCGGCGGTGACGGCGTGCGGCCCATCGTGCTCTCGAACCCGATTCTCCCCAAAGGCGAGCGCACGCTGACGCGCTACTTCCGCCCCGATGTTTTCGCCATGCCCGCGCTGGGCACCTTCGGCAACGCGCCCAGAGACGTGGTGCGCGGACCCGGGATCAACAACTTCGACCTCTCAGCGACCAAGAGCATTCCCATTCGCGAAAAGTACCGTTTCCAGTTGCGCTTCGAGGCTTACAACGCCTTCAATCACACCCAGTTCTCCTCCATGAACACGGTGGCCCAGTTCAATCCGGCCACCGGACAGCAGGTGAACGCCGCGCTCGGAACCCTGACCGGAGCTCGCACCCCCCGAACCGGTCAGGCCTCCCTCCGCTTCCTGTTCTGAGCACGGAGTGACCGGCCCGGTCGGCGGATTGCCGGCCGGGCCGCCTCCTGTACGTGTAGCGAGCGCGGCGCCGCCCAGAGGGCCCCACCCATCACCCGGGCCGCCCGAGTTCGTTGGAAGTCTCGAAACCGCGGGAGTGGTGGAAGCCAGAGAAGTCGGATGGTTTCGCAGCGGCGACGGAGCTCCGGATTGCTCCCGGCAGCCCGCGTTTGAAATTCATCCAAGAGCGGGAACCCTCACCGTCCGGACCCCTGCTCGGCCTCGACAATCGCCGTCGCCAGCTCCTCGATGCGCGCCTCCAGCTCCGGGCTCAGTCGGTCCGCGAACCCCTGCGGCGGTCGGATCACGACCGCGTAAAAGCTGATCCTTTCGGGCAACGAAAGGCCCGCCGTGCGCGCCAGCGCCATCGCGTCCCCGAAAGCTACGGTGTGAAAACCGGTGTGCGGCGTGCTGCAACCCTCGGGCACGGCGACCTGGACGAGAGTTCCAGGCGCAGCCTCTTCGTCCACCAGCGCATCAACGATTAAGGCTCGCTGATAGCCCTCCAGGTGCTCGATGACGCCGAAAGCCGAGCAGGACAATTCCGCCAGTGTCCAGTTGTCGCTCTGAGCCAACCTGCGGTGGACCGCTCGGGCCACCAGCAGACCAATGGCGTCGTCCCCGTAGTAAGGGTTGCCGACCCCGATGATGATGCCGCGTCGCGATTCAGCCGCGTCGTCGGGTTGCGCGAACGGTTCCATCGCTATCCACCACGCGCACCTCCAGGGGCATGGCCCCGGGGAGGCTGTGGGTGGCGCAGGCAAAGCACGGATCGTAGGCCCGGAAGGCCATTTCAATGCGGTTCAACAGTCCGTCGGTGATCTCCATACCCCGCTTGATGAGCCCGAAGGCGGCCTTGCGGATGGACATCGTAATCGGCGCATAGTTGTTGGTGGTTCCCACGATCAGGTTGACCCGCTTCAGGATTCCGCGCTCGTCGGTGACATAGTGATGATAGAGCGTTCCGCGAGGAGCCTCCACGCAGCCGACGCCTTCATCCGGTTTTGCACTGGGCACGGTGCGGATGTTGTCGCTGAGGATCTCCTCGTCGCGCGCCAGCTCCGCAGCTCGCTCAGCGGCATACATCAGCTCGATCAGACGCGCCCAGTGCGTAGCCAGAGTCTGATGAGCCGGCTTGCCTCCCAGCGTGGCGTACATCCGCTCGTATTCCTCCTGCGCCAGCGGTGTGGCCATGCCGTCGGCTGCGTTCAACCGCGACAGCGGGGTGGCGCGATAGACGCCGGAATCCTTGCCGTCCACGAATCCCTTCCAGCCGACCTTTTTCAAGAAGGGGTACTTCAGGTACGACCACGGCTCGACGTGCTCGCCCAGCACCTCCAGATAGTCGCGCGCGTGGAACTTGACGAACTCTTTGCCGTCAGGATCCACTACCCGGATCATACCATCGTAGAAGTTCACCTTGTTGTTCGCGTCCACGGTGCCCATGGAGTAGACCCGGTGCGTGAAGGTGTCGCTGAGGATCATCTCCACGTATTCGGGATTCTTGAGCACCACCGCGTCTATGACCTGCAAACTGAACTTCGCGAACTCCACAAAATAATCGGTGTGCTGGATGATTTCATCCCGCTCTTCGCGCGTCAGCGGCTTGGCCATGCCTCCAGGCAGGCCCGTGACCGGGTGGATCGCCTTGCCGCCGATGAGTGCCACCACGCGCTGAGCCCGTTTGCGGAGTTCGATCACCTTGCCGCCGGCTTCCAGACCCACCTTGCGCACCACGCCCAGAATGTTTCGTTCCGCGGGAGGCGCGTCGGGGCCCACGACAAAATCCGGCCCGCCCAGGGCGTAGAAATGCAAAGTGTGGTCGCCGACGTAGAAAGCCGAATAAAGTAACTCCCGGAGCTTCTTGGCCGCCGGCGGTGGATCCACATGGTAGACGGCGTCGCAGGCCTTGACGCTGGCCATGTGGTGCGCCTCCGGGCAAACGCCGCAGATCCGGGTGGTGATGCGCGGCATCTCCTCCACCGGCCGTCCCACGCAGAACTGCTCGAAACCGCGCAGCTCCGGGACCTGGAAGTAGCAGTTGGCCACTTCGCCGTCGTCGTTGAGGAAGATCGTGATCTTGGCGTGACCTTCCAGCCGGGTGATCGGGTCAATGGTGATCTTACGCATGGCTACCTCCCTAAGCTGTGGGCACGGTTTGCTTACGGTGCAGCAGCGAGGCGGGCACGCTGAACCGGTAGAAGGTGCCCACCGGATCCTCGATCTGATCCAAAATCTTCGCGATCTCGGCCGGGTCGTGGGAGTCAATGACGCTGGAAAGCGCGCTGATCATCTTGGCGCCCTGATCGGTGACATTAGGCGCCGGCCCGTAGCAACCGCGACAGGGCATATTGGCCTTGACGCACAGGGCGCCGCAACCGCTGCGCGTGGCCGGACCCAGGCAAATCAGCCCCTGGTCCAACAGACACTCGTTGGGCTGAGGCACGATCTCCCACGGCCGATAGAAGCGTTTCAGGCGCTTCTCTTTGCGCTCGCGACCGCACTCGTCGCAGCAGGTTTTTTCTCCCGCCCCGATGACCGAGCCCGGTGGGGGAAGCGGCCCCCCGCTCATGATGAGCCCGAGCACCGCAAGAATTTGAGGCGGCTGCGGAGGACAACCGGGCATGAAGTAATCCACCGGGACCACCTGCCCTAGGGTGCGCACCTGCTCATAGAACTCCGGAATCTCCAGCTCTCCTTCCGGAACCTGCCAGCGCGGCTGGGGACGCACGCCGTTGTCGTTCACCGTGGAAGGCGATTTTTGATAGACCCACTCGAAGATCTCCTCGCGGGTGGTCAGATTGGCCAACCCGGGGATGCAACCTTCGGTGGCGCAGGAACCGAAGGCCACCAGCACCTTCGATTTGCGCCTCAGCAGCCGCGCCATGGCCTCGTTCTCACTGGTGCGGATGGCGCCGTTGAACAAACACAGGTCAATCTCGCCATCGGCCATGGCCTCGACGTCCTTGTACTTGAAATCCATGGCGCAGGGCCAGAAGACGATGTCGAAGAACGCCGCCACGTCGAGGATCTTCTCCTCCACGTCCAGGACCGTGACTTCGCAGCCTCCGCAACTGGCGGCCCAATACAGAGCCAATTTCGGCTTGCTCATACACGCACCTCCTCGGGCTCCGGTTGAGGCGTCACCGCCTGGGCCGGCGCTAGACGCAGCGGCCCCAAAGCCCGGACCTGTTCGGTAAACTCGTTCGCCACCCGCGCGAACTTTTCGCCCTCGCTGGCCGAAATCCATTCCAGGCGCAGGCGGCGCTCGTCAATACCGAAGTCCTTCAGCACGCGCTTGAGCAGGAGCACGCGGCGTAGCGCCTTAAAATTGCCCTCCTGGTAATGGCAGTCGCCGGGATGGCAGCCGGCCACCAGCACCCCGTCGGCGCCGAGCTGGAACGCGCGCAGGATGAAGGTGGGATCCACCCTCCCGCTGCACATCACGCGGATCGTGCGCAGGTTGGGCGCCGACTTCATCCGACTCACGCCCGCCAGGTCTGCGCCTGTGTACGAGCACCAGTTGCACAGAAACCCAACGATTCTGGGCTCGAAATTCGCTGCACCGTTCGACACCCCGACACCTCCCTTCTAAATCGCTAACACGCCTTCCAATTCCGCCTGAATCTGGCGGTCGCTGAAACCGTAGCCCGTAATGGCTCCCGCCGGACAGGCGGCCACGCAGGTGCCGCAGCCCTTGCACAGGGTGGCGTTGACCCGCGAGACGTTCTGCTCCTCCAGGTAGTCAATCGCGCTATAGGGACACAGGGCATTACAGATCCGGCAACCGCTGCAATAGCGTTCGTCAATCTCGGCTCGCACGGGATCAATCTCCACCACGCCCTTGGCGATGGTGGCCAGCATGCGGGCCGCAGCGGCGCTGGCCTGGGCCACCGAATCCGGGATGTCCTTGGGCCCCTGGGCGCAACCTGCGACGAACAGCCCGTCGGTGGTGGTGGCCACCGGGTCCAGCTTCGGATGGCGCTCCAGGAAGAAGCCGTCCGGACTGCGGCTCAAGCCGAACAGGCGCGCCACGCGCTCGGCATCTCGCTGCGGTTCGATGGCGTTGCAGAGAATGACCATGTCCACCGGGATCTCGCGGAATCGCCCGATGAGGGTATCCTCGCAGCGAATGAGCAGCGTCCCCTCGTCCTGCTGCGACCAGCCCGCCTGCACCACCTCGGCCACCTTCCCCCGGATCACGTTGGCGCCCTCGTGCAACACGCGAGCGTAGAACTCCTCGTAGCCCTTTCCGAAGGCCCGCATGTCAATGTAGAAGTTGTAGACTTCCGCCTCCGGGCACCGCTCCTTGATCAGGTGCGCGAACTTCAGCGCGTACATACAGCAGACGCGCGAGCAGTAGCGGTGGTGATTCTCGTCCCGAGACCCCACGCAGTGGATGATGCCCACGGCGCGCGGCGGGCGACCGTTCTTCAGAAGCACGCGCCCGCCCGTGGGCCCGGTAGCGTTCAGCATGCGCTCGATGTCCAGAGCGGTGTAAATGTTGTCCAGCCGCCCATAGCCGTATTGGGCCATAGCCCTGGCGTCGAAAATCTCGTAGCCGGTGGCCACCAGAATCTGGCCGACCTCGATCTCGATCTCCTCGTCGTGCATCTCGTGGTTGACGGCCTTGGCCTCGCAAACCTCCACGCACTTCTGGCAGGCTCCGGTCTTGAAATGGATACAAGCCTCGCGGTCAATGCGCGGCACCTTGGGCACAGCCTGAGCCGTAGTGACGTAGATGGCGGTGTTGGGTCCCAACAGGAACTCCGGCGGCTTGCCGCGGTAGTCCTCCGGCTCCATTCGGATGTGCGAGGTGAGGCACACCTGCGCGCAGGCGCCGCAGGCGATGCAGGCTTCCGACTCCTGGTTGAACGGCGTGACCACGCGTCGGTGAATGCCCCGGTCCTCGTAGCCGATGGCGCAGGCGCCCACAACCTCTTCGCAGATCCGCACGCAACGCAGGCAGAGGATGCAGGCGTCGGGCGCCTCGTCGCGAAACTCGCTGGTGAAGCGCGGCTTCTCCAGCCCCAGCTCGGCAGCCAGCTCTTTGAGGACCGGCACGTTGGGCCAGCGGGCCAACATCAACTCCAGGACCACCCGGCGGGCTTGCCGCACGTGATCGGTGTCGGTGCGGATCTGCATCCCCTCCTGACACGGCGTGTTGCAAGCCGTGACCAGCTCGTAGCCCCGCGGGTGTTGCACCTGCACCGTGCAGATCCGGCAGGCGCCGAAAGGTTTCAGCCACGGGTGGTAACACAGGGTGGGTATCTTGAGGTCCAGGAGGCCCGCCGCCTTCAAGATGGTCGTGCCGTCCGGAACTTCGATCTCGTTACCATTGATCGTCAGCCTGATCATCTTCCCTCCCTCATTCCACGATCACCGCGTTAAAGTGGCAGACGTCCACGCACACGCCGCACTTTTTGCACAGTGTGCTGTCAATGCGGTGCGGCTGGTTCTTCTCGCCGAAGATCGCCTTCTCCGGGCACTCGCGCTTGCAGACCCCGCAGCCGTGCCCGCGCTCAACGCAAATTGCCGGATCAATGCGGTAGACGTTCAGTTCGCGACAGACCCGCGCCGGACACTTGTGCGCCTGGATGTGCGAGATGTATTCGTCCCGGAAGTACTTCAGCGTGGTGAGCACAGGGTTGGGCGCCGTCTTGCCCAACCCGCACAGCGAGGTTTGTTTGACGATCCAGGAAATTTCCTCCAGCGCCCGAAGGTCATCCATGTCGGCGTGCCCCTCGGTGATCTTCGTGAGGATGTCGAGCATCAGCTTGGTCCCCTCACGGCAGGGCGTGCAGGCGCCGCAGGACTCGTCTTGCGTGAAGGCCAGGAAGTAGCGGGCGACGTCCACCATGCAGGTGTCTTCGTCCATCACCACCAGCCCGCCCGAGCCCATCATGGATCCCACGTCGGTCAGGCTCTCGTAATCAATGGGTAGATCCAGATAATCCTTGGCGCTGCGCGGGCCGTCCGGAGTTTGGTACTCGATGGGCTGATCCATCATGCCGGCCGGAATGCAACCGCCGGAAGGTCCTCCGGTTTGTACGGCTTTGAACTTCTTATCGCCCGGGATCCCGCCGCCGATGTCGTAGATCAGTTCACGAAGGGAAATGCCCATCGGCACCTCGACCAATCCGGTGTTGCGGATCTTGCCGACCAGCGAAAAGACTTTGGTGCCTTTGCTGCGCTCGGTGCCGATCTCGGCAAACCACTGCCAGCCGTTCATGATGATCGGGGGGACGTTGGCCCACGTCTCGACGTTGTTGATGCAGGTAGGCTTGCCCCACAACCCGTACTCGGCCGGGTAAGGCGGCCGGGCGCGCGGATCTCCGAGACGGCCTTCCACGGACGCGATCAGAGCGGTCTCCTCTCCGCAGACAAAGGCGCCCGCGCCGCGCGTCACCGAGATGTCGAAATCCAATCCCGAATCCAGAATGTTTTCGCCCAGCAACCCGTACTCGCGCGCCTGCTGGATGGCGATCTGGATGCGCTCCACCGCCAGCGGATACTCATTGCGGATGTAAATCACCCCGTGGCGCGCGCCGATGGCCCGGGCCCCGATCAGCATGCCCTCGAGCACCGAGTGCGGATCGGATTCGAAGATGCTCCGATCCATGAAGGCCCCCGGATCGCCTTCGTCTCCGTTGCAGATGATGTACTTGGGTTCGCCTTGGGCCTCCCGCACCTTGCGCCATTTCACGCCGGTGGCGAAACCCGCGCCGCCGCGTCCACGCAGCCCGGAGCGCGTGATCTCTTCGATGATTTCCTCCGGCGTCATCTCGGTGAGCGCTTTGGCCAGGGCCCTGTAACCGTCGCGCGCGATGTATTCCTCGATCTTCTCCGGATTGATCAGACCCCGGTTGCGTAGCGCCACCAGCCGCTGCCTGCTGAAGAAGGGGATGTCGGACATCTTGGGGACCGGGGCCGCAGCTTCCGGGGGCGTGTACATCAGCCTTGTCACCGGGCGGCCTTTCACGAAGTGCTCCTCGACCAGCGCCGGGATGTCCCGCGCCGTCAATTGCTGGTAGAAGATGCCCTCCGGATGCACGACCATCAGCGGGCCGACGCCGCAAAAGCCATTACAGCCGGTGGTGACCACCTGCACCTCCTGCTCCAGGCCCCGTTTCTTGATCTCCTTCTCCAGGGCGTCCCGCACCTCCAGGGAGCGGTTGGACACGCAACCCGTGCCCGCACAAACCATGCAGTGCGCTCGATACGCCATGCTCCGCCTCTCCTTAATGAACTCGCTCGCTCCCGATGGCCAGAGCGTATTGCTCGACGATCCTGCCGCCGACGATGTGCTCGTCGAAGATCTCCTTGACCTTGCCCTCGGTCAGGTCCACGTATTTCACCGGAGCCTGCCCCAGGATCTCCACCGTGGCCATCGGCTCCCGACTGCACAATCCTGCGCACCCGGAAGTGGTCACCAGGACATCCTCGAGGCCGCGTTCCTCGATCTGTCGGAGAACGGCCTCCATGATCTTGCGGCCCCCGGCTGCGATGCCGCAGGTGCCCAGGTGCACAGTGATCTTGACCCGGCCGGCGCCTTCGCGCAGCAGAACCGCCCGCCGGGCTTCTTCGCGAATCCGCTCCAGGTCTTCAAGCTTAAGTTTTGGCATGCGCGACCTCCTGTGGCTTCTGGTAACGCCGGAGGATCTGATCCACCCGCGTCAGGGTTACCTTGCCGTAAAGATCCTGCCCGACTGTGACCACGGGCGCCAGGCCGCAACAACCCAAGCACCTCACTTGCTCCAGTCCGAAGTTCAGATCCGGAGTGGTCTGACCCGTCTTGATCCCCAGTTCCCGCTCGAACTTCTCCAGGATCTTGACGGCGCCCTTGACGTGACAAGCCGTGCCCAGGCATACCGCAATGGGGTGCCGCCCCTTGGGCTTCAAACTGAAGGCGCGGTAGAAAGTCGCCAGGCTGTAAGCCCGGCTCAGCGGCACGCCCAGCGTGCGGGATAAATACACCAGGGCGTCCTGAGGCAAATAGGTGTATTCGTGCTGCAGGTCTTGCAGCATGGCGATCAGCGCGCTTTTCTGCGCCCCGTGTTGCCGGATGATGCTCTCAACGGTCGCCAGTTCCATAGGCCTCCTCATAGCCGCGGCACTCGATGGGCCGCAGACTCTCGTATAACTTTTTCCGCAAAACAGCAATCCCTGCCGGCGAATTCAGCCGCAGACCCGGTGCTTCTTCTCGCAGCTCAGCCGTGCGGAAGCGCGCGACCACATCGCCGCGGCGATGCTCGAAGTCCAGATCCACCTCGGGATGGCCGGCCGCCAGCGTCAACAAGGTGGCGGCCATGTCTCCCAGCGGCTGCCGATCCGGATGACTGAGCCGGAACACGGCCGTCACCCTGGTTCCCGCTCCCGGTTGCGAGTCAATGCGCATCTGCCCACCCGTCGCTTGCGCGGCTTGCTCGAGCAGAGACAGGCCCAGGCCCACCTTGCGAGTCGTCCGCGTCGTGAAAAACGGATCGTGCGCGCGTTCTCGCACCTGCTCGGTCATCCCGCACCCGTCGTCGGCGATTTCCACGGTGAGCCGGTCCTGCTCAGGGCTTTCGATCACACGGATCTCCAGCCGTCGGGCTCCGGCCGCCAGCGAATTCTCGGCTAGGTCCAGGATGTGCAAAGCCAGCTCCTCCACCTCATTCGCGCCTTTCCCGCGCCGGCCCTTCGTGGGCCTCGCTGAGCAATCCGCGACCATCCGCCTGACGAAACGCCTTCCGAAACTCGGCCACCCGGGGCGCACACAAGCGAAAGCAAGTGGCGGCATTCCCGATTTGCTCCGCCGTGTGCGCGTCGGAAAACCGAACCAACGCCCGTCCGCGCAATTGCGGCCAGCGACGCCGCGCTTCCTCCGTCGTGGTGTGCGGCGAGATCTCCACAGCGTCCAGTTCCAGCGTCTCGGGCAACAGACCCAGGTGGCCCAGAAGGCCGAAGGATTCCCGGTCCGCGTGGGCGGCAATCGCCATACCTTCCAGGCGGTGAACGGCATCCACGATTTGCTCGATCGAAAGCCGGGTGGCGCCCGCCAACCATCGCGGGTTGAAACCCAACACGTCGTGGTCTTCGTTGACCACCACCTGAAGTCCGAACATTTCCGGGTCGTTTGTTCCGGGCAACTCCCGGTACACCATCTCCTGGAGCGCCAGAGCGCCCTCCAGGCTGTCGAAGAAAGCGAGGATGTGAACCTCCTCCCGCGAGGTCACTTCCATGCCGGGCAAGACCTGCAAGCCGTGGGCGCTCGCGGCCCGCAGCACGGCGCCGGCGTTCTCGGCGGAATTGTGGTCGGCGACGCCGATTACATCCAGGGCGCGTTCGTACGCCCGGGCGACGATGGTGCGCGGTCCCATGGTCAAATCCGCACAAGGAGACAGGCACGTGTGCACATGCAGATCCGCGCGGAAGGCTCGCATCACGGCCGGCCTCCTTTCACTCCCAGGGCATACAGCCGCCCGGCCAACTCGAAACTGGGAAGATCGGTTCCCAGCAGCGTGAGCTTGTGCTCTTCCGCCTTCTCGAGGGTCGTCGGATCCGGCTTGCGGCCATTGACCAGGATCACCGCCGCCAACTCTTTCAGCGCGGCCACCGCGGCTACGTTCGGGTGCGTTTGCAGGGTCAGCCAGAGTTGGCCCGGTTGGGCGTTCGCCATGACGTCGCTGAGCAAGTCGCTCGCGTAGCCTCCGCGAACCTCGGCCTCCAGGTTTCCGTGCGGCGCCAGCAGCTCCAACCCGAGTTTCTGGACCACTTCCCGCACCGTCATGACTGGCAACTCCTGGTGGACACGGCGACGGGGCTGCTCTCGGAGCCGCGGAGTTGGCGGGCGGCGAGCACGACGCATTCCTCCTCGCAGGCGCGCCCCAGCACCACGTCCTCGGCGAAGCTCAGGCAGGTGGGCGAGCCGCATGCGCCGCAGTCAATGCCCGGAAGTTTCCGGCTCAACTCCTGAATCCGCGCGCGCTTTTCGATGGCGCGCGGGATGTCGGCGTCCAGCGGGGAAAACGGGCGCGCCGGGATGCGCCCGGGCAACGAGAAATAACCCTGCTCATAGAGTTCCCGGATCTTGCTGCGCTCCTGAGTGGGCGTGCGTCCGAACCGCGCCACCAAATTCAGGATTCTTCCCCGGGCGAAAAACGGGTTCTCAACGGTGAGCGCTCCCGAGCAGCAACCCTCCGGGCAGGCCTGGCACTCGACGTACTGTAAATCGCTCAGCCTGCCGCTTTCGGCTTCCTCGAGAATGCGCGCGACGTCTCGCAGTCCGCCCACCGCGAGCGTGGTTTCGGCCCGCAAGCAGGCCACCTGCCCGCCCAACACCGGCCATCCCAAACCCAGACCCACGACCTGCTGGTCATTGGGGGACTCCTCGGAGACCTTCGCCAGGGCGCTCACCAGGGGCTGGTAAATGTCCGAGATGGCGATCACCCCGTCTACTTCGGAGACCGCCTTGCGGGGCGGGTCTTTCACGGCCACCATTTTGGCCGGACAGGGGCTCAGATAGATCACGCCGATCTCCTCCGGCCTCAAGCCCAACTCGCGAGCCTTCGTAGCCCTGGCCTCTCGGGCGGCGATCTCCATGGGTGAGTCAATCGGGATGAGCTGCTCGGTCAGCTCCGGGAATCGCGCCTGCACCAGCCGGACCACGACCGGGCAGAAGGGCGACAGCAACGGCAGCGGCCCGCGATAGCGGGCCAGGTACTCGTCAATGGCGAAGCTGACGGCCTCGCTGGCGTAAGCCACGTCCCAGGCGTCGTTGAAACCGATCTTTTTCAGAGCCCGAAGGATGGCGCCGGGCAGCACATCCTTGCGGAACTGGCCGTAGAGCACGGGCGAGGGCAAAGCAATGGTGTAGCGGAAACGGGAGAGGTCGGTGAACGAGCTGGTGCGCGGCACGATGGCCCCGTTCGGGCAGGCCCGCACGCACTCGCCGCAATCAATGCACCGATCCTCGTAGATGAGCGCTTTCCCCTGACGGACGCGAATGGCCTCGGTGGGACAAACGCGCAGGCAGGCCATCCGGCCCGTGCAGCGTTCCGTGGCCGTGCGCACGGAATGGAAATCTTCGCTCATCTCAGACCCGGATAATGATGTCCAGCTCCGTACCTTTTCCAACCACCGAAGAGATGCGGAAGACGTCGGCGTTCTTGCGAATGTTGGGCAGCCCCATGCCCGCTCCGAAGCCCATCTCCCGGATTTCCTCGGTGGCCGTGGAATAACCCTCCTGCATCGCCAGCTCGATGTCCTCGATACCCTGGCCCTGGTCTTCTACGTGGATTCGCACTTCGGCGGGCGTGACCCGCAGCTCCATGGTTCCCCGCTGGGCGTAGAGCACCACGTTCATTTCCGCCTCGTAAGCGGCGATGGCCGCGCGTCGTACCGCAGCGGGCGGCAAGCCGATCTCTCGCAGAATGGCTTTGACCGTGGTCGAGGCCTTGCCGGCATTGACGAAATCCCTTCCATGGATCTCAAACCGCTGAGTGAAGAGGGGCTCGCCGGACATCGCCGGTTTCCTCCTCCACCTCGCTGCCGCCGCGCAGCCCGCGCAGGTACAGCCGGCCGCAAGCCTCGAACATGGGCAGAGCGGTAACCAGCACGACGATGCCCTTCTCTTTGGCGAGCGCCACAGCCTCCGGCTCGGGCATCTTGCCCCGCACGTACACGATGGCCTTCACGTCCGCCACGTCCGCCGTCCGCACGCTCTGCACGTTGGTGAGGCCCGTCAGCAACACGGCGTCGGGCTTGATGAACATCAGCACGTCGCTCATCAGGTCGGCCCCGCAGCCGTGAGTGACCTCGCGGCTGAGAGCCTCATCGCCGGTGAGCACCTGACAGTTCAGAATCTGGCGGATCTCCTCCAGCGTCATGACGTCACCCGCTTGACAACCTGCTTGCCTAGCCAGATCGTCCGTCGGCGGGGCACGCGTGTGGCCGGGCACACGTTCCAACACTGACCGCAACCCGTGCAGCGCGATTCGTCCACGTAGCGCGCCGCGCGCCGGATCCGGACCTTGAAATTGCCGATGTAGCCGGACACCCCGGTGACCTCGCTGAGCGTCAGCAGCTTGATGTTGGGCCGGTGGCCGACGGAAACCATCTTGGGCGTCAGGATGCAGGCCGCGCAGTCCAGGGTCGGAAACGTCTTGTCGAACTGACCCATGCGCCCGCCGATCGAGGGTTCCCGCTCGACCAGGTAAACCGTGTGTCCGGCCTCCGCCAATTCCAGCGCTGCTTGGATGCCTGCGATGCCGCCGCCCACCACCAACACGTTGGGATTGACCGGAGCCCGCAACGGCTCCAGCGGCTGGTGCAAGGCCACGCGCCGGACCGCCGCCAGCACCAGAGCCTTCGCCTTCTCGGTGGCCATGCGCGCGTCATCGTGAATCCACGAGCAATGCTCACGGATGTTGGCGATCTGCACCAGGTACCGGTTCAGACCGGCTTTCATCGCCGCGTTGCGGAACGTCAGCTCGTGCATCAAGGGTGAGCAAGCCGCCACCACGACCCGATTCAGATTCAACTCCGCGATATCCTTGCGAATCAGCTCCTGCCCGGGATCCGAGCACATGAACTTGTAATCGCGCGCCACTCGAACCCCGGGCGCCGTGGCGATGAACTTCCGGACTTCCTCCACCTTGACCGTCGAGGCGATGTTGGCGCCGCAGTGGCAAATGTAGACCCCGATGCGGACATCACCGTTCTGATTCATCGCTGCTTCCTCCTACGCCGCCGGGCGGAGCTTCAAGGGAATCAAGTTGCGCCCCAGGCCCAGCGCATCCTCTCCGCAGCCCAGCGCCAGACCCAGTAGTTGCGTGAAAAAGAGCACCGGCATCTGGTAGTGGGTTCCGAAAGCTTTGTTGACGCGGTCCTGGTACGCCTCCACGTTCACCTGGCACATGGGGCAAGTCGTCAGGATGCACTCCGCCCCGTTCTCGGCCGCACAGGCCAACAACTCCTTCACCAACTCCAAGCAGACCTCCGGAAACGTCGTCATGAGCATTCCGCCGCAACAGCGCGTCTTCATCGGGAAGTACACGGGTGCGGCGCCCAGCGCGGCGAACAACCGGTCCATGCTTTCGGGAAACTCGCGGTCGTCGAAGCCGCGCTCCGGTCGCACGATCTGACAACCGTAGTAAGGGGCGAACCGGAGTCCGTCCAGACGGCGGGTCGCCGAGCGCGCGATCTGTTCGATGCCCACGTCGTTGACCAGCACGTCGAGGGGATGGCGCACGCGCACGTTCAACTCGTAGCTCAGACCCGCCTCCCCCAACAGGCGGTCCACTTTCTGGCGTAGCTCCGCGCTCTCGCGCAGGAAGCGGTTGGTTTTCAGCAACACCGTATAGCAGGCGCTGCACGGCGCCACCAGCTCCCGCTCGCCGTCGCGCCCCGCCAGAGCAAGGTTGCGAGCGCTGATGGCCAGCGAGGTGGTTTCGTCCACGCTCATGTACATGGTGGCGCCGCAACAGTTCCAATCCTCGAGCGGCTTCAGCCCGAGGCCCAGAGCGGCGAACACAGCGCGCAGACTCTCGTCGTATTGGCGAGCCGCCCCTTCCAAACTGCATCCCGGGTAATAGAGGTAATCCATGTTTCGCTCCTCAAACCGCTCTCTCGGGCAGACGACCGACCGCCCGATATCCCACCATGCCCGGCGCATACTCGGGCTGCGCCTCCTCTCGCGGAAGCTCGAGCGCACGCGAGGCCTCGATCATCTTTCGGATGGCGCCCACGCCGCGGATGCGATGCGGAAGCAAAGCCACTCGTCCTTTGCGGTACATGGCCCAACCCAGCGGCGCCAGCTTGATCAACTCCAGGGGATTGCGCCGCAAGTGATACAGCAACATCAGCAGCAGTTCGTGATTCCGCCCGTAACGGTTCACCAGCCGCACGAAATTCCTGGACAGCAGGTACACCGGGAAGCGTTCCGGATACAGGCCCTTCTCCATGGCCACGCGCTTGAGGGCGTACAGCAGATCGGTGATCTTGATTTGCTGCGGGCAGCGCGTGGTGCACATATAACAGGAGGCACAGATCCAGATCGTGCGGCTCTGGAGGATCTCCTCGATGCGGCCGGCTCGGAACAGAGCCAGCACCATGCGCGGAGAAATGTCCATGGCATAGCTGACCGGGCAGCTCCCCGTGCAGGTCCCGCATTGCAGGCACAAGGAGATTCGGTCGCCTCCCGGCACCAATTCAGCTTCCTGCAAGAACCGGCGGCGCAGCTCGCGCTCGCCCGCGGGAAGCATCCCAGGGACTTTCAACGTGCTCTTCATCCTTCTCCTTTCGCGGCGCTAACCGCTGGCCGCCAGAGGGCCGCGCTTTCGCAACCCACGACTCTCGTAAAAGCAGGTGCGGGGCACGAGTCGGCGTAACAGACAGCCGGGACGAAAGTACATCCCGCAGTCCACGCAGAGCTCGTCCTCCCTGACAGTCCCATCCAGGAAAGCCGCCGCCACGCGCTCCAACATCCGCGCCCCTTCGGCCAGCTCCTCCGGCCGAAAGGACCTGGCCACCTGCCGGAGTTTGCGTCCGGCAGCCGTGTCGTAGGCCGCGATGAGGCGAGCAGCGGGCGGGGTTAGCGACAACTCTGTGGCGCGCCGGTCCGAAAGCACCTCGGACCGCCGCAACAGAGACCTTTGCACCAGCCGGTCCACGGCCCTGCTGGCCCCGGCCTTGCTGATGTTCAGGAACGTCGCGATGTCACTCAGGAAGTGTCTTTCCGTCAGGGCCACCAGCTTGAGAAGTCGCAGTTGGGCTGCCGAAAGTCGGCCCCGGGTAGCCTCCCGGAGCAGCCGGTCTTCCATAACCTTGGCCAGCGCGGTCCGCAGAATGTGCACACTTGCCAGGAGGTCGCTGAGCGACTCGTAATCAGCCGTCCGCTGCTCCGGGAGCCTCCGGGCCACGGATCCCTCGCCGTCCTTTCGGACTAAAATACCCCAAACTATTTTATCTCCCCCTTCGGTCAAGTCAAGCGAAATTTTTGCCTTTGTTGACAGTTGCGTGAGGCAACCATTTCGGCGGCAACGACTTCCCAAAGAGGGGCCGCCGCCCACCAGCAGCCCGATACCGGGCCCTTGGATGAGGGTGGGACCCAACACCCCCGAACCTGCGCGCGCCAAATACCTCTTGATACCGGTGGTTACACCCCTCCGTCGCAGCTACCCCCGCGCCGGCGCTTGCGCGCCCCAAGCGCCTGCCTCCTGCCGCGCACTCCTGGTGTGCTATACACCTTAGGGAACCGTAGGACCCCGCACTGCGGCCGGAGTCCCCCTATGGAAGACTTCATTGACTACTACGAGCTGCTCCAGATCAGCCCGAACGCCGAACCTCAAACCATCCAGCGCGTCTACCGCATGCTGGCCGCCCGCTACCACCCCGACACCCGGCGACCGGCGATCGCGAGCGCTTCCTGTTGCTCCAGCAGGCCTACGAGGTCCTCTCCGACCCGGAGCGGCGAGCGGCTTACAACGCCCGTTATCAAGCCCATCGGCTTCAACCGCTTCCCGTTTTCGAGATGAAGGAATTCGTCATCGGCATCGAAGCCGAGACCAACCGCCGGCTCGGCATCCTCTGCCTGCTTTACAACCGGCGCCGCAGCAGCCCCGATCGCGCCTCCCTCTCGCTGCTGGAGCTGGAATCGCTCATGGCTATACCCCGCGAGCACCTGGAGTTCACCACCTGGTATCTGAAGCAGAAGAACTACATCACACGCGACGACAGCGGGGAGCTGGCCATCACCGCCGAAGGCGTGGATTTTGTCGAATCCAAGGCCCCGGAGAACCGCGTCTTCTACAAGCTGTTGACGGGGGCCATCCTGGGCCGAGAAGAGACGGCCGGGAAAGGTCCGGACGAACCGAAAAAGTAAGCCTTCCCGTCGCACCGCAGCTTGTCCGGCGACCGGCCCTGGGAGCGGCTTTGCAGCCCCCTGCCAGCCGTGGCGCGCCCTTTTCGTACAGTGGAAGTATGGGTGACTGCCTGCCCCGCGTGGTGATCGTAGGCAGACCAAATGTCGGCAAGTCCACCTTGTTCAACGCCATCACCGGCCGGCGGCGGGCGATCGTGGGCGACGAGCCCGGCATTACGCGCGATCGCATTTACGGGCGCGCCGTGTACCGGGGCCGCTGCTTCGAGGTGGTGGACACCGGCGGCATCATTTCCGAGGACGACGCCGAGATTCCCAGCCGCATTCTCCAGCAAGCGCAGGCGGCGATCGAGCAAGCCGCTCACATCATCTTTCTTATAGACGGCCGCACCGAAATCACGGCCGCGGATCGGGACCTCGCCCAGCGCCTGCGGCGCCTGGGTAAGCCCGTCTCTCTGGCGGTGAACAAGATTGACACGCCGGCGCGCGAAAGCCTGATCCACGATTTTCACTCCCTGGGCATCGCCCACGTCTTCCCGGTTTCGGCCGAACACCACCTGGGGTTGGATGAGCTGCTCGAGCACGTCACCGCGGACTTCCCCGTCTCGGAAGCCGAGCCGCCTCCGCCTGCCATCCGGGTGGCGATCATCGGGCGACCCAATGTCGGCAAGTCCACGCTGTTGAACGCTCTGGTGGGATACGAGCGCGCCATCGTCTCCGCCACCCCGGGCACCACGCGTGATGCGGTGGACGAAACTCTGGTGCATGACGGCGTGCCCTACACCCTTGTAGATACCGCAGGCATTCGACGCAAGGGCAAAACCAAGCTCATGGCCGAGAAACTGAGCGTGGTAATGGCGCGCCGCCACATTCGCCTGTCCGACGTCGCCCTCCTGGTGCTGGACGCTTCCGAAGGCATCGTGAATCTGGACGCCACCATCGCCGGTTACGCCCATGAGGAAGGCCGCGCCCTCATCTGTTGCGTCAACAAGTGGGACCTGCGCAGCGATCGCGAGCGTCGCTCCTTCGAGGCCGCGCTGCGCCGGGAACTGAAATTCCTGGACTATGCGCCGGTGGCATTCATCTCCGCGCTGACCGGCAAAGGCGTGCACGAGCTATTCGCTTTGATCCGCCAGGTCTACGAATCCGCATCGCGGCGCATCCCTACCGGCGAGCTGAACCGCTTCCTGGCCGATCTGAAAGTGGCGATCGAGCCGCGCATTCTCTATCTCACGCAGGTGTCGGTGCGCCCGCCCACCTTCGTGTTGTTCACCGAGCGCCCCGAGCCGCTGCACTTCTCGCGCGAACGCTATCTGATCCACCAACTTCGCGAGCGCTTCGGGTTTCAGGGAACCCCGATCGTCATCAAAACTCGCGCGCGGCGGCGCAAAGCAACCTGATCACGCGCCGGCGGACGCAGCCGACGTTTTGCCCGCGCTCTCCATCGGGATCACCCTGGGTTGCAGCCCTGCTTTGGCCAGGACGACATAAACCAAGAACCCGGTGAGAAAACTGTAGACCACGGCGGGCTGAACGTTGTCCTTCCAAGCGGCAGGAAGCGGCAGGAACGGCAGGATGCCGACCAGAAAGCCGAGCGCCCAGGCCCCGTAGCCCGCCCAGTTGATCCCTTCGCGCGGACCGGCCCATCGCTTGCCGGAAAGCAGGTAGTCCGCCGCCATGGCCCCGCAGATCGGGCCGAAGGAGGCGCCCACGATGGTGAAAAAGCCGATGAGATTCTGGGCCGCGCCCGTGATGGCCAACACGATGGCCACCGTCACCCCGGCCATCAGCGACCAGGCCCGCGGCACGCTGGGGATCATGGTGGCGAAGCTGTTGCCCGCGATGAAAGCGCAGAAGCAGGCAGGCGCAATCGAAGCGATGGCGAACAGGAAGAACATCGAGGTGGCCAGGAAGCCCCCGAGCGCGCCGATGACGGCGTCGTAGGTGTAAGCCTCCAGCTCGGGATGCAGCGCCCGCGCGCCGGCCACCGACAGCAGAGGCAAACCTCCGGCGTAGACGATGGCCAGCGCGATGCCCACCAGTCCGCCCAACTTCACATCGCGCGCGTCGCGGTTGTTCATGCCGAAGTCCGCTCCGGCAGCCCCCGCCGTAGCGAAGAAGCCGATCACCATCTGGATCAGCAGCGTGAAAGCGATGAACGGAGCCGGTTCGGTGGGCGCGTGCTGCGCTAGACCTCCGGCGGTCTTCAGGAACACGGTCAGGACCATCAGAAAGGCGATGGCGTTCAGGTACAGAGCCACGCGCGCCACGTAGCGGATTCCTTTGACGCCCACGTAAGCCATGGTGTAGCCCCACAGGATCGCCACCACGGCAAACAGCAAGGTGCGCGGTCGAGCCTCCGCGCGAAAGCCGCTCAAAATGTACAACGTCGAGAAGTACGTACCTACGGCGAACCAGCCCACTTGCAGCACGCCCATCAGCAGGCCGGGCATCACATAGCCGCCGCGCGTGCCGAAGGTGGAACTGCCCACCACGTACAAGGGATAGCCGGTCTTCATGCCGAGCATGGCCGGCGCGTAGTAGTACAGGGCATAGCTCAGCAGGCCGGCCACCACAAGCGCCAGCAGGCACACGCCCAGCCCGGCTCGGTTAATGGTGCCCACGGCGATGGCTTGATAGAATGCGACCCACAGAAATACGCCCGCATAGCTTGGAGCGGTGCTGACGTACCAGGGAGTCCGTTTGTCGGCGGGAACGGGAACCGCCTTGGCGAGATAGTCAGGCAGCATGGAGCCTCCTCGGGCCGTCCAGTATACTACGGCGGCGAGCCGTGCGCCGGGCTCAGGCGCGGGCGACGAAGAAGTCTACGTGGTCGAAGCGGGCCGTTCGCACCCGTTCTTGCAGGATCGAATAGCGCAGCAGGTGGGCGTGATTGCGGAGCCGCTCGGCGTCGCCGGCGGCGATCTTCAAGCGGTAGCAGTCGGCGCGCTCCTTGTAGGAGTACTCGCGATACTGGGGTGCAACGTCCGCAACCAGAGCCAGCAACACGTCCCAAAAACTGGTTTGCCGCAGCAGACGACGCCGTGCGCCGGCCTCGCGCGTGATTTCGATGCGGCAGTGTGGTCCGATGAGGACCACGCGCACGCAACGTGCGGCCGCGAAAGGCCGCTCGGGTTCGGGATCCGGGAAGCCGGACAGCAATCGGCGGAGATCCTCAGGATCAGCCTCCAAGCCCTCCCAGCGATAGCGCGTGGCGCCGCTGACGAGCGCGCCCCTGGCCAGCAGTTCCCGCACCCGCTCGACGCTCTTGCCCGTCACGTCCAGCATCAACTCCACGAGCTCCCGCAAGGGCATCTCCCGCGTCACCACCGGCATGATGGAGAGATAGCCGGCGTTCTCGGAGCTCAGTTTGACGCGCAACGTCTCGGGCAGGCCCACGGGTATGATCGTAGCGTAGCCGATGCCTCTCACGGAAGTCCTGCGGCGCATCATCCGGCGCGAAGGGCCGATTCGCTTTTCCCGCTTCATGGAGCTGGCCCTGTATCACCCCGAGCACGGCTACTATCGGCGAGCGCGCGATCCCTTCGGGCGCGCAGGCGATTATTTCACCGCCTCGCAACTGCAGCCGGTTTACGGGATCCTCATGGCCTCGCTGGTTGAAGAGCTTTTCAAGAAGTTGAACGCCCCGGAAGGATTCACCGTGGTCGAGTTAGGAGCGGGCCGCGGCGAGATGTCTCAGGCCTTCGCCGCCTGGTCCTACGTTCCCCTGGAGATCGGAAGCGGGGCCTTGCCGCAGCAGTTCACCGGGGTGGTCTTCGCCAACGAGTTCTTCGACGCGTTGCCCGTGGATCAGGTGGTGCTGCGGCGAGGCGTCTGGCGGGTGAGGCGCGTGGACTGGCGCGCAGGGCGCTTTATCTGGATCGAGGCTGAGCCTGCCGAGGGCCGGATCGCCGACTACGTTCGCCGCTTCGTCCCCCTGGAGGAAGAAGGTTCGCTGGCGGAGGTGCACCTGGAGGCGCTCGCGTGGCTGGAGCGCGTGGCGCACAGCTTACAGCGCGGCTTCCTGTTGGCGATTGATTACGGGTACACCGCGCAAGAACAACGCCGCTTCCCGCAGGGGACTCTAATGTCTTACCGTCGGCACCAGGCTTGCGAAGATGTGCTGGCGCAGCCCGGCGACCGCGACATCACGGCCCAGGTCCCCTTCACCGCGCTTCAACAGCACGGCGCCTGTTGCGGTCTGCGAACCGAGCGACTGGAAAGGCTGGCCAGGGTCTTGTTGGAGATCGGAGAACGCGATCGCTTCAGCGCAGCCCTGAGCGCCTCGGGCGGGACCGCCGCGCTCCAGCGCCGACTCCAGTTGAAAACCCTGCTGGTGAGTCTGGGGGAAAGCTTCCGGGTGCTGCTGTTGCGGAAGGGGGAAGCAGGACGGCGGGAGAGCGCACAAGAAAAAGGCCCCGAGAGAATCGGGGCCTGAGCGAACCTTGTTGGATTCTGCCTGCCTGAGTGGAGGCCGCTACTTCTTCTTCTTCTTCGGAGCGGCTTTCTTGGCGGCCTTCTTCTTGGTTGCGTTCTTCATCGTTCGATTCTCCCTTGACATCAGATTTCACGCGATCCAAAAGATCGCGGTTTGATTCAGATATAAAGTGAAATGAAGAGAAAGTCAAGAGAAAAATGCACGGTCGGGGTCGAGAAGCGAAAAAAACGCGCCGGCGAGCATTTGTTTCGCCTGCCGAGACCCCTCTCCGGCGCCTTCGCGGCGGCGGAGACGCGCTCGGGAATTGCCGGAAGCGTCGCGTGCCCGATAGCATCAGGCTTATGAGACGCAGCGCGCTGGTTCTGGCGGTCGTGGGCATCGTTGCCGCTATGGGTTGCGCGAAGAAGAAGCGCGTGCCGGCGGCGCGCATGCCCGCCATCGGCGCTACGGAAACAGGGATCGCCAGTTGGTACGGCCATCCGTATCACGGCCGTCCGGCGGCCAGCGGCGAGATCTACGACATGGAGCGACTCACCGCCGCTCACCGCACCTTGCCGTTCGGCACGCGCGTGCGCGTCGAGAACTTGCAGAACGGCCGGCGCATCGAAGTGCGCATCAACGATCGCGGGCCCTTCGTCGAGGGACGCATTATTGACCTCTCGCGCGCGGCCGCGCGCGAGATCGGCATGCTGGGACCCGGCACGGCGCGCGTGCGCCTGGTCGTTCTGGCGTTGCCTTCCCAGACTTCCGGCGCCGACACGTTCGCCGTGCAGACCGGCGCCTTTCGCGAACGCGCCAACGCCGAGCGACAACGGCAGCGCCTCAGCAAGCGCTACCGAGACGTCCGCCTGGTCGAGCGCCCGGGCGATCCGCCGCTGTGGCGCGTCCTGGTGGGTCGTTTGCCCAGCCAGCAGGAGGCCGAAGTTCTGGCCGGGCGACTGCGCGCTGAGCTCGGCGAAGCGTTCGTGGTGAGAGTGGATGCCGTGCCGGCAGACCACTTATAATTGGAGCCGCAGTGTCAGCAAATCCTGCCGACTCCCCGCCCGTCCTGGTGGGCGAGTCGCCCCGGATGCGGCAGATCCGGCGCCTGATCGAGAAGCTGGGCCGCTCGCGCTCGCCTGTGTTGTTGCTGGGCGAGACCGGAACCGGCAAAGAAGTCGTGGCGCGCGCGATCCATCATGCCGGCAGCGGGGGACCCTTCGTGCCCATAGATTGCTCGGCGCTCAACCACGCCTTGATGGAAAGCGAGCTGTTCGGGCACGTCAAAGGCGCTTTCACCGGGGCCGCTTCCAACAAGGTGGGGTTGCTGGAGCTGGCCCACGGCGGCACGGCGTTCTTCGATGAGATCGGCGAGTTGCCGGTAGAAATGCAAGTCAAGCTCCTGCGCGTGCTGCAAGACCGCAGGATCCGCCCGGTGGGCTCTCTGAGCTGGCGTCAGGCGGATTTCCGGATCATCGCCGCCACTAACCGCGATCTTGCGGCGGAGGTCGAACGCGGCGCCTTCCGGCGCGATCTGTTCTACCGATTGAATGTGGTGACCGTGCGCATGCCTCCCTTACGCGAGCGCAAGGAAGACATTCCCGCACTGGTGGCGCACTTTCTCAGCCGTTATCCCGGACAACGGGAAGTGGCGCCCGAGATCATGGCAGTGCTGCTCTCGTACGATTGGCCGGGCAACGTGCGGGAGCTGGAGAACTGCATCGAGCGGTTGGTGGCGCTGAACTCCGGACCGGTGCTTACGGCTATGGACCTGCCGAGCAGTCTTCAGAATTTCCTGCGTCCTGCGCCCCCGGCGACCGACGGTGAAAGGCGGGGCGAAGAGCCGCCGCCGATCTTGCCGCTCGAAGAGTGCGAGAGGCGCAGCATCCTCGAAGCTCTGGCCTATACGCGAGGCGACCGCTTGAAAGCCGCTCGACTGCTGGGCATCGGACGCACCACGCTCTACCGCAAAATGCGGCACTACGGCATCCAGGTCGCGCCGGGGATCGCCAAGGGCCCGCCGCGATGAGGATTGCGCTCGACGCCACCTACAGCCTGGGTGCGAATCTCTCGGGAGTCGGGGTCTATTCTCGCGAAATCCTCTTCGGTCTGGCCGCAGCTCATCCGGAAGCCGACTTCCTGTTCTGCTACCGCACGCACAGGATGATCCGCGCCTGGTTGGAGCGCCTGCCGCCGAACGCCCGTCGCCGCTTGCTCACGGAACAGCGCGCGCCCTCGGATGCGGATCTGTTTCATGGACTCAATCAGCGCCTGCCTGCGGCCCCCTTGCGACGCGCGGTCACGACCTTCCATGATCTGTTCGTCATCAGCGGCGACTACTCGACGCCGGAATTTCGCGCGCGCTTCCAGCAGCAAGCCCGGCAAGCCGCCGCGCGCTCCGAGCGCATCATTACCGTGTCCGCCTTCACGGCGGATCAGGTCGAGCAACTGCTGGGCGTAGAGCGGGAGCGCCTGCGGGTCATCCACCACGGAGTGCGCTTGCCCGCAGCGCCGCCCTCCGATGGGCAGCGCGAGAACGTGGTGCTTCACGTGGGCGCCATCCAGACGCGCAAGAACCTTCTCCGTTTGGTGCGGGCCTTCGAGCGCATGGACGCCGGTTGGCGCCTGGTGCTGATCGGCAGCCAGGGATACGGCGCGGCGGAGATCCTTCAAGCCATCCAGGCCAGCCCTCGGCGCGCGGATATCGCGGTGTTAGGCTACCTCTCGGCCGCGGAGAGGGACCGCTGGTACGCGCGGGCTCGGCTGCTGGCGTTTCCCTCGCTGGGAGAGGGCTTCGGCATCCCGGTGCTGGAGGCGATGGCCTGGGGATTGCCGGTCATCACGTCGAACGGCTCCGCGCTGCGCGAAGTGGGCGGAGAAGCCGTCGTCTTGGTGGATCCGCTCAACGTCGAGGAGATTGCTGCGGCGCTGAACGCACTGGCGCGCGATCCCTCGCGTCGTCAGGCGCTGGCTTCACGCGGCAGGCAAAGAGCAGCAAATTTCAGTTGGGAGGCGGCGGTCCGCAAGACCTGGGCCGTTTACCAGGAGCTCGGCATTGGCTGACGCGCGCGGCTCTCAATCTTCGTCAATCGCGATTTTCAGAGCGCGCAGGAACTTCTGGTCCTGAGAGGTCCACTTGATTTTGGGACGCGACTCCGAATCGCGCGCGCGGCGCCGTTCGCTGGAACTCTCGGACGGGGCGGGCCTGTGTTCTTCAGGATTCTGGTCGCGGCGGTTGAATCCGATGGTGGCTTCCAGGATCAGGAAGACATCGTAGCCGGCCCGGCGGATTTCTCCGATGGCTGCCGCGATCTGTTCGGACTCGGAAAGCGATTCGTTGATCGCGTTACCGAGCTCTTGCATCAACGCCTTTAATCGTTCGTCCATACGCCCCTTCCTTCGGGCCGCCTCCAAACCGAGCCGGCCAGCCCTACCAGCCGCTCACAGGGCTGCGTGCGAGCCGCGCCCCATTTAGTGGATGCCCTCAGCAGCCAACCCGTTTCAGGTGTCGGCGCCATTCGGCCGCTGCACCCTCACGCTTTGATTGTAGTGGAGCCGCGCCTCCGGCACAAGCCCCACCTTCATTATCGGCAAAATCAGCGGCGCCAGAGAGGTTCGTCCGGCGCCCCAATCGCATGAGCGCCTGCTCCGGTTTGCTACCATGATGGACACGGAACCTCTGGATGACGGCTCGCATCCGCCAGTTCCTGCACTACGTGCTGCCTGCGGTGGCGCGCCCGATTCGCATTCTGTGGAACCAGATCATCGGCTTCTTGTTCCTGGTGCTGGCTCTGATCGCCGTGCCCCGCCTCTACCGCGCCCTGCGCGAGTTTGACGGCGACCTGCGCAGCATCTTTGAAGTCGCCCTTTCGGCGGTTTTCGTTCTCGTCATGGCCGGCTTCGGCATTTCTTCGTTCTGGCGCGCCCACAAGATCTCGCGCTCCTCTTAGACTCACCGCGCCTGACGAGCCGCAGCAGCTCACGCCACCTTGGCCGCTTGCACGTGCGGCGCGTACTGCTGGTCTACACCCAGAATGTGCTTCCGCAGCCACTCGGTCAACGATTGCGCCAGGTCAATCGTCACGCTGAACTCGCCCTGCTGGTTCCTCTGCTCGAAGTCCTTCAACTGCTCCACGAACGCCTCATGAATCCGGCGGTGACGGTCCAGGTCCGGGTATCGGGCGCGTCGCATCAGGTCTTCCTCGTAGGCGAAATGCTCCCGCGTGTACGCCGACAGGGCGCTCAGCAGCTTGCCGACCACCTGACGCCCCTGGCCCTGTCGCATCGCTCGATCCAGTTCGGCGAAATACTCGAACAGCTTGCGGTGCTGGGCGTCAATTTGAGAAACGCCTACGCTATATTCTGGTTTCCACTCAAACATTCTGTTGCCTCCTCAAGTCCTCGGTCCCACCTTCCTCGCGCGGTTACCGGCCGAGCGGCCTCGGCTGTCGTGGTCCGGCCGCGGGCTTCAGGCCGCCTTGTGTGCCTTCAGGTGCGGCGCGTAGCGCTGGTCCATCCCGAGCACGTGGTTGCGCACCCAGTCCGCCAGCGACGAAACCAACTCCACCGTCAAGCCCAACTCTCCGGCCGTGTGGCGGCGCTCGAACGTCAGCGCCTTTTCAACGAACGCATCGTGGGCCGCTTTGTGTTGCGCCAACTCCGGAAAGTCGGTCCGGCGCATCAGCTCCTCTTCGGTGGCGAAGTGTTCACGGGTGTAGGCCAGCAAATTGCGCAGCACCTTCCCCAACACCTCGCGGCCCTGCCCTTTCCGCATGGCCTGTTCCAGCTCGTTGATGTAGTCGAACAGCTTGCGGTGCTGGGCGTCAATGCGCGCCACGCCCACGCTGTATTCGGGTTTCCACTCCAGCATCAGCTCGCTCCTCGGGGTTGCGCCCCTGCCATTCGTATCGGACGCCTTCAGAGAAACCCTTAGGCCGCATTCTCGCCAAAGGCTGAGCCGCGCCCCTCGGTTTCCCGATGAGCACTTGTAGGCGCAGGCGATGGATTGCACCAAGCGAGGCGGCCGCATCCTCCGCAGAGTGCGCCCAACCCCGCTCTCCGTTTCCAGCGCACTTCCCCGGCCAGGTAGTCGCTTGCTTTGACCGCGGTGGCGCCACCCGGGATGATGGCGCCTGGCTGTTGCGAGATCTCGAGTAGCGCGCCGGCATCCCGCGCCGCTTCGCCGCCTGCTTCCACGACTACCGCAGCCCGCAGCGCGTCGAGCACTCCTTCGAGGAGCCGGTGCAGCAGCGCGTTGACACCCCAACCCTGCGCTACGAGGATCACAACGATCCCGACCCGCTGCGCGAGGAGCGGCAGTTGACGCCTGCGGCCTGCAAGCACGATCTCCGCAGCCAACAGGGGGCGACGCAGTGGACCGCGGCAATCCACGAGCTGATCCTGGCTGGCCGGAGCCGGCATTCGCGCTAAAGAGACCACCTCCGCCGCCCGACGGCGGACGCAGGCCGGACGGAATTTCTGTTCAAGATGCAGGCCAGTCGAACTGCCGCCACTGAAGCTCGAACTGTGAGGCCTTAACAGCCACAGCGGCCGCGTATCCGGGCGGCATTTCGATGTCGGCAATGCTCCAGGGCTCAATTCCCACCATTTGGGGGTAGACGCAGAAGCTGTCCAACCCCAGGGACAAACCGCCGCCCACTCCTTTCACATAAGCTTCCTTGCGCACCCAAATCCGGAAGAAGAGATCAAGCCGCGAAGATTCTTCAAGAGTCTGCAAGGCAGCCCGCTCCGCGGGGTGAAAGAATTGCGAGGCGATAGCGAGGGGCTCGATTCGCGCCTGGATCGCCTCGACGTCCACGCCCAGTGCGAGATCTCGTGCGATGGCGACGAGAGTCAGGTTGGCGGAGTGGGACAGGTTAAACGAAATGTCGCTGTTTTCCAGATACGGTTTGCCCGTGTCCGTACGGCGCAGCCGGATTTTATTCGGCTCCAACCGGGCATACCGCGAGAGCAGCTCGAGCAGCGCCTGATGACGGACCCGGCTATCCCCCTCGAAACGGTAAAGATGGACGGCGGGGAGGCTCATGAAGCTAGGTCCGCGGCAAGCACCTTCAAAAACTCTTCTTCGGCGGTTTGGTGGAAGAAATGTCCGCCGGGGAACATCCGGAGCCGGAAGGAAGCGGTGGTCTGTTCCCGCCAGGCCTCGAGGTGCTCGCGGCTGATCTGGGGGTCGGATTCGCCGCCGTAGGCACGGATCGGGCAGTTCAGGGGTGGCTCGTCCTGGTAGATGTAATTCCGATACAGGGAGGCGTCCGCTTTCAAGGCGGGCAGAATGAGGCGCATGAGCTCACGGTTTTCAAGAATCTCCCGCGGGACGCCCTGGAGGCGGCGAAGTTCATCGAGGAATTCTTCGTCGGAAGGCGCCGGAGGCGGCGTCCAACCGCGCCGGAAGTGAGGGGCGCGGGCGGCGGATACGAATAGCCCTACTGGTTGGGGCAATCCGGACCTGCGCAAGGCGCGCGCTAACTCGAACGCCACGGCGGCGCCCATGCTGTGTCCGAAGAAAGCGAAGGGAATATCCAAATGACTGCTTAAAGCGGCGCACAAGGCGGCGACCAGGTCCTCCATCCGACGAAAAGGCGTCTCGCCCGCTCGGCTCTCCCGTCCGGGAAGCCTCGCAGGGCACACGGCGATGTCGTGGGGCAGCGCCTCGGACCACCCATGGAACGTGGCGATGCCGCCGCCGGCGTGCGGAAAGCAGAACAGCCGCATGCGCGCCGGACGGGCGAGCGCCGCCGGAGCGAACCAGTGTCCCTCGGCGGTAGCTTCGGCTTTCTTCTTTAGACGGAGGGCCAGCAGACGGCGCTTTTCCGGCGATAAAGATTCCAGGAGCGAAAGCCGTGAGGCTCCCGGCTCCGCCGCCGCGGGCGCCTTGCGTGGCTTCTCCAGTGTCTGCCTGAGCAGTCTCTCGAAGGGCAGGATGTTCAGGTTTTCGACGTAACGGTGCGCGGCTTCGCGGGAGCGGGTGGCGATATCTTCGTAGTGAGCGGGATCTGTCAGAAGCGCCTGCAACGCTTGCGCCCACGGCTCGATATCCTGTTCGGGCACTTCCGCCACGGGCACCATCTGCTCATCGAGCTTGGGCCGGTAATGCCGGATGGGGCGGACGGGGAGCAGGTAAGGCACGCCCATCTTGGCCTCCGGGATGCCGCCCACGTCGGACGCAATCACCGGAACGCCCCTCAGCATGGCTTCTACGATGATGCGGGAACGGGCTTCCGCCCAGAGCGAGGGTACCAGCAGGACGCGCGTGCGGGCGAATAAGTCGTCAATTCGTTCGACCGGGGGCAGAATCGTGATGTTGGGATGCGCCCGCAAGGCCGCGAGGTCGGATTCGTTCGTGCCCCACGTGGGAACGGCCGCGAAGCGCACTTCAGGAAAGCGCGCCGCCAGCGCCGTGAAGATGGTGATGCCCTTCACCGCGCACGGGTTCACCAGCGTCACAAATTCGTTGTTCAAACTCCCCAGGCGGGGATACGGACCCGGCTCCATCAGGGAGATGGGCACATGCACGGCTTCCATCTCGCCCCATTGGCGCAGGTACGCTGCGACGTATTCGCTAACGCCGACGGCGATGTCCACCTGACGGAGAACGGCGGTTTTCTTCGGGCTGGGAAAGGCGCAATCGGGACCGAACGGCAGGGCGAGCGTGGCGCGGCACAAGTAAACCACGCGCGCATTTTTCGCTTTGAGAGCGGCCTCCAACAGCAGTTGAGCGGGGTCGTCGGTGGACGCCAGGATGATGTCGGGTTCGAAAGCCTCGATTTGGAAACTGAAGTACCCTCGCAGATTGGCGTGGCTGGTCACCACCCGGACGGCGACGCCGTTCAGCGAGAAAGCCAAGACGCCGGGTTCGGGTTCCGTAGCCTCGATCTGGCGCCGATTCAATTCTTCCCGGTAGCGGCGGTGTTCCTCGGGTCCGTAGGAGGCGGTTCGCGCGACCACCAGACAGCAGTGCCCGCGCGCGGCCAGGGCCTCGACGAGCAGGCGGTTGGAACGGTCGCCTCCGCCGTAGGCCGGGTAGTAAGGCGAGTTCTGTGCCAGCAAGATGCGCAGAGCTTTAGGGGTGAGACAAGCAAGGTATCGCTCGAACGCCCCCGGGTCCACCGAGGCGACGAACTTCTCGGCGGCGGCGCGGGAGGCTTCGGACTCCCGCCGATAAGCTTCTTCGTCGCTGGACAGGATTTCGATGGCTTCCAGCCAGGGTTCAGGGTCTTGCGGAGGGATCACCGGGCACGGCATGCCGTGTTCGTCAAAGACGTGTTCGTATTCCGTGATTTGCCGGACGGGAATCACATAGCCGGTTCCTTCCTTGGCTTCCTTGAGCCCTCCCGAGTCGCTGGAAACGACCGGGATGCCTCGCAGCATAGCTTCCATGACGATGAGGCCGAAACCTTCCAGCCACAGCGAGGGCATGAGCAAGATGCTCGTGCGGCGCAGGAAGTCTTCGATGTCGCGGCAGTGGGGGAGAAACTCGACGTTCGGCAGAGCGGCGAGGGCGGCGCGATCCGCAGCCGTGGTGCCCCATCCGGGAAGAACGCCGAAGCGCCGGTGGGGAGACCGGCGCGCGATTTCCAAAAAAAGCGATATGCCCTTGACGGCGCAGGGATTGATCATCGTGATCAGTCCTTCGCCGAAGCGAGCCAGGTTGGGATAGGGTCCGGCCGGGTAGATTGGCGGGTGGATGACGGCGGGTTCGACGCCGAGATGTTCGCGGATATAGGCGGCCATATGCCGCCCGATGGCGACGATGCCGGCGCAGCGTCGTACGAGATCCGTCCCGCGGGCGTCGCGGTTCCAACTGGCGGGACCGAAGGGAAACCATTGCGGCGTGTGGGCGAGGTAGATCACGCGTCCGGGAGCCCACCGCATGGCCTCGCGCAGGAGCACCTGCCCCAAGTCCTCCGTGGAGACCAGCACCCAATCGGGGTGGAACTCGCGGATCTGCTCCCGCAGCACTTCGAGGCGGCGGGAAGGTTCGAGGACAGAGAAGATTTCGATGCCGCCAGGAGCGGGGCCTTCCTGCTCGAGCTGCTCGGTCTGCCCGCGCTGACCTTCGGGGATGGCGCCGCCCACGACGCGGCAGGAATGACCCGCTTGAACCAGGGTTCGCAGCCATGCGAGGTTGGAGCGCGTGGCGCCGCCCCGAGGCGGCGAGTGCGAGGCGGTGGAAGTGAGCAGGATTTTCACGGCGCCTACTGGTCTCCGCTCTGTTCGGCTTCGAGGAGTTCTCGGACCTCTTCCTCCGAAAGTCCCTCCAATTCGCGCAACAGGTCCTCGAACTCGGACTCGCCGACTTGCCGGATTTGCTCGAGCTCGATGGCTTTGGCGAGCTCGGCGACGGTGAAATCGCCCGCGTAGATGATGTCGAGCGTCAGGTCAACGTCGTAGGCCTGGCGGACAGCCGATAGGAGCTGGACAGCGAGCAGGGAGTGCCCGCCGAGGTCGAAAAAATTGTCGTGCACGCCCACCGCCGGACGGTATAACAGTTCCGCCCACAAGGCGGCGAGCCGCCGCTCGAGCTCCGTGCGAGGAGGCGCGGCGACGGCCCCGGCGGGCGCCTGGCTCCGCCGCCCGGCCCGGAGGGCTTCCAGCACTGCCCGCGGCGATGTGAGAGTGCTTGGCAGATCCGCCAAAGAATAACGGCGGTTGCCGCCGTCGCTTTTGGGGGCAGCCTCTCGGGCGGGCGGTCGCGGGGAGGCGTCAGAAGGCTTGAACTGAAGTGCGGCGAGATCAGGGGCGCGGAAACGGTACAGGGTTGCGCCCTCGGCCTCCTCGCGGCTCACTCTCGGGATCGAGTCCAGGAACGAGCGGGCGGGTAGATTCCGCGCACCCTCGACGAAGGGCACGAGGATGTCGTCGAAGCCCCACTCGGCGGCGCGCTTTCCCACCTCAGCCATCATGCGGTGCTCGACCCCTTTGCCGAGCGCGCGGCAGCTCAGCAGGAAGGTGTCCAGGGTCAGGGAAGACGCCTCTGCGCGCATCAGGATCACGCCCACCAAGCCGTAGTCGCCGAAACGGTCACGTAAGCGGACCGTGAGGCCTTGCGAGCCGCTTGCGGCGAGAAACTCCCGAACTTCCGTCTCGGTGCGGCGGCGCAGGGAAATATTCATTTGATTCGTGCGCCACGTAAGCTGAGAGACGCGGACGAGGTCGGCTTCCTGCACCGGCTGGATTTCGATTTCCAAATTCAGCGCAGCCAGGAACTCCTCCAAGCTGGAGGATTGCCTCTCCAGGCGGCTGCGCTCCGCCCGCCCGGCGTACATCTGGGTGCGGCGGCGATCCTCCTCGGTGACATGGAGCCGGTCAAAGGCCCACTGCTGATACAGGAACTCCGGAATGCGAGAAACGTCGGCAGGGAGCGTCAGGCAGAGGACCTCCGGGCATTCGGCGCTCACCTGCGCCGTTTCGGCGGGGTTGTCGTCCACGAAGATGAACGTGTCCAGGCCGAGGTCCAGCTCTCGGGCGAGCGATCGAAGGTTTTCGGATTTCGGCAACCAGTTGATGCGGGTGGCGACGAAGTGCTCCCAGCGGAGCGGCATGTGGGGTTGGAGCCGGAAGACTTCGCGGACGTCTTCTTCGATATTCTTGCTGACCAGGCAAAGGAGCATGCCGCGCTGTTGCTGGTCGAGCATAAATTCTTGCAGGCGGCGGTGATACGGGTCGAGAACGACGCTGCCGGGACCATCCTCGGCGCACACGCCGGTCCACAGCGTTTCGTCGCAATCCAGGGCGATCACTTTGAAAGGGGAGCCGCGGAGCGCATACGCTTTGCGCGCGATCATCAGCCCCAGAGCGGCGAACATCTCCGCCGTGTAAGGGATGTGCCCAAGTTCGAAAGCGTGGGGGTCGTAATAATCTTTCACCGGGTAGAGCGTTGCCAGCTCCTCGCTGGTGACGACATGGACCGAGGGCAGAGCAGCGGCGCGCGCAGCAAGCAACGCTTCCACCTCCGGCGCCTCGAAGCCGGGCGAACCCGGGCACAGGAAAATGAGCGTTGGGGAAGGGAAGCCGGCGAGGCGTTCGAACTCGGAAGCCAATTTTTCGGCGTGGCGCTGGAGGTCGGAGGCCCAATCTTCCAGGCGAATGAGCAACACGTTCACACCGCCGGAGTTGCCGGCGATCAAACTGGAGGGGTCCAGGATTTGCTGGAATACCTGGTTGTAGGGCGCAAAACGGATTTCGAAATCCAGTCCGGCTTCGCGTAGACAAAACGCCAGCGGTTCCAGCACGGGTTCGGCGGTGAACGTAGCGCTGATAGCGAGCACGGGGGCCATGCGAATCTTAGAGTAACGATTATGACATCTCCCCTCCGCATTCGGGGCCAATGCCGGCATCCGGTGGTCGAACTGTTGCGGGGCAATCGCAACTACCGCTGGATGTGGGCCGCGCAGTTGGTCAGCGAGGTAGGGACTTACTTTAACAACATCGCCATCTTCAGTCTGGTGGTTCAGACCACCGGCTCGGGTTTGGCGCTCACCGCGGTGATGCTGGCGCGAGCGGTCCCCGCGATGCTGGCGGGCCCCGTGGCGGGGGTGCTGTTGGACCGACTGGACCGCCGGCGGGTCATGATGGCGAGCGAATTGTGCCGGGCGGCGGTGGTGCTGTTGTTCATGCTGGCGCTTGCGCCGGGCAGAGAATGGCTCGTCTTCCCCTTCAGCATCGCATTGATGCTCGCTTCGCCGTTTGTGACCAGCGGGCGGGCCTCCATACTGCCGTCAGTGGCAGGCGGTCAGCACATCCACACGGCCAATTCACTCACCCAGGTGACCGAGTGGACGACTCAGACGGTGGGCACGCTGGCGGGCGGCTTCGCCGCGGCGGCGTTCGGATACCGCTGGGCGTTTGTCTTGAATGCCGCCACTTTTCTTTTCTCCGCATTCGCCATCTCGCGGATGCGATCTCCCAAGGGCCATTTCCGCGCTGAGGGGAGAGCGCACCTGGAGGCCGCGCATACCGCCGCCGAATATGTCGCCGGCTTGCGTTACGTCCGCAGCCAACCGCTGGTGTTCGGCATTTGCATGCTGACGGTGGGATGGGCAACCGGAGGCGGCGCGGCGCAAATTCTGTTCACCCTCTTCGGAGAAGTCGTCTTTCAACGCGGCGCGAGGGGCATCGGCAGCGTCTGGGGTTTCGCCGGCATAGGGCTGCTCGCGGGCGGGCTGGTGGCCCATCGAATCGGCAAGCGATTGACCTTCGTCGGTTACAAGCGCACGGTGTCGGTGGCGTATCTGGCGCACGGGGCCGCGTTCGTGGCGTTCAGTCAGGCTCCGACTTATGCGCTGGCGCTGATGTGGATTGCGCTGTCCAGGATGGGGCAAGCCGTCTCGAGCGTGCTGAACTATTCCCGCTTGATGAGACACACCGAGGATCGCTACCGCGGCAGAGTGTTTGCCACCTTGGAAACGTTGCGATGGAGCGTCATGATGCTGTCAATGGGCGCTGCGGGCGTGGCGTCCTCGCGCTTCAGCCCGCGGGAGATCGGCGCGGTGGCCGGTGTCCTGGGCGGACTCACCGGACTTCTCTGGCTGTGGGCTGACCTGCGAGGGAAGCTCCCGGAGCCGGAAACGGATCTTGATCCGCAGTCACGATGAGCTCGGTGGCGTACACCCGAGGGTACTTAGCCCGCTGTTCCCAGGTGAGGCCAAAAACAGCTCCAAACAACCTCGCGGCCGCGAAGGGAGGCTGACGGAGCCTTGACGACCGACGTTGTCTTCGACCGGCGTGCTTCGCCACGCCCTGCCGATCGTTTCCCCGCAGAAATCGCGTGCGTTGGAATGGGCGGTCTGCCAGGGATGACGCTTGAAAGGCACAGCCATGGTCCGCCGAGACGGCCGGCCGTGCTGGTTGTTCGAGAACCGCCGAAATTTGGTTCGGCCTCCGGCATCCGGGCGCCCCTCCGTCAACTCCCTGCTCGAGGCTGCACCGCCGCCATTCGTGCCGGACGCCGCAAGAGAAAGCCTTCGGCCCCCTGGGTCAACGACCGCTGTTGAGCATCGCCTCGATCTTCCGCCGGATGGCGGCTGCGGCCTCCTCCACGTGCAACACGTCGCACTCCGAGCCCAGGATGTGCGGGTGGCCGACCTCACGCATCTTCTCGAGCACCTCGCGTGTGAGCTGCACGACGCGCTCCAGCGGCATCACGCTGTCGGAGTAAAAGCTCTTGGTAGGCAGATTGCCGTAGAGCACCACGTCGGCCGGCGTGAAGGCCGCCACTTCCCAGAGGCGCACCGAGCTGCCCAGGCTCAGCATCGCAGGGTGCAATCGCTGGGCGAACTGCCTCACCATCTCGTCAGTGACCTCGCCGCAGTCGTGGAAGATCCAGTCCACACCGGCCGCCTCCAACTGCTGCTTGAGGCGCAGGTGCGGTTGGATGACGAAACGCTCGAAGATGTCGGCCCCGGCGGCGATCTGCTTGGGCGACAGATAAACGACGTTGGCCGCCGGCTCGGCGGTGAGAATCGCGCGCGCGCCGGCGCGGATCTGCGCCGCGATGCTGCGCGCCACCGCCCACTCAGCCAGCGCCAGACAGCGTTCGAAGGCGAGCACTCCGGGGTCTTCCTCGGCGCTGACGCCCATGCCTGCCAGCGCGATCGGGGTGATCGGATCGGCGAGCAACTTGGTGGCCAGGGAAAACGGCCCGATCACCATGCCCACCGGCCACAGATCCGTCTCCTGGCGGATGTAGCGCACAGCGTCTATATGAGCCTGGTTGCGCGCGGCGAAAGGCGCTTGGAACTGCGACGCCAGGCGCTCGAGCAGGCTTTCCTCAGGGGGCTCCGCGAAGTGGAAAGCGTCCACCTCGCTTTCGGGAACGCCCAGCAACCCGAGCAGGTCGGCCTTTTCCAGGCGCAAGTCCATCAAGGGAATCGCCAGGGGCGTTCCGTAGCGCCGGGCGGCGAGTTCCACGACCTGGCCGAGCCTGCGTCCGTCACGTCGCACAGCCTCCGGATCCGGCTGTTCAGCAAGAACCAAATCGGCGCCAATGGGAAATCGCAAGCCGCGCCGCGCCAGTTGAAGATAGAATTCTCGCGACACCAGAAAACCTCGACTGGATCGTGCCGGCTCAGGCTTTCGCCATCCGCTGCGTGCAAGCCGGCGCCGGGGTTCCGTCTTCGGAGCGATCGTCCTGGAGCAGGTCGCGCCAGCGCTCCAGCTCCCGGCGCAGGTGTTCGACCTGCGCGCGGTAGGCGGCGTCGTAGTATAGATTGCGCCGCTCTTCGGGGTCTTTCTCCAGATCGAAGAGCTCCCAGGCCTGCGGCTGCTGCACATAGTAGATCAGCTTCCAGCGACGCGTCCGCACGCCCCGGCACTTCGGCGCACAGTGAGGTCCGGGCAGCTCAAAGTACTCATAGAACCAGGATTCACGCCACTGGCTGGACTTGCCTTCCAGAATGGGGCGCCAGCTCATCCCGTGATGCTCCATGTGAGCGGGGCGCGGGATACCGGCATAATCCAGAATCGTGTGGGCGACGTCGTTGTTGATGACCATGTGCTCTCGATCCACCCGGCCAGGTCTCACCCCGGCCGGATAGCGCACCAGCATGGGCACGCGGATCGAAGGCTCCCACATCAGGCGCTTGTCGAACATGCCGTATTCGCCGAGGAAGAAGCCGTTGTCGCCGGTGTAAATGACCATGGTGTTTTCAGCCAGCCCCTGCTTGTCGAGAAAATCCAGCACGCGCCCCAGGTTTTCGTCCACACCCAGCAGAGTGCGGTAGTAGTTCTTCATCATGACCTGATAGTTGCGCCGCTTGCGCTCCTGGCGCGGCAACCCGGCCGGCACGCCGCGCTCCCGGAAATCCGGCATGTCGGCGATCTGCATGTCGGTGTTGCGGATGCACTCCGGCCGGTCGCTCAAATCCACATCGAACGTCGGCGGATAAGGAATCTCGATGTCTTCGTAAACCTTTCGGAAGCGCTCGGCGGGTATCCAATCGCGGTGCGGCGCCTTGAAGTGATACATGAGGCAGAAAGGCCGATCCTTCGGGCGGTTGCGCAGCACCTCCAGAGCTTGATCGCCGATGACGTCCTCGACGTGGCCGCGGAACTTCACACGCGCGCCGTGCGCGATCATCACCGGATCCAGGTAGGCGCCCTGACCTGGAAGGATGCACCAGTGATCGTAGCCCAGACCCTGCGGCGTGGTCGCGATGTGCCACTTGCCGATCACCGCCGTGTAGTAGCCGGCTTTTTGAAGCAGCAGGGGAAACGTCACCACGCTCGGGCGGAAGTGGTGGCTGGCCCCGCTGTTGGTGGTCACGCCGTGCGTGTGCGAATACAGGCCCGTGAGGATCGAGCCGCGGCTGGGCGAGCACAGCGCGTTGGTCACGAAGGCGTTCTCGAAGCGAACTCCCTCGGCGGCCAGGCGATCCATGTTCGGGGTGCGCAAGATCCTGTTGCCCGCGCAGCTCATGGCGTCCCAGCGCTGGTCGTCGGTCATGACAAACAGGAAGTTGGGACGCCTGGCTTGTGCGTGGGCGATGTAAGGAAAGCCGCCGGCGGCGGCGACGGTTTTCAGCGCCGTTCTCCGCGTCATCAAGTGCATTATAGCCCTCCCTCCCAGCTCAGCTTGGCGCCCCCATGCACGCGGCGACCGGATGCCTACAATGATTCCAGGTGGGTCATCCGGCGATTCACATCATCGGCGGCGGCCTGGCGGGTTCGGAGGCCGCCTACCAGATTGCGCGCACCGGCCTGCGCGCGGTTCTCTACGAAATGCGGCCGCTGCGACGGACGTCGGCGCATCAAACGGCCTGGCTGGCTGAGCTGGTGTGCTCCAACTCGCTGAAAAGCGAGGAGGAGTACACAGCCCCATGGCTGCTGAAGCAAGAGCTGCGGCGGCTGGGTTCTCTGTTGTTGCGCATCGCCGAAGAAGTGAGAGTGCCCGGCGGCCACGCTCTCACTGTTGACCGCGAAGCCTTCGCCGCCCGCGTGACCGCCGCCATCGCCGCTCGGGAAGGCATCCAAGTGCGGCGCGAAGAAGTCACCCGTCTGCCGGAGGAAGGGATCGTCATTGTGGCTAGCGGTCCGCTGACCTCCGGTCCGCTCGCCGAAGAGATCGCGCGCCTGACCGGCGCCGAGCGCCTGTTCTTTTACGACGCCATCAGCCCCATCGTCTCCGCGGACTCGATTGATTACCGGAAGGTCTTTCGGGCCTCCCGCTACGGCAAGTCTCTCGACGGCGGCGACGATTATCTGAACTGTCCGCTGGACCGCGAGCAGTACGAACGCTTCGTGGACGCTTTGCTGGCCGCCGAGACCGTGAGCCCGCACATCCCGGAAGACGACGTGCGCTACTTCGAAGCCTGCCTTCCCATCGAAGAGCTGGCGCGGCGCGGGCGCGACGCCTTGCGCTTCGGCCCCATGAAGCCGATGGGCCTGGTGGATCCGCGCACCGGGCGGCGGCCCTGGGCGGTGGTTCAGCTCCGCCAGGAGAATCTGCGCGCCGACAGTTACAACCTGGTGGGCTTCCAGAACCACCTGCGCTTCAGCGAGCAGGCCCGCGTGCTGCGGATGATCCCGGGACTCGAGCAGGCGGAGTTCCTTCGCTTCGGTCAGATCCACCGCAACACCTACATCAACGCTCCGGCGTTGCTGGCGGAGACCTTGCAACTAAAACAGAATCCTGTGATATTGTTTGCTGGGCAGATTTGCGGCGTGGAGGGCTACGTGGAGGCCATCGCTACCGGCTTGATCGCCGGCCGCAACGCGGCCGCCCTGGCTCGGGGCCTGTCGCCGCGGCTTCTGCCGCCGGAAACGGCGCTGGGATCCCTGTGCCGCTACGTGGCGGGCGCCGACCCGACCGACTATCAGCCGGCCAACATGACCTTCGACCTGCTGCCGCCGCTGGATGAGCCGACGCGCCGTCGTCTGGGCCGCGATCGTCGCGCGCGGCGCCGCGAGCTGGCGCATCGAGCGCTGGCCGCTTTGGAAGAGTGGCTCAAAGCCGATGAGAGGACTTGAAGTTCAGGTCCGGCGGTTCCTCGACGAACTGCGCCGGGAGAACGTCTCCCCCCACACCGTGCGCGCCTACCAGGGGGACTTGCGACAATTCCTCGAATACCTTTCGCCGCCCGACGGCGAACCTCCCCAACCGCAGGAGCTCGACACGCTGGCCATCCGCGAGTGGCTCGGGGACCTGTACCGGCGCAAGCTGGCGGCCGTCACCTTGCGCCGAAAACTCGCCGCCGTGCGCTCCTTCTTCGGCTTTCTGGTGCGAGAGGGACTCGCGGAGGCTAATCTGCCCAAGCTGGTGCGCACTCCGCGCGCTCCCAAGCGCCTGCCGCACGTGATGACGCCCGAGCAGACCAACGCCTTGATCGAAGCCGTCGCCGAAGCCCGTCTGGAGCGCCCGTTCCCCTCGCGCGATCTGGCGATCTTCGAGCTGCTCTACGGCTGCGGGTTGCGGGTCAGCGAACTGGTGGGGCTGGACCTGAACGACGTGGACCGGCGGGAGCGCTGGTTGCGCGTGCGCGGCAAAGGTCGCAAAGAGCGCCAGGTCCCCTTCGGCAGAAAGGCCGCGCAAGCGCTGGAAAATTACCTGGCGGTGCGCTCGGCGCAGCCCGGCGAGCAGGCCCTCTTTGTCAACGCCCGGGGCTCGCGATTGACGGACCGCAGCGTCCGTCGGATCGTCAAGTTCTACGCCGCTGCGCTGACCGGGGATTCCTCGGTGCACCCGCACAGCTTCCGGCACGCCTTCGCCACGCACCTGCTGGCCGATGGCGCCGAGCTGCGCGCCATCCAGGAACTGCTCGGTCACGCGCGGCTTTCCACCACCCAGAAGTACACGCAGGTCTCGCTCGCCGACCTCATGCGCGTCTACGACAGGGCGCATCCCAAAGCCTGAGTTAGAGGAAGGGAGACCCCGCGATGCACTGGAAGATTAAAGGTGTGATCCAAAAGACGCTGAGCGTTGTGCCCGGCGGCGAGTGGGTCAACGATCGCCTGCAACGAGCGGTCGGCGGCCTACGGCGATTCGAGGATAATGTGCGACGCAAGGTGTTCTACGATTGGCTGGTCATCATGTCCCATCTGCAAGGCCTCGGCGTCTCGGTCAGAGGATGGGACTTAGTCGAGATCGGCGCCGGCTGGTATCCGACTTTGCCGGTCTGCTTCTTTCTGGCCGGAGCGGGATCGTGCAAGACCTTCGATATCGCACGGCACCTGGATGCGGGCCTCACCTTTCGCATGCTGCGCTGCCTGGAGGAGCATCTTCCGGCGATCGCTGAAAAGCTGGGTCTTCCGCTCGCGGAGATCCAGGAAGCCTACCGGCGCCTGCGCCAGGCAGGCACGCCCGAGGAATTGCTGCTTCGGTCCCGCATTCAATATTTCGCGCCGGCCGACGCGGCCCGCAGCGGGTTGCCGGACGCCAGCGTGGACCTGGTCTATTCCAACAGCGTCCTGGAGCACGTGCCCCGGGAGGGGATCGCCGCATTGATGCGGGAAACAGCGCGCATCCTTCGCCCGGGCGGGCTCGCCGTTCACAGTGTGGCTTGCAACGATCACTACGCGCACTTCGATCGCCGCATTTCCTTCGTCAACTATCTGCGTTACAGTGAATCCCAGTGGCGCTGGTGGAACAACCGGCTGAACTACCAGAACCGACTGCGCGCCGTGGACTTCCTGGAGCTGGCGGAAGCCGCCGGCTTGCGAGTCATCTTTAAGCAGACCGCCGTGCGGCCCGGCACGCGGGAGGCGCTGGCGCGGATGAAGATCGCCCCGGAGTTCCGGCACTACGAACCGGAGTCCCTGGCGGCCACCTCCATTGACCTCATCGCGCAAGCTCCCGAACGGAGCGCCTGAGCAGGTGCGCCGCCGGCTGCGCAGGCTGTGCCCCGTAACCGCTCCCGGGGGGCACCCCTTTACCACTCCAGCCGTAGCTTCAAGTTGATCTGTCGCGGACCCTGGTGAATGGGATGGCGATCCGTGACCTGCGAAGCGGCCGTGAAGACCCCCGGATTCGGGTTCGTGATGTTGCTGTTCGGAAAACTGAAGTGCGGCGTGTTGGTGACGTTCGAGATATGAACCGTGAAGACGGCACGCCAGCTCTCGCTGATGGGAAAAACCTTGGCCAGGCCCACATGCGCCACGTGAACGGGGTAGCCCTCCAGGACGTTCATGCCGCAAGTGCCGTAGCGGCCGGCGTCGGCGGGCGGCACGGCAAAGGCTGCGGGGTTGAACCAGAGGTTCTTGTTCCGAGCGCCGGCATTGGGATTGCCCACGCAGTCGGGCAGTTGCGTGACGAACCCAGGGCTGGCGTTGGCCGGATCGGGCCCGGTGAACCAGGGCGAGAAGTACTGGCCCGAGGCGAAGGTGGCGATGGCGTTCAGCGTCCAGTTGTTGACGGCGAAATTCACCAGAGGGCCCGCCTTGGTCAACAGTCGCCGGCCTCTGCCGATCGGCAGCGGCCAGGAGGCCGTGGTCACCGAGTACAGCCGTCGCGTGGCCCCGTCGCGGGTCCATTGATTGGTCACGTTGTAGGGATCGAAGGTGTTGGCGTAGTTACTGATGTTGTTGGCCCAAGTAAAGGCGGAGTCAAACAGCACCGGGCCGCTGCGGTTGCGCGCCCGCACCACCAGTGAGTCGTAATTCCAGCGCCCGTCCGTGCGGAGGATGGAGGCGCTCGCGAACTGCGGGTACGGCCGCCGCGAAACGCTGAAGGGGACGGTGCTGGCGCGCGGCTTGTTGATGTCCACCTCGTAATTCATGTGGAAGCCGCGGAATCCGACGTAGGAGAAGCTCCAGCCGACTCCGCCCACAGCGTGCTCCAGCGTCAGGTTGAACTGGCGGATCACTCCCTCCTCGGTGGTCTGCGGCAGCGCCCAGACGCTCTGTCCCGGTAACATGGCCGCGGTGGGCGTGGTGGGGAAAGGCCGCGGGAAAACCAGGGCCGGCACCGTGGTGGGCACCCAATTCGTGTACGTTTCCTTCAGCCAGTAAGGATTCGTCCTGTTCAGGCGACCCTCCGGCCCCAGGCCCGGATTTTCGGTGAACTCGCCGTAGCCGGCGCGCAGGACCGTATTCTGAGCCAGCCGGAAGGCCAAACCCAGTCGGGGGCGCACGTTGTTCCGCTTCGGATCGGGCGTCACTTTTCCGACGGCGATGGTGATGTTCTTGGGATAGTAGGCGCTGACGGCGGTATACGTTCCCGGCGCCACGATCAGGTTTCCGGTCGCCGGGTCCCAGTTCGTCATGTAGCCGTCCTGGTAGGTGGGCGTGCCGTGATAATCCCAGCGCACACCGAAGTCCAGGTTCAGACGCGAGCCGACGCGGAAGGAATCCGCCAGATACAAGCCGGTTTGTTTTTGTTCCACGCGGCGATTGACCTTCGCTGTCTGCCGCGAACTGGTGGCCGGATAGCCCAGCAGGAGGTCCGCGTAGCCCAGGCCGGTGTAAGCGCCGCTGAACGTGAAGGCTCCGTAGACCGTCTGCGGCACTTCGCCCAGCAGCCAGTCATAGCTGGTGTGGTCAATGCCGGCCTTCACCACATGACGACCGCGCGACCAAGTGAGGGATTCACGCAGGGCGACGAAGCCATCGTGGCGCGCGACGTCCTTTTCGGCGCCGCCGCCGTGCGCCATCGCCAGGCCCGTCAATCCCGCGACCGTCACCGCCGGGAAGCCCATCGCCTGAAAGCCCTGTGGATTGACGCCTTGCAGGCCCAGCGTGCTTACCACGGAGTCTCCCTTAGGGGGATCCACATCGGCCTCGCTTTCCCCTTGCTTGATGCGCAGCCGGGCGCGAGCCAGCGTCAGGTGGTTCACGAGGTTGCCGCGAAAGGCATGGACATCGGAAATCACGAGGCTGCGGTAACGCCAGGTCCGCGTAGCATCCAGAGGTCGGCCAATGGTCCCGGGGACCACCGAAGCGGTCTGGTTCTGGAGCCAGCGCAAGTAGAACTGGTGCTGGTTGGTGACGCGCTGATCCCAGCGCGCCAGCGGCCAGTTGCCGTTGTAAGTGTCCGGGCCGAATCGGTGCAGCCAGACATAGTTCTGCACGGGCGTATCGGGACTACCGTAATTCGGCAACGGATAATAAGTGCGGACGTAATTCTGCGAAACGGTAGTTACGCGGGTAGGTGGGATCAGGTTTCGCGGGAAAGGCGAACCGCTTCGGGGATCTCGCACCACGACCACCTTGCCCCCCGGAGCGGTTTGCGGATCCAGATACTGGCTCAGGTCCCAGTTGCGCATTTTTTCCGTGGGGATGTCGGCGTAAAAGTTCTGCCGATAAGGAAGGATCTGGTACATTCCCGCGCCGAACAGCCAGGTCCAATTCTCGATCAGGTCCCATCCCATCTCGCCGCCGGCCTCGCGGAGCCGATAGGATGCGGCCGGGCCGTCGAAGAAGGATCGCGCGTTCAAGCTCGGCGAGCTGTGCGTGTAGAACGCCATGCCATGCAGCGAGTCCGAGGCGCGTCTGGAAACCATATTGAAGTTCACCGGACGCGCCGCCGTGACGTCGGGATTGGCGATCGTGACCTCGGCCAGCTCGAACACCAACGGGTTGCCGATTTGGCCCGAAAGATCGTCAGGCACACCGTCCAGCGCCCAGGTCTGCTGCTTGCGCGAGCTGACGCCCCCGATGACCAGACCGCCATCGTCGCCCTGCACGGCAGGCGCGGTGACCAACAGCGGAAGCGCGGAAGGGTGGCGGCCGGCATGCGGGGCGTTCTGCCAGCGTGCTTCGTAGTTCACCGTGGCGCCCAGGCGCGCGCCGTAGGGGTTGCTCCAGGGCCGATCCGCAGCCACCTTCGTCTCCTGAGCGGGATCACCGGAAACCAGGCGAGGATCGTAGCGGCGGGTCTGTCCGGGATCCAACTGGATCCCGGTCGCGATGAAAGTTTGATAGCCGCTTTCCTCGATCAGAATCTCGTAAATGCCGGGCTTGAGATTCGGCGCCTCGTAGCGACCTCTGGAATCCGTTGTCGCCTCTCGCACCACCACGTTGGTGCGATAGTCGGCGATGAACACCACAATGCCCTCCAGCGGCTTGCCCTCGGAATCGGTCACCACGCCTCGCAAAGTCGCCAGTTCCGACTGGGCCCCGAGCCGGCAGGCCAATGCGATCAAGGACAGCAACACGCTACCGCTTCGCCAGGACATGTACCCTCACAGGCTCGTTGCTCTTCGAGGCACGTGCGCCCCCGGCGGCAAGGTGGCTGAAACAGCGCCGCCGATACGAAGGCGCCCGGAGCAACAAGCCTCAATCCTCCAATATAGAGCCTTGCGCGGGCGGCGCGCCCAACTTCTCCGCGCCCGGCATCCGCCGGTGACTTCGTCCCCGCAGGAAGCGACGCGCCGCGGCCTTGCGGTTTGAGGGTTCGCCCGGGCATCCGCGGGGGAGCTCTCCCGGTCCGGCAGTTGCTTTGGGACCTTCGAAGCTGGCATGCTGGCCTTAGCGTCCCCATGCGAGATTGGAAGTTCGGGCCATCGGCATTCCTGGCGCAAAGCGGCTTGCTGGCGGTGTTGGCGGTCTGCGCTGTTGCACAGCCGGCTGATCCGCCTCCCCAAGCGCCGGAATCCGGCCAACCCCAGGCGACCCCGACCAGAAAGGAGCGGATTGCCTACGGCTTCCGTGTGCGCACGTTGCCCTGGCAGTCCCTCAGCGTCCTGGAGGACCGCCGTCTGATGGAAACCACCTTTGCGGGCCGGCCCCAGGATCTCATCGCCGACACCAGCTCCAAGTCTCCCTCAGTGGGCGGGGGCTTCGCCTTAGAGTTGCGCCTGGCGCCCCGGTTGCTGCTGACCACCGAGCTGCTTTTCCACCGGCTCCGATACCAGCGCACCACCGAGACTTTTTCCGGGACCGACGACCCGGCCACCGGCGATGACGAGCGATCTACCCTGAGCATCAAAGAAGAGACAAAAGGCCGGCTGTGGGACGCGCCGGTGCTTGTCCACTACCGGGGGATACGCCGCTCCGGAGTGCTGTCGTATCTGTGGCTGGCGGCCGGAGTGTCGGTCCGCTCCATCTCAACCATCCGCACTCGGACGGAGATCAAGCAGGCCGGTGAGACTACCTCGGTAGATTACAGCCACGGCCAGCCTTCGCGGCGAAACCTGCTGGGGGCGGTAGTGGGTATCGGATTCCGCATTGTTGATGATTTCAACATCAAGGTCACTCCCGAAATCCGATATACCCGCTGGAGCGGAGCGACCTTCGCGACTCCGACCACCCGTTCGCCGAAAGGCCAGCTCGAGATCAGCATCGGATTCACGCGTTAAGGAATAGGGCCTGACAAATATTTCTCCTGTGCCTTTAGTGGGATAGTGTTCTTCCAGCCGGGAGGGACTTGACAATCATGCACTAAAGGTTCATAATGGTAGTGTGCTAAGGGCTAGCCCGCTAGGGGACAGCCCGCATGAGGCATCGGCGCCTCGCGGCAATCGCTCCAACCCGCCCGGGCGCTGTCGCCGCCACGCCTTCACACCGTGGCAACTTCATCGGATTCGGGGAGGCTTTGATCGCGTATGAGCAAGATTATCGGAATTGACCTGGGTACCACCAATTCTTGCGTGGCCGTGATGGAGGGCGGCCAGCCGGTTGTGATCCCCAACCAGGAGGGCGCGCGCACAACCCCATCGGTCGTTGGTTTCACCAAAACCGGGGAGCGGCTGGTCGGCCAGGTCGCCAAGCGCCAGGCCATCACCAACCCGGAGAATACGGTTTACTCCATCAAGCGCTTCATGGGCCGCCGGATCGGCGAGGTCACCGAGGAAATGAAAATGGTGCCCTACAAGGTCGTCGCCGGACCTAACGGCGACGCCCGCGTGCAGATCATGGGCAAGCTGTACTCGCCCCCGGAGATCTCGGCCATGATCCTCACCAAGCTCAAGGAAGCCGCCGAGGCCTACCTGGGCGAGAAAGTCACGAAAGCGGTCATCACGGTACCGGCTTACTTCAACGACGCACAGCGCCAGGCCACCAAAGACGCCGGCCAGATCGCAGGCCTGGAAGTCTTGCGCATCATCAACGAGCCCACCGCCGCGGCGCTGGCTTACGGGCTCGACAAGAAGAAGAACGAGACCATCGCCGTCTATGACTTCGGCGGCGGCACTTTCGACATTTCGATTCTGGAGGTCGGCGAGGGCCTGGTCGAGGTCAAGTCCACCAATGGCGACACCCACTTGGGCGGCGATAACATGGACCAGCGCATCATTGACTGGATCGTCGCCGAGTTCAAGAAGGAGACCGGCATTGATCTCTCGCGCGACCAGATGGCTCTCCAGCGCTTGAAGGAAGCCGCCGAGAAGGCCAAGATCGAGCTTTCGACTCTGCTGGAAACCGAGATCAATCTGCCTTTCATCACCGCGGACGCCTCCGGGCCCAAGCACCTGGTCATGAAGCTCACCCGCGCCCGCTACGAGCAGATGGTCGAGGACCTGATCCAGCGCAGCTTCGGGCCGGTCAAGCAGGCTCTGGCGGACGCCAACCTGACCCCGTCGCAGATTGACGAAGTGGTGCTGGTCGGCGGCGCCACCCGCACGCCGCGCATCATCGAGCTGGTGCGGAATTTCTTCGGCAAAGAGCCTCACCGCGGCGTCAACCCTGATGAAGTGGTCGCCGTGGGCGCGGCCATTCAGGGCGGCGTGTTGGGCGGCGAGGTCAAGGACGTGTTGCTGCTGGACGTGACTCCGCTGTCGCTGGGTATCGAGACCCTGGGCGGCATTCACACCGTCCTCATCCCGCGCAACACGACCATCCCCACGCGCAAGAGCGAGATCTTCTCCACGGCCTCCGACAACCAGACCTCGGTCGAGATCAAGGTCTACCAGGGAGAGCGGCCCATGGCGGCCGACAACCGCCTGTTGGGCGTCTTCCAGTTGGTGGGCATTCCGCCCGCGCCGCGCGGCGTGCCGCAAATCGAGGTCACCTTCGACATTGACGCCAACGGCATCTTGAACGTCTCGGCGCGCGACCGCGCGACGGGCAACGAGCAGAAGATCACCATCACCACCTCTTCGGGCCTGAGCAAGGAGGAGGTGGAGAAGATGGCCCGCGAGGCCGAGCTGCACGCCGCCGAGGATCGGCGCCGCCGCGAGGAGGTCGAGGCTCGCAACCGCGCCGACGCCATGGTCTACAACATCGAGAAGATGCTGCGCGAGCATCGCTCGAAGATCTCCGACGCCGATGCGCGCAACATCGAGGCGGCCATCGAGGAGACCAAGAAGGCCATGCAGCAGGGCGGCGTGGACCGCATCAATGCCGCCACCGACAAGCTGACACAGGCCAGTCACAAGCTGGCCGAAGCCATGTACCGCGCGGCAGGCCAACCGGGTCAGGCGCCCGGCGGCGACGGCGCGCGGGCGCAAGCCGAAGCTCGCAAAGACAACGTGGTGGACGCCGAGTTCGTGGACGTGGACGACAAGGACAAGCGCTAAGCATCCGCGGCGGGCGCCGACTCGTTCAGGCGCCCGCCCTCTGCCAAGGAGGCGGCTGAGAACATCATGCCCGCTGCCACGCATGACTACTACGCCACCCTCGGGGTGAGCCGCAACGCTTCCGCCGATGAAATCCGCAAGGCCTACCGGCGGTTGGCGCGCAAGTATCACCCCGACGTCAATCCGGGCGACAAGTCCGCCGAGGAGCAATTCAAGCGCATCCAGGAAGCCTACGACGTACTGAGCGATCCCAAAAAGCGCCAGATGTACGATCAGTACGGCTTTTACTCGGAGACTGGCTTTCCCGGCGGGGCGGAAACGCGCTACGGCCCCGGCATGGGCTTTGGGGGCTTTGATTTCGGCGACTTCTTCTCGCGCACCGGGGCCGGCGAGCGCCGCACAGGCGGCTTCAGCTTCGGCGACATCTTCGAACAGTTCTTCGGCCGCGGGCGCCAGCAGCCGCAGCCGGAGAAGGGAACCGATCTGGAATACGGGCTTAACATTGATTTCTGGCAGGCCATCCGGGGCACGCAGGTCACTCTGAACATCACGCGTCAGGATGCTTGCTCTGCTTGCGGCGGTTCAGGCTCGGCCGGCGGTCAGACCGCCACCTGCCCGGAGTGCCACGGCAGCGGCAACGTCACGCAGGTCGCCGGCGTCATGCGCTTCAACCTGACCTGCCCGCGCTGCGGCGGTAGCGGCCGGCTTCGCAACGCTTGCTCGATGTGCCACGGCGAGGGCCGCGTGCCGCGCAGCGAGACCGTGGAAGTTCGAATTCCGCCCGGCGTGCAGACCGGCACCCGGCTAAGGGTGGCGGGCAAGGGCAACGCCGGCACATTCGGCGCGCCTCCGGGCGACCTCTACATCACTGTGCGCGTGGATCCTCACCCCTTCTTCGAACGCCAGGGCGACGACATTCATATCCGCGTGCCCATCACGGTGACCGAGGCCGGCCTGGGAGCCAAGATCGAGGTCCCCACCATTGACGGGCGCGCCTTGCTGAAGATCCCGCCCGGCACCCAGAGCGGACAGAAATTCCGCATGCGCGAGCGCGGCGTCTTCAACTCGCGGAAAAACACGCGCGGGGACCAGATCGTCGAGGTCATCGTGCAGCCTCCTAAGGTTCGCGACGAGCGCACCAAGGAAATCCTGCGCGAGCTGGCGCAACTGAATCCTGAAGATCCGCGCGCTTCGATCTGGAGTCAGGTGTGAGCTATGCCCAAGTCACGAGCCAAAGCGGCCTACATGATCTCGGCAGTGGCCAAGCAGTACAACATCCACCCGCAAACGCTCCGCCTCTACGAGCGCGAAGGCCTTCTGAAGCCCTCGCGCAGTGAAGGAAACACCCGCCTGTACACCGACGAGGACCTGGAGCGGCTGGAGATCATCCTCAAGCTGACGCGCGAACTGGGCGTCAATCTGGCGGGGGTGGAAATCATTCTCAACATGCGCGAGAAAATGCAGGCCATGCAGCGGCAGATGGAGGAATTCGTCCGCTCACTCAGTGAGGAACTCGCCGCTCGCCTGCGGCAGTGGCCGCAGGAGCCCAAGTCTTCGCTCATCCCGGTGGTCAACCTATCGCCCGCGCGCAGCGCACGCGCCGAAGCACGCAAAGCTGCGGCGGGCGAAAGCAGTAAGCCCTCCTGAGCCTGTCGCGCCGAGAAGCGCCCGGCTCTCAGTCGCCGCCCTTGAGCAGTTTCTTGAGCTCCTCGACCGTAGGCACGCGGCCGGATATCACAATCTTGCCGTCTACGATCACGGCGGGCGTTACGCGCACTCCCAGAGCCGCATACTCCTTCACGTCGTAAATGTGAGAGATGTCGGCCGCCAGATCCAGTTCGGCGCACGCGTTGATGACATTCTTTTCCGTGGTCTGACACCGGGCGCAACCCGGTCCCGCGATCTGAATTTTCATGGCCTCAACCCTTCAACCCAATATGAAATTGCCAAAAAACCAGCCCGCGACACTGCCAAGCGCGACGATCATCCCCACGTAGAGGATGGCTTTACGCGCGCCGAAAATGCGCGCAATGGCGAGCCAGTTGGGCAAACTCAGTCCCGGGCCGGTCAACAGCAAAGCCAGCGCGGGCCCCGGGCCCATCCCCAGCTTCATGAGCGTGTCTACGAAGGGGGCCTCGGTCATCGTGGCGAAGTAACTGACGGCTCCGATCAGCGTGGCCAGCAGCGAAGCTCTCAGGCTATCGCCCCCCAGCCACGTCTGGATCCATGTCTCCGGCAGGATCTTCCCGATGATTCCTACCAGAAAGACGCCGCCCAGCAGGAGCGGGAAGATGATGCGCACGAACCACCAGCTTTCCCTCAGCCAGATGCCGATCTGCTCGCGCCGAAGTACTCGCGTCGCGTAAAGGGCCGTCGCCGCGGTCAACGCGGCCCACACCAGAACCTTGTACCGATAGGCGCCCGTGCGCACGACGTAGTTGGGCGCCAGCAGAGAGATCAGAACCAGCGCCAGTAAGATCAGGTGCTCTCGAGCGATCAAGGGGCCGGCGCTTACAGCGAGCTTCGCGGGCGGATCCTTGCGCTGCGCCTCCTGGCCGAACGCCGCCGTCATCACCGCTCCCACGGCGAAGGCCATCAACAGCGCCGCCGCCAAGCGCGACAACACTAGCGGCCCGCCCAGAATGCTTCCCGTATAAACCAAAGCCAGAATGTTGGCCGCCGGCGCCACCCACAACACAATGAAGGCCACGCCGATGCCCGCGCCGCCGTAATAAAGGCCGCTGGCCACCGGGATTACAGTGCACGAGCAGGCCGCCACGGCGAAGCTGGCCGCGGCCGCCAGCGGAAAACTCTTCAGCTTGCTGGCTTGTTCGCCGAGATAGTCCAGGATGGCTTCCCGGCTGACGAAGGTTACGATCCCGCCGGCCAGCAGGAAGGCGGGCACCAGACACGTCAAGACGTGCGTAGCGATGTAGTCTCGAACGGCGTTCAAACCAGCGAGCAGTAACTCGGTCATCCGGGATCCCTTGCGACCGACAGCGATCTTCAGCTCAGCGCAACAGCCCGGCGCGCCGTCTCAGCGCGTCGCCTCCGGCGGTTTCCGCGCCCGCACGAAAGCGCTCAGGAAGCAGCCTTCCAGTTGCGTTGCGATCGCCTCTACGTCCAGGCCGGCCTCGCGCAAAAACTCCCGGGCGTCTTCCACGCGATAAATGCGCGTCGGCTCGATGCGAATCTCACGGAAGCCCGCGGCCGCCAGTCGGCGCGAGTAATTCCACTCTTCCAGAGCTCCGGCCAGGCACCCGATCCACAGCTCCATGCTGCGGCGGATCTCGGCCGGCGGCTCGCCTCGCACCACCACGTCGGAGATGGCCAGCCGTCCGCCGGGCTTCAGCACGCGGTAGGCCTCGCGGAACACGCGATCCTTGTCGGGAGAAAGGTTGATGACGCAGTTGGAGATGATGACATCCACCGAGCTGTCCGGCAGCGGGATGTTCTCCATCTCCCCCTTGAGGAACTCGACGTTCTCCACACCTGCTTTGCGCTGGTTCTCGCGGGCCAGGGCCAGCATTTCATCGGTCATGTCCAGACCGTAGACTTTGCCGCTCGGCCCCACCCGCTGCGCAGCCAGCAACACGTCAATGCCGCCGCCGCAGCCCAAATCCAGCACCGTTTCACCCGGCCTCAGCTCCGCCAGAGCCGTGGGATTGCCGCAACCGAGCGAGGCCTCGAGAGCCTCCTGCGGGACGCGGGCGATTTCCTGCTCGCCGTAAAGATCCGAGCAAATGGGATCCTTACCCCGCGAGCCGCAGCAGGAAGCGGGTTCCTGCACCACGCGCAGCGCGATTTCCTGGTACTTGTTCCGGACCGCCTGCTTGATCTGCTCTTCCGTTTGATCCATATTTTTCCTCTGTGGGAGGCCGGGTAGATTCGAGCCGGCCCCGGCGCGGCGAATTGCGCGCCCGCTCTCGCCTCCGGCTGCCCGCCAGGCTTCTATCGTAGCAAGCCGTGCGCAGACCCACCGGGCCGCGCGGCGCGTTCGCTGGGTCGCGCGGCCATCGTGCGTGAGGCGCCGATGAGCTTCGGTCGCGGCGCATCGTCGCCCCGCGCCACCCGTCTCTCAGCCGCGCCTTGGCTAGAAGAACACCTTGGCCACCAGGATGATCTCGCGCGCTTCCGAGTTCGGCGAAGGATTCAGGAATCCGAACCGGGAGTCGGTGACGTTGGCGCTTTGCAGTCGGCTGAACCACGGGTAATTGAAGGCGTTCTGCGCATCGGCTCGCAGTTGAAACTTCAGCCGCTCGCCGATCGGAAAGTCCTTCGAAATCGAGATCTCCCAAATGTTCAGCGCCTTGCTGCGCACGTCCGGGAAGCGTGTGGGGAAGTCCCGCAAGGTATAAGGGGCCTGCGCCCGGTTGGGGAACAGCGAGGTGTCGAAGAACACATCGAAGACCGGATCGAACTGGCTGCGTCCCTTCTGACGCGCCAGGGCGTCGCGCTGCGCGTGGGTGAATTTGGCGCTGCGCGCTTCCAGCGGCGCAGCGTTCGGAAAGGTGAACGGCAGCCCGGAACGCATCGTGTACTGGAGGTTCAGGTTCCAGTGGCCGATGACGCCGTTGACCAGCCGCGGAAGATTGGTCCCCAGCCGCCTGCCGCGCCCGATGGGCAACTCCCAGGTGGTGAGCGCCACCAGCGCGTGCGGGGAATCGAACTCCACCAGGCGCTTTTCCCCGCGGGTCTTCAGCAAGTCCCCCAGGACCGTATCCTGCGCGTTCAGCAGCGAAACCTGCTCGAGCTGCTTGGAGAGCGTGTAGGAGATCTGCATGCCCAAGCCGGCCGCAAAGCGACGCGTGGCTTTCATCTGGAGGGAGTCGTAGCGCTGCGATCCCACCGGCACATTCGTGATGGTCACCGAGGAGAAGTGCGGGTAGGCATACAGCAGTTGCTGCCGTGGAATGGTGGCCCCGTTCAGAGCGGACCCCGCCAGCTTCCCAGCCATGGGATTCGGCACGGCGGCGGTAAAGTACGCCGAGCGTTCGGCTGCTGGCAAGCGGGTCAGCTCCTGGGCGGGAATGAAGTTCAGCCCCAGGCTCAGCGGAATCTTGCGCGTCAGGTTGCCGACATAGGAGGCGTCCAGCAAGAAGCCCCAGGGCATCTCGCGCTGGAAGCCGACGGAAAATTGATGCGAGTAAGACAGGGGACGATCCAGATACTGCGCGCTCACGGCCAACCCGAGGTTGGTCGCCAGTCCCAGGCTGCTGCCGATGGGCTGGAGGAGGCCCGTGGGGAACAGGCGCGCCGGGAAAGGATCGCTCAGCGTGACCGCGGGTGTGATGTTGCCGTCGGTCGAGGCGATCAAATCCGTGCGGCGGCTGAAGCCGGTGTCCGGGCCCCAGGCGCTCTGCCCCAGGTATGTCAGCCCGTATCCGCCGCGCAGAACCCACTTCGGAGCGAACTGCCAGGCCTCGCCGATGCGCGGCTGAAGATTATTCCTGTCCGGCAGGAAGGCGCGGCGCTGATCGCCGCTGGATCCCGCATACACCAGCCCTCCGCGCAGCGTCAGTCCTTGCACTTGTGACGCCAGGGGGCTCGGCTGATCGAAAGCGAACCCGCGCACCATGCGGTTGTAACGCTCGACGACCGGCGTTTCGTAATCCCAGCGCAGCCCGGCGTTGATGGTCAATCGCGGCGTCACCTTCCAGTCGTCCTGAAGGAACAGCGCGATGTAATGGTTGCGGTAGGCGGGGTCAATGTTCCGGTCTACGTAACCGCTGCTGGGATGCCCGAGCAGGAAGGAGGCGAATTCGTCGCCCGAGAGCGCATCGGCGCGCAGCGGGTCGGCCTGGGTCCAGCGTTTGTCAAAGGTGAAGACGCCGCTGGCCGCCCCGGGCTGGAGCTGGTTGCGGTTGTAGCGGCGCAACTCCGCTCCGTACTTGACGGAATGGCGTCCCCGAACCCAGGTCATGTTGGGTTGCAGGCTGTAGGTGTCGTGCGTTTCGTAGTTCGTCACGCGGGTGGCGCCCAGTTCGGAATAGCGCCCCAGATTGAAGCGCGGGAATTGCAGGGTCGTGAACTGGCGCACCAGCGAGTCGGGCAGGCCGAGCTGGCGGGGATCGAAGCCGCGCCCGTAAATGTTGCCGCTGAAGCCCTCGTAGCGCGCCAGGCCGCCGCGCAGGTTGAAGACCATGGAGGGACTGAGAGTATAGGTCCAGTCGGCGCCCTAGTTCCGAGAGACCCGGGTGGAAGGCGCCTCGCCGCTGGGCTCGGCGGCGTTGGTGCCCCAAACAATTTTCGAGAAATTGTTCCATGGCGTTTGTCCGTAGCGCCCCGACACCGTGCTCCGATCCGAAAGCCGCAGGTCTATCTTCCCTACCCAGTGATCGTAGCCGTTCTTGGAAGGCGTGATCCGCGCGTAATTCAGAGCGTTGTCCAACCCGATCGGCGGCCGGTTGGGCTGCGGATAGAAGGTCGCCACTTGGGCGGCCACCGGGTTGATGCGCCCCTGTGGAATGCGTTTGCCCGGGAAGGGATCGCGCACGTAGCGGCCGCCCGGCCCGAGGCGCGTGGTGGCGGGATCGTAGATGGTCACCGGGCGGCCCTGCGTGTTGAACAGGCCGGAAAAATCGCCGCGCAATTGCTCAGCCGTGGGCAGCGTGCGGGTCTCCGCGCCCGGGTTGCGCTCCCGCAGGCCTTCCAGCGCCAGCATGAAGAAGGCGCGGTTCCGCCCGTCGAAGAGCTTCGGCAGATAGACCGGCCCGTCCACTTCGAAGCCGAATGTGTTCTGCTTGAACGGCACGCGACCCAGTCCCAGCGCGTTCGCGCCCCAGGCGTTGGCGTACAGCTTCTCGTTCTCCAGGTGGTGGAAGAGCTGGCCGTGTACGGTGTTCGTGCCGGATTTCAGGTTGATGACATTGACGCCCCCGCCGACCCGACCGTACTGCGCGTCGTAGGCGTTGCTCAGTACGGTGAACTCCTCGACCGCCTGAAGAGCGGGCATGAAGGCCACGCCCCGGTCCATGCGGGTGTTCGAGACGCCGTCCAGCACGGTCTCGTTTTCGCCGCGCCGGCCTCCGCTGATGATCACGGCGTTGATGTTGCCGAAGGCGTACAGCTCGAAATCGCCCCAGTAGCTGGAGGCTTTCAGAACCCCCGG
>FWWM01000865.1_pt1 | contig 98147 bp, 93 predicted proteins | sample 2228351 | NCBI WGS metagenome assembly FWWM01 (sample SAMEA103939774, study PRJEB20133) | metagenome | reverse complement strand
CGCCCCGGCCGCTCCGCCCCGCGTCGAGCCGGCGCCGGTTGCGAAGCCGCCGGCCGAGGCCAGCGCTCCGGCGACGCAGATCCCGCCCGCGCCGGCCGCTCCTGCGGCCCCAAGCCCGGGCTCGACGGATCCTGTGAGCGGGGCGGAGAAGCCGCGCCTCGTCAATCCCACGGATGTGCGCGGCACCGAGGGCGGCGAGCGCACGCCGCCACTGGCCCGCACCGAGCAGCCCGGCATTCCCGCCCAGCTGCCGCCCGTGCAACCGCAGGATTCGACCTCGTCCCAACCGAAGCCGGAGACGCCCGCCGTCCCCGTGACGCCGATGGAGTGAGCGCTCCCGCCTTCGTCTGGCCACAACGAAAAAGCGCCCCCGGTTTCCCGGGGGCGCCTCTGTTTCAGGCGATGGACGAAGCAGCGATCAGGCGGCCTGAGCCGTCTCCACCTTGGCCTCGAGGACCTTGGCCTTGCCGCTGCCGATCGCGATCTGGCGCGGCTTCTTGGCCTCGGGGATCTCGCGGACGAGATCGATGTGGAGCAGCCCGTTCTCGAGGCTGGCGCCGGTCACATGCACATAGTCGGCGAGCTGGAAGCGGCGCTCGAAGGCGCGCGCGGCGATGCCCTGATGCAGGATCTCACGCTTCTCGCCATTGTCGTTGGCCTGCTTCTCGCCGCGCACCGTCAGCGCGTTCTCCTTGCTCTCGATCGAGAGGTCGGACTCGCCGAAGCCGGCGACCGCGATGGTGATGCGGTAGGCGTTCTCGGCCGTGCGCTCGATGTTGTAGGGCGGATAGCTCGGGGCCGAGTCGGTGCTGCCGACCTGGTCGAGCAGCGAGAACAGACGGTCGAAGCCGACGGTCGAGCGATAGAGCGGGGAAAGATCGAAGTGACGCATGATGTCCTCCAAAGAAGCGACGTCGATGTCCAGCCCGCCTCGTCTCGAGCGCGGGCCCGGTTCAGGTGCGTGCAGCCGTTCCGGCCTGCACGGAGCTGATCTGGGAAGACGTTTTCGGCTTTTCAAGAGGTCGTTCCGGCGGGCATAAACGGGGTCGGCGGATCGGTGGCGACGCCGCCCGGATCGCGAGCCAGCCGCCGGAAAGCCCGCCATGGCCGACGCCGAACTCTTCGCCCATCCCGATTATCCGATGCCGGGCCATGGCCGGGTCTGGTTTGCCCAGACGCGCGACGGCGCCAAGGTCCGCTTCGCCAGCTGGCGGCCGACGGTGAAGCCCGTGCGCGGCACCGTCGTCCTGGTGCAGGGTCGCGCGGAATTCATCGAGCGCTATGGCGAGACCGCCGCCGAACTGCGCCGGCGCGGCTTCCATGTGCTGACCTTCGACTGGCGCGGCCAAGGAGGCTCGCAGCGCTTCGTCCGCCGCGAGCGCAAAGGCCATGTCGGCTGGCTGCGCCATTACGAGGCGGATCTGGCGCTGGCCATGGCGCAGATGCAGGAGCGCTGCCCCGGCCCCTTTTTCGTCCTCGCTCATTCGATGGGGGCGGCCCTGTGCCTCGACGCCGCCCGCCGGGACGCCCTGCCCGTTTCCCGGCTGGTGGCGCTGGCGCCGATGCTCGAGCTCGCCATCATCGACAATCCGAGGGCCGCCAGCCGGCTTGCGAGCGCTCTGTTCTGGCTCGGCTTCGGCAAGGCCTTCGTGCCCGGCGGAGGCGACACCGCGATCGCGACCAAGCCGTTCGAGGGCAACCGCCTGAGCGGCGACCCCGTCCGCTATGCCCGCAACAGCGCGCTTTCGGCGGCCGCCCGTCATCTCAGCATCGGCGACCCGACCATCGCCTGGGTCCGCACCGCCTTCCGCCTGATGGCGCGGCTGGCCGCCCCCCACGCCGCCCGCGAGGTGCGCGTGCCGACGCTGGTGATCGCCGCCGGGCGCGACCGTGTCGTCTCGACACCGGCGATCGAGCGCTTCGCCGCGCGGCTGAAGACCGGAGGCGCGCTCGTCCTGCGCGAGGCGCGCCACGAGATCCTGATGGAGAGCGATCCGATCCGGGAGCAGTTCTGGGCCGCCTTCGACGCCTTCATTCCCGGCGAGGATGCACCGCTCGCAGCCGGCCCCGCTTCAGCCGGCGAGCCGCGCCAGCGCGGCCTCATGCAGCGCCTTGTTGGCGGCGGCGAGGATGCGTCCGCCGCCAGCGGCGCTGCCCCCGTCCCATGAGGTGACGATGCCGCCCGCGCCCTCGATGATCGGGATCAGCGCGACGATGTCATAGGGCTTGAGGCCGCTCTCGATCACGAGATCGACATGGCCCGCGGCGAGCATGCAATAGGCATAGCAGTCGCAGCCATAGCGGGCGAGCCGGACGGCCTCCTCGACGCGGGCATAGGCCTGCGCCTCCTCGCCGTTGAAGAGGGCGGGCGAAGTCGTCATCAGCGTGGCGTCGGCCAGGTTTCGCACCTGGCGCGTGCGCAGGATGCGCGCTCCCCCCGGACCATCGTAGCGGGCCTCGCCGCCGTCTCCCCAGTAGCGCTCGCCGGTGAAGGGCTGGTGCATCATGCCGTAGACCGGCACGCCGCGGCGCGTCAGCCCGATGAGCGTGCCCCAGACGGGAATGCCGGAGATGAAGGCGCGCGTGCCATCGATCGGATCGAGCACCCAGCAATACTCGGCCTCGGCATTCTCGTTGCCGAACTCCTCGCCGATCACGCCATGGGCCGGGAACTGGCGCCGGATCAGATGGCGCATCACGGTCTCGCCGGCCTTGTCCCCCTCGGTGACGGGATCGAAGGCGCCGCCGCGCGACTTGTCTTCGAGCATGTGATGGGCGCGGAAGAAGGGCAGGATCGCCCGGCCGGACTGGGTGGCGAGCTCCGCCACGAAGGCTCCGAAATCGACCGCGCTCATGCTGGCTCCCCCTCGCGCCGGCTCATGGCGCCGCCTCCTGATGATCGCCGGACCGGCCGAAGGCAAGCGGGCTGCGGCAACCGCAGCATAGACGCGCACCGTTCTGCGTTTTGCGCATGCCCCGTCCGCCGCCGGCTCTCGCAAAATTTTGGTCAGGCCACTTGCTTTTTTGCGCTGCACCGTCATATTGTGCACTGCGAAGGGGCGATGACCTCAAGCCTTCGTTGCCCTCCTTGGGCGTTTCCTCCCTAGACTTGGGCCGCCACGCAAGTGTGCGGCCCTTTTTTCTGTTGCGGTGGCAACGGCTTCATAGGGCCGTCATGCGCCCTACTCCGCCGCTTGGCGGAACCCGTCGAGCCAGCCGCTCCAGCGTGCGAAGCACTCGGCCATGGCCGCCGTGATCGCCTCCTCCAGCACGACGAAGCCGCCATGCGGCAGCAGCGTCGCCTCGTCCATATAGAGGGCGCGGTTGATCTCGATCTGGAGCGTGTGAACGCCGGTGCCGGGCGCGCCGTAATGCTCGGTGATGAAGCCCCCCGCATAGGGCCGGTTGCGCGTCACGCTGAAGCCCAGCCGCGTGAAGGCGGCCTCGGCGACATCGGTGACGTAGCCGGCCGCGCTCGTGCCGAACCGATCCCCCAGGATGATATCGGGCTTCACCGGCCCCTCGCGGTCCAGCCCGGTCGAGGGCATCGAATGCGCGTCGACCAGGATGCAGGTGCCGAAGGCGCGCTGGGTCCGCTGCACAAGGTCGCGCAGCCCGGCGTGATAGGGCCGGTACAGCGAATCGATCCGCGTCAGCGCCTCCTCCACCGGAATCCGGCCGAAATAGATCTCGTGCGCGTCGCCGACGATGCGCGGGATCGTCCCCAGCCCGCCCGCGACCCGCAGGGAACGGGTGTTGGCGAAGGGCGGCAGCCGCCCCTCGAACATGCGCGGATCGAGCTCGTAGGGCTCGCGGTTGACGTCGAGATAGGCCCGCGGGAACTCGGCCGCCAGCAACGGCGCACCCAGAGTCACGCTGCGGGCGAAGAGCCGATCGACATAGGCGTCCTCGGAGCGGCGCAGCGAGCGCAGCGGCAGCCTTGCGCGCTCGACGAAGGCCCGCGGATAGCGCCGCCCCGCATGCGGCACGTCGACCACCACCGGCACGATGTGCAGCGCCGGCTGATACAGCGTGTAGGGCCGCTCGATCTCGGCGACAACGTCTTCCGGGCCGGTGGAAAGGGGGCGGGATGGCTCGCTCATCGCCGCCGACAGAAGCACACAAAGCGGCTGGGTTGAAGCGCCACAGGCGCGCAGCGGCAAGCGCCCACGGATTCACCCGTTGTTTACCATACTGATGCCTTATAGAAACCGTGGGTTCCCACTGCGGGGGCGGGCCGATAACCCTGCCGCCGCGGTCGCGCGGGGATGGAGCGCGAATACGAGTCGAGACCGGGACCGGGCTGCGCCGCCGGCCCCCGCTGCACCAGACACAGGCCTTACGGGACGGACAGATCAGGCCCATGACCAAGATACTTCTCGCCGAAGACGACAACGACATGCGCCGTTTCCTGGTCAAGGCCCTGCAGAATGCGGGCTATGACGTGGCCTCCTTCGACAATGGGCTCTCGGCCTATAACCGGCTGCGCGAAGAGCCCTTCGAGCTGCTGCTGACGGACATCGTCATGCCCGAGATGGATGGCATCGAGCTGGCCCGCCGCGCCACCGAGCTCGACCCCGACATCAAGGTGATGTTCATCACCGGCTTCGCGGCCGTGGCGCTGAACCCCGATTCGCAGACGCCCAAGGATGCCAAGGTGCTCTCCAAGCCCTTCCACCTGCGCGAGCTGGTGAACGAGGTCGAGAAGCTGCTGGCGGCCTGACGGCCGCCGACAGGCCTGTGACGCTTTCTCGACAAAGCGCCTTGCAAGGCTCGAAGCGAGCGGCTATAGCCGCACACCTCGCAACATGGTTGCCCGACAACGGCGCAACCTGTTCCGGCCGCCGCGACGTTATCCCGACGCGGCAGACGGGCGCGTAGCTCAGCGGGAGAGCACTACGTTGACATCGTAGGGGTCACAGGTTCGATCCCTGTCGCGCCCACCATCTTCAAAGCCCCGGAGATCGCTCCCGACGAGCGGTGTCCGGGGTTTTTGGTTTTGGCGCCTGCGATGAGCGCAGCCTTCTCCTGTTTCACGGCTCCGCCGCACCACCCGACGCGCACCGCACGCCGACCTGATCAGGCGCTCCGCCCTGAACCTTCCGGCGCCATGGGCGTTGGGCCGGCATAGGGCGGGGTGCCGCCGTCTTGCCGAGAGGAAATGCGACCATGTTCAGGATGATTCTCGCCGGAGCGGCCGGTTGGATGCTGGCGACCCGGCCGGAGCTTCGGGAGCGCGTGCTGAACGTGACGCGCGATCTCTTCGCCCGGCTGACGGCGCGCTGAGCTTTTCTTCTCGCCTGGCCGGCAGAGGCGGCCGGGCGATTGCGCCAGACGGGTGGCAGCCCCGTCGATGCGGGCTGTCGCAGGCGTTCGGCGCGGGCTAGAAGCAGCCCCCCATGCCCTCCCCCGCGCAATCCCTCTCGCTCACCTCGTCTCGCTCCGCCTGGATGGCCGAGGCGGGGGCGACCTTGCGTCTTGGCTGGCCGCTGGTTCTAACCAATCTCGCCCAGACGGCGATGACGGCAACCGACGTGATGATGATGGGGCAGCTCGGCCCCGATGCGCTGGCGGCCGGCGCGCTCGGCTCCAATCTCTACATGGCCGTGCTGATCTTCGGGATCGGCGTCATGGCAGCCGTGTCGCCGATGCTCTCGATCGAGCTCGGGCGCAACCGCCATGCGGTGCGCGAGATCAGGCGCACCGTGCGCCAGGGCTTCTGGGCGGCAGCGACGCTGGTCGGGCCGATGTGGCTCTTCCTCTGGCAGGCAGAAGCCGTTCTCGCCGCGATGGGTCAGGATCGTGCGCTCTCCGCGGCGGCCGGCAGCTATGTCCGGGCGCTGCAATGGAGCCTGCTACCCTTCTTCTTCTACCTCGTGCTGCGCGGCTTCGTCGCGGCGCTGCAGCGCCCGCTGGCCGCGATGCTGGTGGTCTTGGCCGCCGTCCTGTTCAACGCCTTCGCCAATTGGGTGCTGATGTTCGGCCGGCTCGGCCTGCCCGCGCTGGGCCTGCCCGGCTCGGGCCTCGCCACCGCCCTCTCCTCCGTGCTGATGTTCGCGGGCCTCGCCGCCCTCGTGCTGCGCGACCGGCAATTCCGGCGTTTCCGCCTGTTCGGCCGCTTCTGGGTCGCGGACTGGCCGCGCTACCGCGCCTTCTGGCGGCTCGGCCTGCCGATCGGCGCGACGCTCGCCTTCGAGGTCGTGATCTTCAACGGGGCCGCCTTCCTGATGGGCCTCATCGGCCCCACCGCGCTCGCCGCCCACGCCATCGCGATCCAGATCGCGTCGCTGACCTTCATGGTGCCGATGGGCATCGGCCAGGCTGCGACGGTGCGCGTCGGCCGCGCCTTCGGTGCCGGCGACCGCGACGGCATCCGCCGTGCCGGGCAGGTCGCGATCGTGCTCGGCGTCGGCTTCATGGCGCTGACGGCGCTCGTGATGTGGTTGGCGCCGCACTGGCTGGTGCGCCCCTTCCTCGACGTCAGCCGTCCCGGCGCGATCGAGGTCGCGGCGCTGGCGATGCATTTCCTGGTCTTCGCCGCGATCTTCCAGATCGTCGACGGGGCGCAGGTGGTCGGCTCCTGCCTGCTGCGCGGCCTCGGCGATACGCGGATCCCGATGCTCTATGCCGGGCTCGGCTATTGGGTGATCGGGCTGCCGCTCTCGGTCGCGCTGGGCTTCGGTACGCCGCTGGCCGGCAGCGGCATCTGGATCGGCCTCGCCGTCGCGCTGGCGCTGGTCGCGGCGCTGATGCTGGGACGCTGGGCGGCCCGCGAGCGGCTCGGCCTGATGCCGGCTGCGCCGTATCCGGGAACCTGACGCCCCCTGTGCGATTCCTTCCGAGACAGAAGGAGACCGCCCATGGCTGACGACAGGACGAATCGCGGGCCGCAGGATCGCTCGCGCATCAATCTCGGCGAGGATTACGAGGTCCGCTACTGGACCGACAAATTCGGCGTCTCGAAGAGCCAGCTCGAAGAGGCCGTCCGCAAGGCCGGCGCCTCGGCCGCGGCTGTCGAGGAGGAGTTGCGGCGACAGACCCTGAGCGGGGGCCGCTAGCCTCGCCCCGGAACTGCCGGCCGCCTCCCGCCGTTGACGCGTCAGGAGGCGGCCATGCAGCGTTTCGAAGACGATTTCGATATCGACCTGTTCCTGACGGTGATCTGCGGCGCGCTCGTCCAGACCGTCCTTTTCGGCTTCGGGACGACGCTGGTGCTGTCGATCCCGCCCCTGGCAGAGCATGCGGCCTATCTGTTGACGGTCGCGCTGGCCGTGAGCCTGCTGTTCGCGCCGCTCTTCGGCTTCTGGATTTCGCTTCGGCTGCGCTACCGCAACTGGGGCCGTGAAGCCTGGCTGCGCGGCGATGATGTCTGCGGCAAAGCGGTCATGACGCGGGCTCGCTAGATCTGCGAGCGCAACAGGCTCGCGAGCCAGTCCGACAGTTGCTCCCAGGACGAGCGCGCCCGCCACTGCGCCAGCGTATAGCGCCGCGCCCGCTTCAGATCCGCCTCGAACACGGCGATCTGCGCGCGGGCGAAGGCCGGATCATAGGCGTTGAGATTGACCTCGTCGTTCAGACGCAGGGCCCGGTCGTCGATATTCGTCGAGCCCACGGAAGCCCAGGCCTCGTCCACCACCACGAGTTTGCAGTGATACATGGTCGGCTCGAACTCGTGGATGCGGATGCCTGCGTCCAGCAACTCGCCCCAGAAATGGCGCGAGGCTTTGTGGACGATGCGGGCATCGGTGATCGGGCCGGGGATGAGGATGTCGATCTCCACCCCGCGCTTGCGGGCATCCAGCAGTTGCTTACGGGTCGTCTCGTCCGGAACGAAATAGGGCGTGCCGAGCCGGATCCGCGTCTTTGCCGAAGACAGCGCCGTCATCAGCATCAGATGCATGACGCTGCGTTGATTGGTGGAACTGGCGACCACCTGGGCCGGACTGTCGCCGGCGGGCGCGAGGGCCGGGAAGAAACGGTCGCCCATCAGCAATTCGCCCCCGGCCTCCAGCCAGTGTTCGGCGAACGCGGCCTGGAGTTCGGCCACGACCGGCCCCTCGACCTGGTAATGGGTGTCGCGCCACTCGGCCCTGGTGCGGGCGTCGCCGTTCCACTCGTCGCCGATACCGACGCCGCCGGTGAAGCCGATGCGGCCATCGACCACGACGATCTTGCGATGGGTGCGATTATTGACCTTGTCGATTGTGCTCCAGGCCACCGGGCGAAAGCGGACGACCTCGACGCCCGCCGCCTTCATCCGTTCGACCAGAGCCTCCTCCATCGGGATGCTACCGACCCAGTCGAGCAGCACCTTGACGCTCACCCCGTCCCGCGCCTTCTGCGACAGCACCTCGGCGAACTGGTCGGCGACATCGCCGCGCCAGTAGATATAGGTTTCGAAGGTGATGGTCTGGGTCGCCCCGCGCAGCGCCTTCAGCATCGCCGGGAAGATCTCGTTGCCGTTGACGAGCGTTTCGATGCGGTTGCCGGGCAGCATGTTCGAGCCGAACAGCGCGGCCATCGACCGGCCGAACTGGGGGTCCCCCGCTGCAAGATGATGCGGCAGCGGCTTCCCCAGATCCTTTCGTTCCGGGATCAGGTTCTCTGCCACCAGCCAGCCGACCGCGCCGAGTACCGCCGACACGATCGCGATGACGAGCCGGTTCTTCAGCAATCTCATCAGGGCCCCCGCCAGCTTCGCCGATGGCAAACCCATGCGGCGGCGGATGGGTTCCCCGCGGCGGCGGGCATTGCCCGCTGCCCGGCTCTGCCACGATAGTCAGGGACGCGCCCGCACCGGGCGAGCCGCCCCAACCGAAGACGACGCCATGGACATGACCGCCCCCGCCCGCATCGACATGGACCGCTTCTGGGCGACGATGGAGCGCTCCGCCGAGATCGGGCCCGGCCGGCCCGGCGGCCTCTCGCGCCTCGCCGCCTCCGATGCGGACAGGGAGGTTCGCGACCAGTTCGTCGCCTGGTGCCGCGAGGCCGGGCTCTCCGTCCGCATCGACGGCATCGGCAACATCTTCGCGCGCCGCGCCGGCACGGACGACAATCTGCCGCCGGTGGTGATGGGCAGCCATCTCGACACCCAGTTCAATGGCGGCCGCTTCGACGGCATTCTCGGCGTTCTCGGCGGGCTCGAGGTCTGCCGGGCGCTCGACACGATCGGCCATCGCACCCGCCGGCCGATCGAGCTGGTCAACTGGACCAACGAGGAAGGCGCGCGCTTCTCGCCGCCCATGGTGGGATCGGGCACCTTCACCGGCGCCTATACGCTCGACTGGGCCCATGGACGCGTCGACGAGGAGGGCCGCCGGCTCGGCGACGAGCTCGCCCGCATCGGCTATCGCGGCGAGATGGAGGAGACGCCCCATGCCTTCGACGCCTATTACGAACTCCATATCGAGCAGGGGCCCATCCTCGATCGCGAGGGCATGCAGGTCGGCGTCGTCACCGGCGGCTTTCCCTCCACCGGCATGCTGATCGAGTTCAGGGGCGAGACCGCCCATACCGGCCCCTGGCCGATGGAGTGGCGCAAGAACGCGCTCATTGCCGGCGCGCGCTTCCTCGTCGCGGTCGACGATCTCGGCTGGGTCCATGCCGGCACGGGCGGCAAGGCGACCGCCGCCCGCCTCGTCGCCTGGCCGAACAAGCCCGGCATCCTCTCCGACTGGGCCCAGGCGGTCGGCGACGTTCGCCATCCGGACCCCACCACCTCCGCCGTGATGGCCGAGGCGATGCGCCGCGCGGCTTACGAATCGGCGGCGAAGGCGGACTGCAGCGTCGAGATCCTCGATATCTGGCAATGGGGTGGAAACATCTTCGCGCCCGAACTCGTCGAGCAGGTCCGCGGCATCGCCAGCGCCCGGGGATATCGCCACCGCGACATTCTGAGCCAGGCCGGGCACGACGCCTATTTCGTCGCGCGCCACGCCCCCACCACGATGATCTTCACACCGTGCCGGGGCGGCATCACCCACAATAACGGGGAGTTCTGCTCGCGCGAGGACCTCGAACCGGGTCTCGACGTGCTGTTGCGGGCCGTGCTGGCGCGGGCCGACCGGGTCGAATGAAGGCTTGTGCCGGCAAAGCACCGGTGCGCTTGCACGACGCTTCCTCCGGAATGGGCTCAGGACGGCAATAAATTACGCTTCACCCCCGATGACGCCACGCTTTACTTGCGCTAGATTGCGATTTCCCGCTCACTCAGCCTCGAAGCTCCATGTACGATCGTCGCAAGCCTCCTGCCGCCCAGCCTTTTGTCACGCACGAAAATATCGAAGCCAAGGTCAAATGGTTCGATCCCGAGAAGGGGTTCGGTTTCGCGTCGCCCTCCGACGGTTCGGGCGACGTTTTCCTTCACATTTCTGCGATCGGCCCGCTCGACCAGCAAGACCTGCTGCCCGGCGCGACGATCATCGCCGACCTCGGCGAGGGCCGCCGCGGCCTGCAGGTGGTGGCCGTGCACGAGATCGACGCCTCGACCGCGACGCAGACTGCCCCGCGGGCGCCGCGCGCCCCGCGTGACGATTTCGGCGGCGGCTATGGCGGCGGTGGCGGCTATGCCGATCGCGGCGACCGCGGCGGTTATGGTGGCGGCGATCGCGGCGGCTATTCCGATCGTGGCGGCTTCGGCAACCGCGACAGCGGCCCGATGGAAGGCCCCTTCGACGGCGCCGTGAAGTTCTTCAACGCGGAGCGCGGCTTCGGCTTCATCGCGCCCGACCAGGGCGGCGCCGACGTGTTCCTGCACGTCTCCTCGCTGAGCCGCAGCGGCCTGCAGCCGCCGATGGACGGGCAGCGCGTGCGCTTCTTGATCCGCGCCGGCAAGAAGGGACCGGAAGCGGCGAACGTCAGCTACATCTGACGCGCCCGCACCGCCCAACGATCAGACCCGCCGGTTCGCGCCGGCGGGTTTCTTTATGGGCGGCGACGGCCACGTTGGAGCCGTAAAGCACGGGACGAACCCGCTGCGGCCTCACACCCGCTCCAGCGCCCGGTGCGGCAGGGCCGGCAGCGTGACCGCGATGGCATCCCCCGGCGCGACCACCCCGCCCTCCAGCACGATACCCATGATGCCGGCCTTGCGCACGAGCCGGCCTTCCGCATCGCGCCCCAGAACGGCGGCGAGCAGGCCGGGCCGGAAGGCCTCGATCTGGGCGCAGGGGTTGCGCAGGCCGGTGATCTCGACCAGCGCCTGCTGCCCAAACCTCAGTCGGGCGCCGACCGGCAGGCCCAGCAGGTCGAGCCCGCGCGTCAGCAGGTTCTCGCCCATCTGACCGGGCGCGACGTCGAAGCCGGCGGCGTTCAGATCGTCGAGGAGTTCGGCGTGGATGAGATGGACCTGCCGGAGATTGGGCTGGGTCGGGTCGACCGCGACGCGCGAACGGTGCTTCACCGTTTCCCCGCAATGGGCGTCGCCCTCGACGCCGAGCCCGGCGAGCAGCCGGATCGAGGCTTGAACCGGCTTGCTGAAGCGATGCCCCATCGCCGCGCTCACCGAGATCACTCTGGCGGTTGTCATCACCCGCATCACCCTCCTGAGATCATCCTCGTTCAATGATGTGACGTGGAAACACGCGGTCGTCCCGGGCTTGACCCGGGACCCATTCCGGAACCTGCCTCACCAGCGCTCCGGAATGGATCCCGGATCTCCGCTTCGCTGCGTCCTGGATGACAGCCTACCTCCAAAATTCCAGGAAAACCGCGCTGGACGACGCAGTTTGATCAAGACGTGCGCTCATGACAAAGCCGGCCCCGCATCGCGGAACCGGCTTCGCAGATCCTGACCTGAACGGAGGGAGGCTCAGTGGCCCTCGTCGAGGCCGCCCATATGCTTCTGGGTGTAGAGCTCGATGCCGATGCGGCCGATGAGGTCGAGCTGCGTCTCGAGGAAATCGATATGGCCTTCCTCGTCCTTCATCAGGGCCTTGAACAGGTCCTCGGAGGGATAGTCGCCGACCTCGCGGCAATAGCTCGCCGCTTCCTGATAGAGCGCGCGGGCCTCGATCTCGGCCTTCAGATCGGCCTCGATCACTTCCTTGACGTTCTCGCCGATCCGCAGCGGATCGAGCGTCTGCATGTTCGGGAAGCCCTCGAGGAAGAGGATGCGGTCGACGAAGCGGTCAGCATGAACCATCTCCTCGATCGATTCCTTCTTCCAGGTCTTGGCCATCTCCTTCAGACCCCAATTGTCGAGGATCCGGTAATGCAGCCAGTACTGGTTGATCGCCGTCAGCTCGGAGCGAAGCCCCTTGTTGAGGTATTCGATGACCTTCTTGTCACCCTTCATGGCACTGAGGCTCCGCCGTTACATTAGAATGATCCTAATGTAGGACAGCGCGCCCCGAAAGGGAAGGACCAATATCGCAGCCGGCACCGTTGGTGGGGTCAGGCGGCGAGGTCGTTCTCGGCGTCGAGCCCGTCCATCATCTGCCCGACGGCGACGTGGACCGTGCATTCGATGTCACGCGCCGCGCAGGAGCCGCACTGTGTCATGCAGGCCGCCCGGGCCTCCGCAAGGATGGCGCGCACCTCGCGGGCGCAGCGCCCGCAATCGGGGCTGCAGCCGAGGCAGTCATAGGCTTCTCCCGCCGTCCGCGGGCCCGTGCCGTCAGGGGCGATGGTGCCCTTGATCTGATGGCAGGACAGGACGTTGCAGGAGCAGACGATCATCAGTGTCCGCCCGCTGCGACACGGCCCTCATGGCCGCGATGCTCGGTGGTGCGGGTCTCGATCTCCTGACCATCGGCACGGCGCAGGCGCACGATGACCTCGACCGAGGAGATCATCATGCCCTCCGGCGCCTCGGGCAGCCCGGCGACCTGAATGGTCGAGCCCGGGATGTCGACGACCGTCTCGTCATCCTCGTTGTAGAAATGGTGATGCTCGGAGACATTGGTGTCGAAGAAGGTTTTCGGCCCGGAGACCGAAACCTGGCGCAGCAGCCCGGCCTCGGAGAACTGGCGCAGCGTGTTGTAGACGGTGGCGAGCGAGAGCGGCTCGCGAGCGCGCAGCGCCTCCTCATAGAGCATCTCGGCGCTGACATGGCGGTCGCCCTTGGCGAAGAGCAGCCAGCCCAGCGCCATGCGCTGGCGTGTCGGCCGCAGGCCGGCGGTCCGCAGCCGCGCCTTCACGGCACTGATCGGGCAGGAGGCCGGACTCTTCTGCGGCCAGGGAATCTGGTCGGCCATGGTCCGCTGCGCGGTCTGATCCTTCGGGGACGAAAAACTCATCGAAGACGCCTTCCACATCGCCGGCTTTGCGGCGCGTAGTTTAGAAAACATCTAAACTACTGATATTGCTCTATTATTTGTCGAAGTCAGGCCCGCTTGTCAATCGCGCGGGCTGCGGCATCCCGTCCTTGCGGAGGCGTCGGGGGCTCTTACCGCCGGTCGCGAGAGGATCAGTGGCCGCCGCCGGCGCCGGGCTGCGCGGCCGGGGGCTTGCGCATGAACAGCGCCAGCGCGACGAGCGCCGCGAAGATGCAGGTCAGCCCGAGGAAGACGTCGCCGAAGGCCAGGATCAGCGCCTGCTTGTGAGCCCTCTGGTTGATCAGCGCGAGCGCCATCTGCTCGGCCGCGTCGCCATAGTCGAGGAAGCGCTGCATGGTCTGGGCGATCGCCTCCTCCGCCACCTGCCGGCCGGCCGCGACGTGCTCGTGCAGCCGTGCGATGTGGAGGTCGGTCCGGTTGTTGAGCATCGTGTTGATCAGCGCGAGCCCGACCGCGCCGCCGAGATTGCGCGTGAGATTGTAGAGTCCCGACGCGTTCTTGAGCTGCGCAGGCGGCAGCGTGCCGAGCGCGAGATTGTTGATCGGCACCATGCACAGCATCAGCGAGACGCCGCGCAGGATCTGCGGCGCGAGCAGTTCGTGGAAATCCCAGTCCGCGGTGATGCCGCTGGCGATCCAGGTGCCGAGCGCGAAGCCCGCAAAGCCGATCATCATCTGCATGCGCGGATCGATCTTGGCGGAGAGCTTGCCGGCGATGGGAGCCGTCAAAAACATGCATAGGCCCGTGACGAACATCGTCTCGCCGATCTGCAGCGCGTCATAGCCGCGGATGCGCCCGAGATAGACCGGGTAGAGATAGGTCAGCCCGTAGAGGCCGATGCCCATGCAGAAGGAGAACAGTGAGCCGAAGGCGAAGTTGCGGTTGGTGAAGGCGTAGAGATCGACCAAGGGATCGACCCGCGTCAGAGCGCGCCAGAAGAACAGCACCGCGCCGAAGACCATGACGACGGTGAAGAAGACGATCTCGTGGCTCTCGAACCAGTCCAGCCGCGTGCCTTCCTCGAGCACATATTCGAGGCTGCCGAGGAAGCCCGCCATCCCGAGCAGGCCAAGCCAGTCGAAGCGCTTCAACAGCCCCTTCTGCGGCTTGTCGAAATCGATCAGCGTCCAGGCGGCGATGGTGACGCCGATGCCGGGCACGACATTGACCAGGAACAGCCAGTGCCAGGAGAAGGCGCTGCTGAGATAGCCGCCAACGGTCGGGCCGATCGTCGGCGCCAGCGTCGCCACCAGCCCGATGATCGGTGAGACCACGGGCCGCTTCGAGGGCGGGAAGATCGTGAAGGCGGCGGCGAAGACGCCGGGAATCATGCCGCCGCCGATGAAGCCCTGCACGGCCCGCCACAGGATCATCTCGTTGATCGAGGAGGAGGTCGCGCAGAGCACGCTCGACAGGGTGAAGCCCGCCGCGGCGATGGTGAAGAAGACGCGCGTCGACAGCGCCCGGCTGAGATAGCCCGACAGCGGGATCATGATCACCTCCGCGATCAGATAGGCCGTCTGCACCCAGGCGATCTCGTCCGACGAGGCCGACAGCCCCGCCTGGATCTCGGCCAGCGAGGCGGAGACGATCTGGATGTCGAGGATCGCCATGAACATGCCGAAGACCATCGCCACGAAGGCGAAGATCCGGCGCAGCGGAATGGCATCGTCCGCCGGCGGGCTGCCTGCCGGGTTGGTCAGGGTCGCGGTGGCCATGATGGCCTGCCTTTCCTCGGCACTCCACCGTCATCCCGGACAAGCCGCGCAGCGGCGCCGATCCGGGATCCATGCCGGAGCATGGGTCGGTGATGTTCAGGCATGGATCCCGGGTCTCCCTGCGGTCGCCCGGGATGACGGCGCGGTTGCTTGCGGGGTCAGCGCCCGCTCACCGGCCGCGGATCGATCTTGACCACCACCGACATGCCCGGCCGCAGCACATGGCGTGCGGTGGCCTCGGGGGCGAGGGCGATGCGCACCGGCACGCGCTGGACGATCTTCGTGAAATTGCCGGTCGCGTTGTCCGGCGGCAGCAGCGTGAAGACCGAGCCGGTGCCGCCGCTGATGCCGCTGACGCGCCCTTCGAAGACCTGGCCCGGCAGCGCATCGACCGTGATCGAGGCCCGGTCGCCGATCTTCAGCGGGCCGACCTGCGTCTCCTTGAAATTGGCGTCCACATAGACCTGATCCAGCGGCACGATCGACATCAGCCGCTTGCCGGCGCTGACGAGGTCGCCGAGCTGCACATTCGTGTTCGCGACGAGCCCCGAGATCGGCGCCGTGACGCGGGTAAAGCCGAGGTCGCGCTCCGCCTTCTGCTCGGCGATCTTCAGCTCCTCGACCTGCCGCGCCGCCTCGACCCGCTGGGCCTTCAGAACCTCGACATTGGCCTGTGCGGCGGCGACGCCGGCCACGGCGCTGCCGAGCGAGGCCTTCGCCTGATCGCGCGCGGCCGTCGCTGCATCCAGCGTCGCCTGGGAGCCATAGGACTTGGCGGCGAGACTGCTGGCGCGCTCGAAATCGGCCACCGTGCGGGTGACGCCAGCCTGGGCCGAGACCTCCTGCGCCTGGGCCTGCTGCAGACTTGCCTGCCCGGCCTCGATCTGGCTGTCGATGCGCGCGAGCGTCGCCAGAGCCGTGGCGGTCTTGGCGCGTGCGCTGTCGAGCGCGAGCCGCCAGTCGCCATCGTCGAGGGCGACGAGCGGCTGCCCCGCCTTCACTTCCTGGTTCTGGGTGACGCTGACGCTCGTGACATTGGCCGAGAGCTTGGCCGAGATCGTCGCCATCTCGGCGCCGACATAGGCATCGTCGGTCGAGACGATGAAGCGGCCATTGAACCACCAGTCGGCCCCGAACCAGAGTCCGGCGCCCAGCAGGGCGGTGCCGACCAGCGCCAGTCCCGCGCGGCGGATCATGGATCTGCGGGGCGATGGCTTCGATGCGGACGTGCTGTCTGCCTCCGGCGCCGTCTCGCCAGCGCGGCGCGCCTCGACCCCCGCGGGGGCAGCGTCCGGAGCCGCCTTCGCCGGTTCGACCAGTTTCAAACGGTCGCGCCGCACCTCGCCGCGCGCCTCAGGCAGGATTTCGGCAGCCATGGGATCTTCCCGATCACGAACAATTCGAACCAAGCGGTTCGATTGATATTGAACTAGCCCGCGTCTCGCGGCATATCAAGAGCGAATCGAACCAAGCGGTTCGATGATTTTGCAGATGCGTCCTGCGCCTGACGGATGGAACCGATGACCAGCACGGCCGATCAACGGCCCAAAGCCGCAGCCCGCAACCGTCGGGTCGCGGGGATGGATCCCGAAAAGCGTCGCCAGATCCTCGACGGCGCGCAGGCGATCTTCCACGCCCAGGGTTTCGACGCCGCGAGCATGAACGAAATCGCCGCCGCAGCCGGCGTCTCCAAGGGCACGCTCTATGTCTATTTCGAGGACAAGGAGCATCTCTTCGTCGCGCTGATCGAGCGCGAACGGGAAAAGCACCGCCAGCACATCTACGACGCGCTCACGGAGCATGCCGATTTGCCGCGGGCGCTGGCGGGGTTTGGCGCCAATCTGATCAGGCTTCTGACCGATCCGTTCTCGCTGAGCGCCCACCGGATCGTGCTCGGCGTGGCCGAGCGCATGCCGGATATCGGCCGCGCTTTCTACGAACGCGGCCCGCTGCTCGGCGGGCAGCGTCTCGGTGCCTTTTTGGAAGGTCGCGTCGCGGCGGGCGATCTTGCAATCGACGACAGCTTTCTCGCGGCCAGCCAGTTCATCGATCTCTGCCAGGCGACCCTGCTGCGTCCCCGCCTGTTCAATGCGGACCCTCGACCGCCCTCGGAAGCCGAGATCCGGCGGGTGGTCGATGAGGCGGTCGCGATGTTCCTGGCGCGCTACGCCACTCCGGCCCTGCGCGCCACGCTCAGCCCGCCTCGCGCGCCTTGATGCGCTCGCGATGGGCGGTGTAGAGCCCCGAGCCCGCAATGATCACGGCGCCGACGAGCGTCCAGAGATCGGGCAGCACGCTGAAGACGAAAAGACCGAAGAGCGAGGCCCACAGCAGCTGGATATAGGAGAAGGGCGCCAGCAGCGAGGCATCGCCATGGCGATAGGCCAGCACGATCAGCCAGTGGCCCATGGTCGAGGACAGTCCGACGAACATGCCCATCGCGAGGACGGTCGGCGTCACCGGCGTCCAGACGAAGGGAACCGCGAGGCTGAGCAGGCAGAGGCCGACCAGGGCCGAATAGGCCAGCGTCGTCAGCGGACTCTCGGTGCGGCTCATCATCCGCGTCATGATCATCGCGAAGGCCCATGACAGGGCCGAGGCAACCGCCAGCAGCGAGGCGATCTGGAACCCCGCACCGCCCGGCCGCACCACGATCAGCACTCCGGCGAAGCCGACCAGCGTCGCGGTCCAGCGCCGCCAGCCGATCGTTTCGCGCAGGATCGGGATCGACAGCGCGGTGACGAAGAGCGGCGCGACGAAGCCGGTCGCAGTCGCGTCCGCCAGAGGCATGTAGCGCAGCGCCATCACGAAGAGCACGGACGACGCCAGGAGGCCGATTCCGCGCAGGACCTGCAGCGTCGGGCGCTGGGTCGACAGGCGGGCGAGCCCCCCGCTGCGCCAGACGATGCCGAGCATGATCAGGGTGAAGGTGCAGTAGCGAAGCCAGCTGACCTGCAGCGGCGAGATTTGCTGCGTGAGCAGCTTGGAGACCATGTCGGCCGAGGTCAGGAAGATGCTCGCCAGCAGCACGAAGGCGATGCCGCGCAGCGGCGCGTCCCTGCGCATGGGCAGCGGGGCAGCGGGCAGCACAGGAGGCGGCGGTTCGGTCTGGGGAGCGTTCGGCACGGCAGAATCGCAGCGGCGGGGACTGCGATCCTAGAGAGCTTTGCCGGCGATCGGTTGCGCAAAGAACGGACGGCGCACATGCAGCGGACAGGCGCAACGGAAAAGGCGGGCCGCAGGGGCCCGCCTCGCCGTCGTCTGATCGCGCTGACGGTGCGGCTCAGGCCGCCTTCTGCCGCGGCTGGATCAGCTTGCGGTTGATCAGCACCTCGGCGATCTGCACCGCGTTCAGCGCCGCGCCCTTGCGCAGATTGTCGGAGACGCACCAGAAGGCGAGGCCGTTCTCGACCGTGTTGTCCTCCCGGATGCGGGAGATGTAGGTCGCGTCCTCGCCGGCCGCCTCATGGGGCGTGATGTAGCCACCCGGCTCGTGCTTGTCGATCACGAGCAGACCCGGCGCCGAACGCAGCACCTCGCGTGCCTCGTCGGCCGTGACCGGCTTCTCGCACTCGATGTTGACGCTTTCGGAATGGCCGATGAAGACCGGCACACGCACGCAGGTCGCGGTCAGCTTGATCTTGGGGTCGAGGATCTTCTTGGTCTCGACCATCATCTTCCACTCTTCCTTGGTGAAGCCGTCCTCCATGAAGACGTCGATCTGCGGAATGAGATTGAAGGAGATCCGCTTCGGAAACTTCTTGCTGGTCACCTCGCCCGCCGAGAACACGGCGCGCGTCTGGTTGAAGAGTTCGTCCATGCCCTCCTTGCCGGCGCCGGAGACCGACTGGTAGGTCGAGACGACGACGCGCTTGACGCCGTACTTCTCGTGCAGCGGCTTCAACGCCACGACGAGCTGCGCGGTCGAGCAGTTCGGATTGGCGATGATGTTCATCTTGGTGAAGCCGGCCGCGGCGGCGGCATTCACCTCCGGCACGATCAGCGGCACGTCGGGGTGCATCCGCCAGGCCGAGGAGTTGTCGATCACGACGCAGCCCTGCTGGCCGATCTTGGGCGACCAGGCCTTCGAGACCTCGCCGCCGGCCGACATCAGGCAGATATCCGTGTCGGAGAAGTCGTAATGCTCGAGCGCGCGGCACTTCAGCGTACGGTCGCCGAAGGAGACCTCGGTGCCGACCGAGCGCGAGGAGGCCAGCGCAACGACCTCGCTGACCGGGAAGGCCCGCTCGGCCAGGATGTCCAGCATCTCGCGGCCCACATTCCCCGTGGCGCCGACGATCGCGACCTTGAAGCTCATGATGATGTTCCTTTCGGATGATCCCGGTTGGTCTCCCCCTCGGCACCGTCCGCCCGATGAAGGGGCGGGTCCGGCGTCAGCCCCCGCCGGGGGGAGAGGGACCCGGAACCGAGGCGAGTTTCAGCGCAGCGTGCCGGTGGTCCCGGTCGCCGTTTTGGTCGTGCGTTTCGTCGTCTGACGGACGGTCACAGAGGCCAATCCCGAAGGGCTGAAGACATCGCGATGTCGCGCGCGGAACTGTCTCCGGCGCGACATCGCCTGTGAGAACACCCTGGACGCGCAAAAGTCAATCGAAGCGCCCGCGAGACGGGCTGCGCACCGGCGCGTTAACCCTGTGCGTTGACCGACAATTCACGCTGCATCGCGAAACCGCTGCGCCGGTAACGGCCTGCTGACCGCCCCTCGCCCACCTTCGGCGCGGGCGAGGCCGCGGGTTCGGCGGCGGAGGCGGATGGTTTGCGCGTGGCGTCGGGTCAGTTCCTGTTGGTGATGCGGCCCTGGGCCGAAAGGCTGCGACGCCCCCTCGTGTCGGCAGGCTTCGCGCGCCTTCGAGCGCTGCCGGCCGGCCTCGGCGCGAGGCTTGCCCGCTTCGACGTGACTGCGGCGCTCATCCGCGGCGCTGACCGCATCGAAGACGTCGTCCGGGCGTTAGGCCGCCTCGCATCCATGGTCCGGCGCGTCCTGCGCCTGCCGGCCTTCCGCCTGACCACCGGCCTCCTTTGGCGCGGTCTGGCTGCCGCGGCCGGCATCGGCGCGGCCGGCGCCTTGGTCACGGCCCTGTCCTCGCAGAGCGAGGCGACCATCTCCTCCTACTCCACACTTTCGGAGCCGGCGCCGCTGCCGCCTGCCGGGTCGACCACGCCCCGACGCACCGGCGCGGCGGACCAGGAGAGCTGGGTCGCCATCGCCCGGCCGATCCCGATCTTCGGCCTGGAGTCGCCGGAACTGGAGCGCCAGCCGGCCGTGCTCGACGCGCGCCGCAGCGCGGACGGAACGCGGCGCGAGGATCTGCTCAGCTTCGGCGGCTTTGCCGAGCCGAAGCCGCATCTCGCCTTGCGGCTCGCCGTGCAGCACGAGCGCGACGAGCTGTCCCGGCCCTTCATCGTCGCGCTGGTGCGCATGGCCGCGGCGCGGGGCCTGTCGGTGCAGCGCAGCAGCCTGCCGGCAGCCATCGAGACGCGCTTCGGCCCGGTCGAGGCCGCCGATGTGACGCTGAGCGACGGGGCGTCCGGCCGCGCCTGCATCGCCTTCCGGATGGAGGGCGGCACCGTGCCGCTGGCCCTGAGCGGCTGGTGGTGCGGCGGCGAGGGCAAGCCGGCCGACCGCCGCCAGCTCGTCTGCCTGATCGACCGCATCGACCTGCTCGCCGCCGGAGAGGACGCTGCGCTCCGCAGCGCCTTCGCCCGCAGCGAACTCAATCGCCAGCCGGGCTGCGCGCCGCCCCGCCTCTCCGCGAGTGGGCGCAAGGTCTCATGGCTCGACGCCGACGCCCCCACCCCCGCTCTGCGGACGAAGACGGCGTCGCCCCCGGCGGCGGCGCGTCGCCCCGAGAAGCGCTGACCATGACGGCCGAAGCCCCACGCGCCATGGCCGTGATCGAAGCCACGGGAACGGCGGCGCTGGGCGTCGCACGCTTTCTGTTTCTCGCCCTCGGCGCCGCTGTCTTCCTGCTGATCCTACTCCTGGCCTGGTGGCTCTACGGCAAGATGCCAGCCATCGGACGGGGGCAGCCCGCCTTTTCCTGGGCGATCGAGCCGTCGGGCCTGCGGGGGACGCCGCTCGTCGCCACCCACCCGACGCGGGGCCGCGAGGAAGGCTGGCAGTTCGGCGGGCCGGGCACGGGCGAGGCCTTCGCCGCACTCGTCCTGGCGGAACCCGACGAGGCCGGCCGGCCCTTCACCCTGACCACCCCGCTGTTCTGGCAGTTCGAGCCTCTGCGCGTGCTGCGTCCGCGCGTCGGCGGGCCGCACTACACGATGACCACCCGCTGGGGAGCCTTCACCGGCCGCGACCTGATCTATCAGGAGTTCGACGGCCGCGTGCGGACCTGCATCGTCTTCCGCAACGCCTTCGAGACATCCGCCTTCGCCCTCGGCGGCTATTACTGCGCCGCCGGTCAGCAGGACGCCAACGCGGCCTCCCTCGCCTGCCTGATCGACCGGCTGAAGCTCGAATCCCAGCGACGCGAATCGGCGGCCCTGGCCTATCTCGCGGGCCGCGCGAGCCTGCCCGCCCTGTGCCAGAACACAACCTTCTACCCGCCCGGCACGCGGCGGGTGGTCAGGGACCGCAAGGGCGGCGTTGTCGGCTTGGCCGGCGGCTCCGGCGACACATTTCCGCTGTGGCCGCGCTGACAAAATCGTTAACTACGGTAGTCTAGCATTCACCATAGAGTCCCGTTCTCGCACCAAGCGGATCGCCGCTGTTCTGGAGATGTCGTCGCCATGGGTTCGCTCAAGCGTCTCGCCGCCGTTTTCGCCCTCTCCGTCGCCGCGTCGACCGTGTGGGTCTCCTTCGCGGAAGCGCAGAACCGCCGCGGCCCACTGCGCGTGACCGTGCAGAAGCGCAGCTATTTCGACCTCGGCAACGTCGTCCCGGTCGGCTCGATGAACCGCTATGCCAGCCAGCACATGGGCGCGACGCCGGCCTATGCCAGCTTCGGCAGCTTCTATGGCGAAGACACCCTGCCCGGCCGCATCGGCGCCGGAACCAACCCTTTCGCCAACACCTTCTCGACGCCGCGCTTCTGAGCACAAGGCCACCGTCATGGTCGGGCTTGACCCGACCATCTCGAAAACCAGCTCTTTCGCGTCATGAGATTCTCGGGTCGGCGCTGCGCGCCGCCCGAGAATGACGTTGGGCGCCTTAAGGCAAAGCCTTCAGATAGCGCACCGGCCGGCCCGGCGCCGCCGCCTGCGCGGCATGGACGATCGCGTTCGCGTCGATGCCGAAATGCCGGTAGAGATCCGCGACGGTGCCGGTCTGGCCGAAATGCTCGACGCCGAGCGCCTTCTGCTTGTGGCCATGCACACTGCCGAGCCAGGCCAGCGTCGCCGGATGCCCGTCCAGCACCGAAACGATGCCGCAATCGCGTGAGAGATCGCCGAGCAGCCTCTCGACATGGCTGGTGGCGCGGTGGTTACCGCGCTGGCGCGCCCTCTCGGCCGCCTGCCAGCCGGCATTGAGCCGGTCGGCCGAGGTGATCGCCAGCAGGCCGACATCGCGCCGGTCCTCGCCGAGCAGCCCGACCGCCTTGATCGCCTCCGCCGCGACCGCGCCCGTATAGGCGATCACGACCGAGGCGTTGGGACCCGGCTTCCGCAGCCAATAGGCGCCGTCGATGATCTCGCTCTCGAGTTCCGGCGTCATCGCCCGCTGCGGCTGCTCGAGCTGCAGCGTCGAGAGTCTCAAGTAGACCGAGCCGCCGGTCTCGTCGCGCAGCCAGGTGCGCTCGTCGGGATCGCCCTCGCCATCCTTCTGCAGGTATTCGAAGGACCAGCGCATCATCACCGCCAGCTCGTCGACGAAAGCCGGCTCGAAGGCGCAGAGACCATCCTGGCTCATGCCGATCAGCGGCGTCGCGATCGATTGATGCGCCCCGCCTTCCGGCGCCAGCGTCACGCCCGACGGCGTCGCCACCACCATGAAGCGCGCATCCTGGTAGCAGGCATAGTTCAGCGCATCGAGCCCGCGCGAGATGAAGGGGTCGTAGAGCGTGCCGATCGGGATCAGCCGCTCGCCGAAGGTCGCGTGCGAGAGGCCGAGCGCCGAGAGATTGATGAACAGGTTCATCTCGGCGATGCCGAGCTCGACATGCTGACCCTTGGGCGAGAACTCCCATTTCTGCATCGAGGGGATGCGCTCGTCCTTGAAGGTGTCGGCCATCGAGGCCTTGGCGAAGAGCCCGCGCCGGTTCACCCAGGGGCCGAGATTGGTCGAGACGGTGACGTCCGGCGCCGTCGTGACGATCCGGTCCGCCAGCGGCCCGCCCGCCTTGGCGATCTCGTCGAGGATCTTGCCGAAGCCCATCTGCGTCGACATCACCGGCTGAATGCCGGCCTCGAGCTTCGCCGGCACCGGCAGCGCCGGTGCGCTCAGCCGCCGGCGCCCCTCGGCGAAGAAGGGCACGCGGTCGAGGAAGGCGCGGATCTCGCTCTCGGGCAGCGACAGCCCCTCGAAGAGATCCCATTCATGGCCGGGGCGGACGCCGTTGGCGCTCTGGAAGCCCGCCATCTGCTCCTTGGTCATCAGCCCGGCATGGTTGTCCTTGTGCCCCGCCAGCGGCAGGCCGAAGCCCTTGACGGTGTAGGCCAGGAAGCAGACCGGCCGGTCATGGTCGATGGCCTCGAAAGCCTCGAGGATCGAGGGCAGGTCGTGCCCGCCGAGATTGCACATCAGCTTCGAGAGCTCCGCGTCGGAGCGGCTCTCGATCAGCTTCGTGACAGGGCCCTGGTCGCCGAGATCGTCCATCAGCCGCTTGCGCCACGCCGCCCCGCCCTGGAAGGTCAGCGCCGAATAGAGCTGGTTCGGGCAGGAATCGATCCAGGCCTTCAGCCGCTCGCCGCCCTTTTCCTTGAAGGCGGCCTGCTGCAGCGAGCCGTATTTCAGCGTCACGACATCCCAGCCGAAATTGCGGAACATCGTCTCGAAGCGGTCGTAGAGCCCCTCGCGGATGACGGCGTCGAGCGACTGGCGGTTGTAGTCGATCACCCACCAGGTGTTGCGCAGCCCGTGCTTCCAGCCCTCCATCAGGGCCTCGAAGATATTGCCCTCGTCGAGTTCGGCGTCGCCGATCAGCGAGACCATCCGGCCCTCGGGACGCGCCAGCCCCCAGCCATGGGCGCGGACATAATCCTGCGTCAGCGAGGAGAAGAGCGTCTGCGCCACGCCTAAGCCCACCGAGCCCGTCGAGAAATCGACGTCGTCGATATCCTTGGTGCGGGAGGGATAGCTCTGCGCGCCCTTGTAGCCGCGGAAATTCTCGAGCTTCTCGCGGGTCTGCAGGCCCATCAGATAGTTGATCGCATGGAAGATCGGCGAGGCGTGCGGCTTCACCGCCACCCGGTCCTGCGGCCGCAGCGCCGCCATGTAGAGCGCCGTCATGATCGTCGCCAGCGAGGCGGAAGAGGCCTGGTGGCCGCCCACCTTCATCCCGTCGGCGCTGTCGCGCAGATGGTTGGCGTTGTGGATCGTCCAGGAGGCGAGCCAGAGGATCTTCTTCTCGAGTTCGGCGAGAATCGGCAGGCGCGGATCGGACATGGTGCGGCTCTCCAGAGATGCCCGATCATGCGGGAAGCGCGGCGCGATGTGAACCGTAATCGCGGGTTCGGTCCCGCCGTCCGGAGCCGATTCTGCCACGCATGAGCCCTGGGCAGCGAAGTTCTGCCAAGTCGGCGAACAAGCCGGGCTGCACCCGCGCGACCTTGCATTCATCCGTCGCAATCGTCAGGTTTCATGCCGCCGGGCTGCGGCGCAGCCGGCATGGCGGCAGGAGACGCTCACCTCATGGACACGCTCTCGGGTTTCAGCATCTTCGTCGTCGTGCTGGTGATGCTGGTCGTCATCACCATCGCCTTCCTCGTGAAAACGGTGCCGCAGGGCTACAACTACACGGTCGAGCGTTTCGGCCGCTATTCGCGCACGCTGAGTGCCGGCCTCAACCTGATCGTCCCCTATATCGACCGCATCGGCCACAAGGTGAATGTCATGGAGCAGGTGCTCGACATTCCCTCGCAGGAGGCGATCACCAAGGACAATGCCGGCGTCCGCATCGACGCCGCCGCCTTCTATCAGGTGCTCGACGCCGCCAAGGCCTGCTACGAGGTGTCGTCTCTCAACGACGCGCTGATGGTCCTGACCATGACCAATATCCGCACCGTCGTCGGCTCGATGGATCTCGACCAGCTGCTCTCCCACCGCGACGAGATCAACGAGCGGCTGTTGCGGGTGATGGATGCCGCCGCCTCCCCCTGGGGCGTCAAGGTCACGCGCATCGAGATCCGCGACATCCTGCCCCCGGCCGATATCGCGGGTGCCATGAACCGACAGATGAAGGCGGAGCGCGAGAAGCGCGCCGCCGTGCTCGAGGCCGAGGGCCTGCGCCAGGCCGAGATTCTCAAGGCCGAGGGCCAGAAGCAGTCGCAGATTCTCGCCGCCGAAGGCCGCAAAGAGGCCGCCTTCCGCGATGCCGAGGCGCGCGAGCGCTCCGCCCAGGCGGAAGCCGCCGCCACCGCCATGGTCTCCGAGGCGATCAGCCGGGGCGACATCCAGGCCGCCAACTTCCTGATCGCCGAACGCTACACCGAGGCGCTCAAGGCGATCGCCAGCGCCCATAACGCCAAGGTCGTGATCGTGCCGATCGAGGCGGCGGCGCTGGCCGGCACCGTCGGCGGCATCGCGCAGCTGACCCGCGCCGTCTTCGGCGACGAGGCCCAGGAGAGCCGCCGCGGATCGGTGCCGCCGGCCGGCCGCGGCGCTTGAGGAGACGCCGATGTCGTCGCTCCTGTTCGGCCCCTGGGGCTGGGTCATCCTCGGCCTCGTGCTCATCGGCGGCGAGGTGCTGGCACCCGGCATCTTCCTGCTCTGGCTTGGCCTGGCCGCGCTTTTGACCGGCGCCGTGGTCGGCCTCGTCGATCTCGGCTGGCAGGCCGCCGCGCTCGTCTTCGCCGGCTTCAGCCTCGTCGCCGTCTTCGCCGGCCGGCTGCTGACCCGCCGCAAGGACGAGGAGCCGGATCCGGCGACAGGCCTCAACGATCGCGGCCGCCGGCTGATCGGCCGCGTCTTCCGGCTCGAGGCGACGATGACGGGCGGCGAGGGCCGCATCCGCGTCGACGATTCGTCCTGGCGCGTCACCGGCCCCGAACTGCTGGCGGGAAGCGAGGTGCGGGTCGTGCGCGTCGACGGTGCCACGCTCGTGGTCGAGAAGGCGTGAGCGTCCCGCCACGAGCCGACGCCAAAATCAGGTTGTATCGGGGCACCAGCGGTCTATAGCGGACGCTCCGCCGCCAGACCGATCGTTCCCATGACACTGCCCAGCGAACGCCTGTCCCTGTCCAAGGACCGTATCAAGGTCCTGCTGCTGGAAGGCATCAACGATTCCGCCGCCGACCTCCTGGTCAACGCCGGCTACACCAATATGACACGCCTGCCCAAGGCGCTGGACGAGGACGCCCTGGTGAAGGCGCTGGAAGGCGTCCACGTGCTCGGCATCCGCTCGCGCACGCAGCTCACCGACGCCGTCTTCGCCCAAGCCGACCGGCTCTTCGCCGTCGGGTGCTTCTCGGTCGGCACGAACCAGGTCGATCTTCAGGCGGCGCGCGGCCGCGGCGTGCCGGTGTTCAACGCGCCGTTCTCGAACACCCGCAGCGTCGCCGAACTGACGATCGGCGAGATCGTCATGCTGCTGCGCAAGATCACCGACCGCTCGGTCTCGGCCCATGGCGGCGGCTGGGACAAGTCGGCCAACGGCTCCTTCGAGGTGCGCGGCAAGGTGCTGGGCATCGTCGGCTACGGCAATATCGGCAGCCAGCTCTCGACGCTGGCCGAGGCGATGGGCATGCGGGTGATCTACTACGATCAGACCGACCGGCTGCGCCACGGCAACACCGAGCCGGTCGACAGCCTGCACGAATTGCTGGGCTCGGCCGACATCGTCTCGCTGCATGTCCCCGAGACGCCGCAGACGGCGGGGATGATCGGCGCCGAGCAAATCGCCGCGATGAACCCGGGCAGCTACCTGATCAACAACTCGCGCGGCACGGTGGTCGATCTCGACGCGCTCGCCGCCGCTCTGAAGAGCGGGCATCTGGCGGGTGCGGCGGTCGACGTCTTCCCTGTCGAGCCGGCCTCGAACAACGACCGTTTCGTCTCGCCGTTGCAGGGCCTGCCCAATGTGATCCTGACGCCGCATATCGGCGGCTCGACGGAAGAAGCGCAGGAGCGCATCGGCGCCGAAGTGGCGCGTAAGCTGATCGACTACTCCGATGTCGGCTCGACGGTCGGCGCCGTCAACTTCCCGCAGGTCCAGCTCGCGGCCCGCGCCGTCGGCACGCGCTTCATCCATGTCCAGCGCAATGTTCCAGGCATGCTGCGGCGTTTGAACGACGTCTTCGCCGCACGCAACGTCAACATCGCCGCCCAGAATTATCAGACGGACGGCGAGGTCGGCTATGTCGTGATGGAGGCGGAGAGCATCGGGGCCGATGCCCGCGACATCCTGCGCGAAATCCGGGCCCTCGAAGGCACGATCCGCGCGCGCCTGCTCTACCAACGCGCCTGAGAGGCCTCAGGACGCCTTATCGTCGGCCGCGCCGGGCTTGGTCGGCGCCTGGGCCGCGATCGGATCACTTGCGGGAAAGGTGTCCTTCAGCGCATTGTCGAGCTCGGCGTCCGGGCCCTTCTTGGCGGCTTCGCGCTGCTCGGCCTGTTCCTGGCGCAGGCTTTCCTTGGCGGGATTGGTGTTCGTCGTCATGTTGACCCCCGTAGAACGGCCCCATGCGGGCCACTCAGGGATCAACGCGACAGGCAGGCCGGCGTTCCGCTAGAGCTGCCGGGGCCAGGTGATCCGGGCCTTGAGCCCGCCGCCGTCGCGCTCCGCCAGCGTCAGCGTGCCGCGATGCGCCTCGGCGATCGCCCGCACGATCGACAGGCCGAGCCCGAAGCCGCTGCCTTCCTTGAGCGTCCGCGCGGCGTCGCTGCGGTAGAACGGAGCAAACACCTTCTCGCGCTCCTCCGGGGCGATGCCCGGCCCGTCGTCCTCGACCTCGATGGCGATCATGTCGGGGGCCGAGTCGTCCAGCCGGACCAGAACCCTGCCGCCGAACTTGATCGCGTTGTCGACGAGGTTGTTCACGGCGCGCGTCATCTGGTCGGCGTCGCAGACGGCCGAGGCGCGCATCGGCCCCTCATACACGACGAGATGGCCGAGATCGGCGAGATCGTCGCAGATGGTCTGGAGCAGGGCCGGCATGTCGGTCGCCGTGAGGCTGCCCGAGGCGCGCCCGTCGCGCAGATAGGACAGCGCCGCTCCCACCATGCGATCCATCAAGGCGAGATCCGCGATGGTGGCCCGGCGCTGACGTTCGTCGGGGATGTCGTCGGCGCGCAGTCGCAACCGCGTGATCGGCGTCCGCAGATCGTGGCTGACCGCAGCCAGCATGCGTGTCCTGTCATCGATCAGCCTCCGGATGCGGTTGGCCATGCCGGCGAAGGCCGCGGCGAGGCGCTTGACCTCGACGGGTCCCTCTTCTGGTACGGCGAGGGTGTCGCGATCGGGATCGAAGCGGTCGATCGCCGCTGCCAGCCGTGACAGCGGCGACGCCACCGCCCGCGCCGCCCACAGCGAGAGCAGCCCGATCAGCGAGGCCAGCAGAGCCAGCATGGTGACGAGATAGCCGATGAAGGCGCCTCCGCGCGGCGGAGGTGTCATCGAACTCGATGTCATGACCAGCCCGCTGCCATCCGCAAAGCGGACGCCAAAAGGCGGCGGCCCGAACCGTCCGGGTGCGTTGTCGAGCATCAGCGCCTCGACATTCGGCCCCAGCTGGGCCCGCAGATTAGCGAGGATTTGCCGATCGGCCCAGAACTGATTGCGCTCGCTCGTCTGTGCGCCGGGGGGCAGGCGCGAGAGCAGGGGATGGGCAGCCAGAGCGGCCTCGACCACGGTCGCTTTCGCCTCCGGAGCCGGCGTCGCCTCGACCATGCGCGTGATCGAGATCAGGTCGGTGACATAGGGAAAGCTTGGAACCCGCTTCAGCTCGGGCGGCAGCAGCACGAGCAGCGCCACGATCGTGACGAGATTGGCCAGGACGAGCGAGCCGATCGCAATGGCGGTGATCTGCGCGGCGGCCCGCGCGGGCATCAGACGCAGAAGCAGCCGCTTCATGGAGCCGGGCTCTCGGCCAACCTCTCGATCTCCGGAGAGAACATGTAGCCGCCGGAGCGGATCGTCTGGATCAGCTCGGGCTCGCGCGGATTGCGCTCCATCTTCTGGCGCAGCCGGCTGACGAGCACGTCGACCGAGCGCTCGAACGGGGCGGCCATGCGGCCCTGCGTCAGATCCAGAAGCTGGTCGCGCGACAGCACGCGGCGCGGCCGTTCGCAGAAGGCGAGAAGCAGGTCGAGTTCGGCGCCCGTCAGCGGCACGCGCTCACCCTGGGGGTTGAAGAGACGACGCACCGCCTTGTCGAGCCGCCAGCCCGCGAAAGCGAGTACCGGGCTGTCGCCCACCTCGGCGGCCGGGGCGGCACCGGCGCGCCGCAGCACGGCCCTGATCCGGGCCAGCAGTTCGCGCGGGTTAAACGGCTTCACCAGATAATCGTCCGCGCCCATCTCGAGGCCGAGGATGCGATCGATCTCTTCGCTTTTGGCGGTGAGCATGATGATCGGGATCGTGCCCTCGCTGCGCAGGCGGCGGCACAGGCTCAGCCCGTCCTCTCCCGGCAGCATCAGGTCGAGCACGATCAGGTCGAAACGGCCGTCCCGCAGCGCGGCATCCATCTCGCGGCCGTTCGGCACGGCCCGGACGCGGAAGTCGTTGTTACGGAGGAAGCGCGAGACCAGCATCGCGATCTCGCGATCGTCCTCGACGACCAGGATATGGGGGGTTCTGCTCATCGTCTGGCTCTAGCGCCCGGCCGGGGCGAGGTCGCGGCCGGAATTGTGTCTGATTATTTCCAGACACGACGCTGGAAAAGCAAGGATACCAGAAGCTCCCGCGCAGACGTCATTCAGAAAACTCCACGCCACAGAACGGTCCGCGAGAGGACCCCTGATGGCGTCATGACCGATCTCGCATCATCCACCCTGTCCATTCCCGATCTCCGCCGGATCGGCTGGCGCCGGACCGCGCTTCGCTCCGCGGCCGCCGCGGCGATTCTTGCGGTACTGGCGCTCTGGCTCTGGGCCCTGCCGACGCTGCTTTCGCGGCAGGGCTTCGTGCAGCGCGGCGACGAATCCTGCGCCGGGGCGGCCTGGCGCGACCCCGTGACCGGCCGGAGCCTCCCCGCTCCGACCGGCACCTGTAAGACCCATCCCGGTGGGGACGCCCGATGACACCCTGTGCCATCGACATCCGCTATCGAAGCCGCCTCGTCGCGCTGCTGCTGCTCGTGCCGCTGGCCCTGATCGGCGGATCGCTGGCGGGCTTGGCCATCGGCCGCTTCTCGACAGCGCCGCCGTCGTATCGGGACCAGCGCCTCGTCCAGATCCGCGCCGATCTGCGACAGGTCGAAGGGGACTATCTCCTGGCCTTGGGCGATTCCCATGTCGCGCGCTGGCATGCGCACGAGTTCTGCGGCTTGCCGCTCGTCAATGGTGGAATGCACGGCGCGACCACCCGCGATACGCGCGAACTCGTCGACCAGCTCGCCCTGCCCCGGCCGCCATTGGCGATCATCCTGAGCGTCGGCACCAACGACGCCAACCGCAAGCGCTTCCGCGAGCCGCCCGAAGCCGTCGCCCGCTTCCGCCAGGCCGTCCGCGGCCTGCTGCGGGATCTGAGCGGGCGCGCAGGCCTCGTCGTCATCGCGACGCTGCCGCGGCTGGAAGAGCGCCAGGCGCCCGCCTTCTCCGGGGAAGCGGCTCTTCAGATCGCGGCTTCCGCAGAGACGGCCTGCCGAGAAGAAGGCTCCTGCCGCCTCGCCGCGGGCTTCGGCGATGGCATCGCGCTGGCCGACGGGCTGCATCTGGCCGACTATGAGCGCGCCTATCGTGCAGCCGAGCCCGGCATCTGTGCCGCGCTCCCGCCGCCCCGGAGGCGGCAGAACCTTCGCGCAGAGGCGCCATGACCCGGACAGGCGCCCACTGGACCGGGGCTGCCTGAAGGCCCATCTAGGAAAGCCGAACGCCACCGGCTCCCCGGGGAGCCCAAGCCGAGGCTGCCATGGTCGCCATCTCCGTTCTCGACCTCGTTCCCGTGCGCGAAGGGCAGGAGCCGGGCGATGCGCTGCGCGCCTCGATCGACCTCGCCCGCCACGCCGAATCCCTCGGCTACACCCGCTACTGGGTCGCCGAGCATCACAACATGGTCGGCATCGCCAGCGCCGCCACCGCCGTCGTCATCGGCCAGCTCGCCGCCGCGACGAAGACCATCCGCGTCGGCGCCGGCGGCATCATGCTGCCGAACCACGCCCCGCTGATCATCGCCGAGCAGTTCGGCACGCTTGAAGCGCTCTTTCCCGGCCGCATCGATCTCGGCCTCGGCCGGGCACCCGGCACCGACCAGATGACGATGCGGGCGATGCGCCGCAGCCCGATGTCCTCCGACAGCTTCCCCCAGGACGTGCTCGAACTGCAGGCCTACTTCGCTCCCGCGGGCCCCAACCAGGCGATCCAGGCCGTGCCCGGTGCCGGGCTGAACGTCCCGCTCTGGATCCTCGGTTCGAGCCTGTTCGGCTCGCAACTCGCCGCGCAGCTCGGCCTGCCCTACGCCTTCGCCTCGCATTTCGCGCCGGACGCGCTGATGCAGGCGCTTGCGATCTATCGCGAACGCTTCGAGCCCTCCGAGCAGCTCGCGCGGCCCTACGCCATGCCCGGGATCAACGTCATCGCCGCCGAGACCGACGCGGAAGCGCGCCATCTCGCAACCTCCCTGCAGCAGCGCTTCGTCGGCATGGTGCGCGGCCAGCGCGGAAAGCTGCAACCGCCGATCGACGACATCGAGACCTATTGGTCGCCGGCCGAGAAGGCGCATGTCGCGGGGATGCTGCGCTATGCCTTCATCGGCTCGGCCGAGACGCTGAAGCGCCAGCTCGGTGCCTTCATCGCCGCGACACAGGCGGACGAGATCATGGTGACCGCGCCGATCTTCGACCACGAGGCGCGGAAGCATTCCTACGAGATCCTCGCCGGCATCGCGCCGGAGCTGGGCATCGCGGCCCGGGCTGCCTGATTTCCGAGGAACTTCCGCCCCCCGATGGCGTTGCCCGGTCTTGCATGGACATCCGGGGTACCCATGAAACTCGACGTGACGGCGACGCTGACCTATGGCTTCGACAGCGACACGCAGGTGATCGCGGCCATCGAAGCCGCGCGATCGCCTGACCAGACGATCCTCTCCGAGAGCCTCACGATCTCACCCGACGCCGTATTGGTGCGCGATCTCCACCCCGAAACGGGCGAGCGCCGTTTCCGGGCGGCGCTTTCCGGCCAGGTCGAGATCAGCTACCGGGCCCTGGTCGACAACGGCAACCGCGAGCCCTTGTCAGCCGCAGCGCGCCAGCATGACTGGTCGGAGCTGCCGCAAGAGGTGCTGCCCTATCTGCTGCCCAGTCGGTTCTCGCCCTCGGACGAGTTCATGCGCTTCGCCCAGCGCGAATTCTGCAGCATCGACGGCGGCGGCGCGCGCATCCTGGCCGTGCTCGACTGGCTGCACGAGCATCTCGACTATGTCCACGGCGTCAGCCACGCCCAGACCACGGCGCAGCACACCTTCATCGACCGCGCCGGCGTCTGCCGCGACTTCACCCATCTGGGCATCGCCCTGACTCGGGCGCTCAACATCCCCGCCCGCGCCGTCAGCGCCTATGCGCTCGACCTCGACCCGCCGGACTTCCACGCCGTCTTCGAGGTCTATCTCGACGGGCGCTGGTGGCTGGTGGACCCGACGCGACTGGCGCCCGTCGAGGGCATGGTCCGGATCGCGACCGGCCGCGACGCCGCCGACATCGCCTTCCTGACCAGCCAGTTCAACTGCCAGTGCCTGGCCCAGACCATTAAGGTCTCGCGCGCCCCCGAGGATGCCGGTCTGCAGGCCGCCTGATCAGGCGGCGGTGGCGCGCCGCGCCGCACGGCGCAGGTTGAGACCAAGCGCCGCCAGGAAGAACCCCGCCTGCACCACGACGATGCAGGGCCCCGTCGCGCCGTCGAGATGGTAGCTCAGGATCGTCCCGATGACGCTGGAGACCGTCGCGACGGCGACTGCCACCACCAGCATGACGTCGAAGCGCCGCGTCGTCAGGAAGCCGATCGCGCCCGGCGCGATCAGCATAGCGACGACGAGGATGATGCCGACCGCCTTGAGCGCGGCCACGATCGTCAGCGCCAGCAGCATCAGCAGGCCAACATTCAGCCACCGCACGGGAAGGCCGATCGCCCGCGCATGGGCGGCATCGAAGGCGACCAGCAGGAAGTCCCGGCGCAGGGCCAGCATGATCGCGATCGTCGGCACCGCGATGACGGCCGTCTCCGCCAGATCGGACCAGCTCACGCCGAGCATGTTGCCGAACAGGATATGGAGCAGGTGCTGGTCGCTCTCGACCTTGACGAACATCACCAGGCCGAGCGCGAACAGGCCGGAGAAGACGATGCCCATCACCGTGTCCTCCTTCACCCGGCTGTTTTCCTTGAGATAGCCGATGGCGAGCGAACAGCTCAGGCCGGCGACGAAGGCCCCCGCCGCCAGGGGCAGGCCCATAATCTGCGCCAGGACGATGCCGGGCAGCACCGCGTGGGACACCGCATCCCCCATCAGCGACCAGCCCTTCAGGATCAGGAAGCAGGACAGAACGGCACAGACCACGCCGACCAGCATGGCGGCGAGCAGGCCGCGCTGCATGAACTCATGCGCCAGCGGCGCGACGAGCCAGGCTTCGATCAGGCTCATGGCGTGAGCCCTCTCCGAATGGGGCGATGCCGGCGCGAACCTGCTCCCTCCCCCCGCTTGCGGTGGGGAGGGTTGGGGTGGGGGGCAGTCCCGCTCGGCGCGACGATCAAGGACGGCGCTGCGGCTTTGCGCCCCCCCATCCCTAACCCTTCCCCACCGCAAGCGGGGGGAAGGGGACACCGTCGAGCATCCTGAGCACCACTCATGGCGCCGTCTCCGACACCGACCGGGCCGCCCGCGCCGCGGCGAGCCGTCCATGCTTCGGCGCAAAAACGAAGGCGGCGAGGAACAGCAGCGTCTGGAAGACGACGATCAGCCCGCCGGTGGATCCGTCGAGGAAGTAGCTGGCATAGGCGCCGGCCGCACTGGTGACGACGCCGAGCGCCACAGCGACACAGATCAGCCGGCCGAAGCGGTCGCAGAGCAGATAGGCGGTCGCTCCCGGCGTGATCACCATCGCGATCACCAGCACGGCCCCGACCGTCTGCAACGCGGCGACCGTGCAGGCACTGAGCAGCACGAAGAACAGAATCTTCAGCCGGGTCGGGGACAGACCGACGGCGCGCGCCTGGTTCTCGTCGAAGAAGACCAGCATCAGGTCACGCCAGCGCAGCATGAGCACGGCGAGCGAGACCGCGGCGATGATCGCGACCTGGACGACGTCCTCGTCCGCGATGCCGAGAATATTGCCGAGCACGATCGACTGCACGTCGACCGAGGTCGGGTTGATCGAGACGATCAGGAGCCCGACCGCGAAGAAGGTGGTGAAGACGACACCGATGACGGCGTCCTCGCGCAGTTGCGTCCGCAGCCGCACCAGCGCCATGGCGAGCGCCGCCAGCAGGCCCGAGAAGAAGGCGCCGGCCGCGTAAGGCACCTTCAGCAGATAGGCCAGCGCGACGCCCGGCACGATCGCATGGGCCAGCGCGTCGCCCATCAGCGACCAGCCCTTCAGCATCAGGAAGCAGGACAGGAAGGCGCAGACCCCGCCGACCAGCGCCGAGACCCAGATCGCCCGGAGCATGTACTGGTAGCCGAAGGGTTCCAGCAGAAGCGCGATCACGGCGCGCGATCCTTTGCAGTGTCGGCCGCCTCGCCGGTGGTCTGTCCGCCCGCGACGCGCTCGCTGTCGCGCTTGCCGTAGAGCACCAGCGGGCGCTCGTCGTCGGTGATGACGGTGACGCGCCGGTCGTCTTCATCGTCGTGCAGATCGGCGCCGCCCAGCCTGAAATGCCGCAACGCGCCGCCGAAAGCGCGCTGGAGATTGTCATGGGTGAAGGTCGTCGCGGTCGGCCCGGCCGCCAGCACCGTCTTGTTGATGATCACGACCTGGTCGCAGAAATCCGGGATCGAGCCGAGATTATGCGTCGAGACCAGCATCAGCCGGCCCTCGTCGCGCAATTCGCGCATCAATGCGACGATCGCTTCCTCGGTCTTGACGTCGACACCGGTGAAGGGCTCGTCGAGCAGGATGACCTGTCCGCCCTGGGCCAGCGCCCGCGCCAGGAAGACGCGCTTGCGCTGTCCGCCCGACAGTTCGCCGATCTGGCGCGTGCGGAACTCCAGCATATTGACGCGCGCCAGCGCCTGCTCGACCGCCTCGCGATCCGCCTGCCGGGCGATCCGCAGCAGGCCCATATGGCCGTAGCGGCCCATCATCACCACGTCCTCGACGAGGACGGGGAAGGTCCAGTCGACCTCCTCGGCCTGCGGCACATAGGCGACCAGCCCACGCTTCAGCGCCTGGCCCACCGGAAGCCCCGCGATTGAGACGGAGCCGACCGCGGGCTTGAGGAAGCCCATCAGCGTCTTGAACAACGTCGACTTGCCGGAGCCGTTGATGCCCACCAGCGCGCAGATCGTTCCCGCGCCAAGCCGGAAAGAGGCATCCCGCACGGCGGTGACACCATTGGTGTAGCGCACGGTCACACCCTCGACCGCAATCGAGGGCACAGGCAGCTCGGGGACAGCTGACTGCGCGCTCAATGGCCGAACCCTGCGGCGATGGTGCCGACCGTCGTCTCGAGCAGCCTGAGATAGGTCGGCACCGGCCCGTCGGAGGCAGACAGCGAATCGACATAGAGAACGCCGCCATAGCGGGCGCCGGTCTCGCGCGCGACCTGCTTGGCCGCCTTGTCGGAAATCGTGCTTTCGCTGAACACGGTCGGAATCTTGTTCTTGCGGACGAGGTCGATCAGCCGGCGCACCTGCTGCGGTGTTCCCTGCTGATCGGCGTTGATCGGCCAGAGATAGGCCTCGCGCCAGCCATAGTCACGGGCGAGATAGGAGAAGGCCCCCTCGCTGGTGACGAGCCAGCGCTGCGCCTCGGGCACCTTGTCGAGCCTCGCCCGCAGCGGGGCATCGACCGCCCGGATGCGCTCGGCATAGGCCTTCGCATTGGCGGCGTAGATCTCCGCCCGCGCCGGATCGGCCGCAGCCAGCGCCTTGCGGATGTTCTCGACATAGATCAGCGCGTTCTCGGTCGACATCCAGGCATGGGGGTTGGGCCGGCCCTGATAGGGCCCTTCCGTGATGCCCATCGGCTCGACGCCTTCGGTCACCACGGCGCTGCGGACATTCTTCACATTGTCGAAGAAGCGCTCGAACCAGCGCTCGAGATTGAGCCCGTTCCAGAGCACCAGATCGGCGGACTGCGCCTTCACCACGTCGAGCGGCGTCGGCTGGTAATCGTGGATCTCGGCGCCGGGCTTGGTGATCGACTCCACGATCGCCGCCTCGCCCGCGACGTTCTGGGCGATGTCCTGGATAACGGTGAAAGTGGTTACGACACGCAGTTTCCTGTCCTGCGCAAGGGCGCTGCCGGACGGGGCAACGAATGCGGCCGCCAGCAGCGCGGCCGCGCAGAGCAGAACGGATCGTCTCGTCGACATGGTCGGCTCCTCGGTCAGGGCGAGACACACGCTATTGCAACGCAATCGCATCTGTCAATGCAGTTGCAACACATTTGCAATAAGGAGCTTTTGCAGATGCGTCGCAGTCTTGCTATGCCGGCATCATGACGGGAGTCGAACAGCGCGTGGCCGGATTCGAGGGCCAGCTGCGGGATGCCGGGCTGCGGATGACGCAGCAGCGCCGGCTGATCCTGCGCGTGCTCGCGGAGGCCGACGACCACCCGGACGCCAAGGGCATCTTCACCCGCGCCTTCGCCGTTGATCCGACGCTGTCGCTCTCAACGGTTTATCGCACCATGAAGGTGCTGGAGACGCAAGGCGCGATCGAGCGCCACGCCTTCGAGGACGGCGTCTCGCGCTACGAACATGCCGATCAGGAGCATCACGACCACCTCATAGACGTCGAAAGCGGCGAGGTGATCGAGTTCTCTTCCGACGCGATCGAGGAGCTGCAGCGCCGCATCGCCGCCGAACTCGGCTACGAACTCGTCCGCCACCGGCTCGAGCTTTACGGTCGCAAGAAGCGGCCGGGCGTTCGGGGGAAGAAGACGTAGCCCTCAAGCCGTCATTGCGAGCGCAGCGAAGCAATCCAGGGGACTTGGCGAGCGCACGGCACATCTGGATTGCTTCGCTACGCTCGCAATGACGGATACAACCTTGTGATTCCCTCTTCGGCTAGACCGCCCCGATCAGATCAGACAGATCCGGCCCTACGGGCACGATCCCCGTCGGATTGATGGTGCGGTGGCTTTCGTAATAGTGCCGCTTGATGTGGCCGAAATCGATCGTCTCCGCGACGCCCTCCACCGCCAGCAGCCGCCGCAGATAGGCAGACAGCCGCGGATAGTCGGCGATGCGCCGGATGTTGCATTTGAAATGGCCGACATAGACGGCGTCGAAGCGGATCAGCGTGGTGAAGAGCCGCCAGTCGGCTTCGGTGACGGCGTCACCCGTGAGGAAGCGGCGGCCGTCGAGGCGCTCTTCCAGCCAGTCCAGCGTCTCGAACAGCGGGCCGACGGCTTCCTCGTAAGCCTCCTGCGTCGTCGCGAAGCCGGCCTTGTAGACCCCGTTGTTGACGGTGCCATAGATGCGCTCGTTCAGCTGATCGATTTCGCCGCGCAGCGCTTGCGGATAGTAGTCGCCGGGCTTGGCACCAACGCCGTCGAAGGCGCTGTTGAACATGCGGATGATTTCGGAGGATTCGTTGTTCACGACCGTCCCGCGCCGCTTGTCCCACAGCACGGGCACGGTAACGCGCCCGCTGTAGCGCGGATCGGCCCGCGTATAGACCTGGTGCAGGTAGCGCGACCCGCCGATCGGGTCCGGCACCACGCCCGGCCCCTCCGCGAAGGTCCAGCCCTGGTCGAGCATCAGCCAGTGCACGACGGAGACGTCGATCATCGCCTCCAGCCCCTTGAGCGCGCGAAAGATCAGCGCGCGATGCGCCCAGGGGCAGGCGAGCGAGACATAGAGATGATAGCGCCCGGGCTCGGCCTCGAAGCCGCCCTCGCCGCTCGGCCCGGGTGAGCCGTCGGCCGTGACCCAATTGCGGAAGGCGCTGTCCTGGCGCTGGAAACGCCCGCCGCTCTTGGCGGTGTCATACCACTGGTCGTGCCATTCTCCGTCGACGAGCAGGCCCATGCGCAATCTCCTCGGTTCCGTTAGAGCCGCGTCCGGCCCGCTTCACAAACCCTGGAGGTCAGGCCTCGTTCCGCTGCCCGGATGCCGGCCCCGCCGGTGGCGCGCTCAGCTCTCGGCCCGCCAGGGATAGCTCCAAGTCTCCGTCAGGGTCTTGTCGCCGCTCCGGAGAAAGGCGCGCATCTCCGCCAATTGCCCCGGCTCGACGACGATGTCGATGAAGGCGCGGAAGCCGCTGGTCTTGGGGTTCGGCACGATGAAGGCACGATCGATCCGGCCATAGGCGATCGACGGCACGATCTCGACCTTCTCCGGCTGCTTCAGGTGATAGTCGAGGTCACCGCCCGCGAAATCGACGATGAAGCGCCGCGCGCCGGCATTGACCGGCTCGCCCGAACCCAGCGCCTTGGGCTTCGCCTGATAGGTGTTGATGATCCGCCCGCCCGGATGCAGGTCGCTGGAATCCATCATCGAGGTGAGCTTGTAGCCGAAGGAGAACTCGCGGCCGGGCTCCAGCGGCGTCTTCGGCGCCCAGAGCGCGACGATGTTGTCGTTGGTCTCGTCGGTCGTCGGGATCTCGATCAGCTCGACCACGCCCTCGCCCCAGTCGCCCTGCGGCTCGATCCAATAGGAGGGCCGCAGCTCGTAGTTCAGATCGAGGTCCTGATAATGCTCGAAGACACGGTCGCGCTGCATCAGGCCGAAGCCGCGGACATTGCGCTCGACGAAGGATGAGATGGCCTGCTGCCGCGGATTGCGCAGCGGCCGCCAGATCCACTCGCCCGTGCCGGAATGGATCATCAGCCCGTCGGAATCATGCAGCTCGGTCCGGAAATCGTCGTGGAAGCGGCGGTCGTTCTCGCCGGTGAAGAACATCGAGGTCAGCGGCGCCAGGCCGAGCTTGTCGATCGGCTTGCGCGGGAACAGCGTCGCCCCGACATCGACGACGGCGTCCACGTCCGGATAGATGTGGAAGCGATAGGCCCCGGTCACGGAGGGCGAATCCAAGAGCGCGTAGACCGTCACCCGCTCGGCGCTCGCCGCTGGCGCCTCGACCCAGAACTCCCGGAACATCGGGAATTCCTCGCCTGGCACGCCGGCGCCGATCGAGAGGCCGCGCGCCGACAGCCCATAGCGCTGCTCGCGGCCGAGCACGCGGAAATAGCTGGCGCCGATGAAGGAGATCAGCTCGTCGAAGATGCGCGGATCGTTTAGCGGGTAATGCAGGCGGAAGCCGGCGAAGCCGAGATTGACGGGCAGCGGCTTGTCGAAGCGCACCCGGCCGTAATCGAAGAGGTTGGCAGCATAGGGCACCGGCGTCGCCACCCCGTCGCGCACGACATTGACCACGACCGGTCGCGTGAACAGGAAGCCGGGATGGAACATCTGCATCCGGAAGGGGCTGCCGTTCTGCGCGAGCAACGCCCGCTCCGGCCGGAAGCGGATGTCCCGCCAGGCATCGAAATCGAGCCGCGACAGCGGCTCCGGCAGCGTCGGCCCCGCATCATAGGGCACCGCCGCGATCTCGCGCGCCCGCTGCAGGACGTTCTCGAAGCCGAAGCGCGGTTGCGGCGGCTCGGCCGAAGCATCGCTCGGCGGGGCGGGCTGCTGCGCCAGAAGGGCCGAGGGCGCGGTCGAAAAACCGAGGGCGGCTGAAAGCCCCGCCAGGACGCGGCGGCGGTCGATCGTGGACATGACGGATCCGTGGTCTGGCGACCGCCGGATGACGGCCGCCGAAGGCTTGCACGCCCGTGACTTAGGCGAGGAAATGGGGCCGGTCTAGGGCCGGAAAGAACGGAGAATCCGCTCGCGCTACGCGATGGCCAGCGGCAGGTGCTGCGCCATCAGGTCGAAATCCCGGTCCTGATGGAGCAGGGCATGGCCGCGCTCGATGCAGAAGGTGGCGATCAGGAGATTAATCGTCTTGCGGATGGTCACTCCCCGCCCCCTCAGAAAGCGCGAATGCCGGGCGGCGGCCAGCGCGAGCGACACATCGACCATCGGCTCGACCCTGAAGCGGCGCATTGCCCGCTCGAGACTTTCGGCGTGGCGCTCGTCGCGGGCGCCGCGCAGAACCTCCATTAGGACCAGATCGCCAACGATGATCCGCGTCGGCGACGGCATCCCTGACAGCGCGGCGACGGATGGACTGCTTTGCGCACGCAGCTGTGCGATCCAGACAGAGCTGTCGACCACGATCATGAGCGATGGTCGGCGGGCCTGTCCGTGCGCATCTCGTCGAGATCGCCCTCCCACCCCAGACCGCGCATATCGCTGATCACCTGGCGCAGTTCGGCGTTCTTGACGAGTCGGCGCAGCGCCTCCTCGACGGTCGCCTTCTTGGTCGGCAGCCCCGTCACCTCCATCGCCTCCTTGAGAAGAGCGTCGTCGATGTCGATATTCGTGCGCATCGCTGCCCCTCTGTGTATGAACCGGCAACACCATACACATCGACGATCTCGTCCGCAATTTTGACCCCGCACCCCAAAAAACCTCTTGTAGCGGGGGGCCATCATCCGTATATGCGCTGTACCCAATTCGCACGTGCCTGTGGCCGCGTGCCGGTCGGTGGGCATCCGGACAAGAGGCCGGACAGCCGCCAGGTGTTGGAGACGGATGGAGGGGGATGGATATCCCCTCAAATCACGCTCCCGGTTTCCTTCTCCAGGGAACTGTCACCGAACAGCGACTGGCAGCCGGAGGCGAAACCGGCGAACCCCGAATCTCCACGGGGGACGCAGCTTAAAGCAACGACGGAACGGGCTTTTTTTGGTCTCGCTGGTCCTCCAAAGACCAGCACCGAAGAGGCTTGTCCTTCATTGCCGGGCGTGCGGGGTCTCCCCAAGCGACGGTTACCAGGGTCCGGACGTTTCGTTCGGTGATGTGCGGCGTTTCCAACGCGTCGCCGATCGCCCGATCGACTCAAGCCGGCTTCATGTCGCATCGGCGCCGCTTGCGCCGGAGGGAGTCGCGTCTCATGACCGAGCGCATCCGTGAGTTCCTTCGTACCCGCCGCGAGGATGGGCCCTGCGTCGTCATCGACCTCGATGTCGTGCGCGAGAACTATCATGCCTTCTCCCGGGCCCTTCCCGACACGCGCGTCTTCTACGCCGTAAAGGCGAATCCCGCGCCGGAGGTGCTGGCCCTGCTCGCCAAGCTCGGCTCCTGCTTCGATTGCGCCTCGGTCGTCGAGATCGAGCTCGCCCTCGCGGCCGGCGCGACGGCTGATCGGATCTCCTTCGGCAACACGATCAAGAAGGAGCGCGACGTCGCCCGCGCCATGGAGCTCGGCGTGCGCCTCTTCGCCGTCGACTGCACGGCCGAGGTCGAGAAGGTCGCCCGTTCGGCCGGTGCCACCGGCGCGAAGGATGTGCGCATCTTCTGCCGCATCCTCTGCGACGGCGACGGCGCCGACTGGCCGCTCTCGCGCAAGTTCGGCTGCGTGCCCGAGATGGCCGCGGACGTGCTGGAGCACGGCCATCGCCTCGGCCTAGCCGCTTATGGGATCTCGTTCCATGTCGGCTCGCAGCAGGCGAATGTGAACGCCTGGGATTCCGCTCTGGCCTCGGCCTCGGCGGTGTTCAAGGAGTGCGCCACCCGTGGTCTCTCGCTGTCGATGGTCAACCTCGGCGGCGGCTTCCCGGCGCGCTACCTGAAGCCGATCCCGGGCGTGCCGTCCTATGGCGATGCGATCTTCCAGGCGCTGTCGAAGCATTTCGGCAACCAGCTCCCGGAGACGATCATCGAGCCGGGTCGCGGCATGGTCGGCAATGCCGGCCTGATCGAGACCGAGGTCGTCCTGATCTCGAAGAAGGCCGCGGACGATCAGGTCGCCTGGGTCTATCTCGACATCGGCAAGTTCAACGGTCTCGCCGAGACCATGGACGAGGCGATCCGCTACCCGATCCGCAGCGCCCGCGACGGCGATGCGACGGTGCCCTGCATCCTGGCCGGCCCGACCTGCGATTCGGTCGACGTCATGTACGAGAAGACCCCGTACATGCTGCCGTTCAGCCTCGAGATCGGCGACAAGCTGCTGATCGAGGGCACGGGCGCCTATACGACGACCTATTCGGCCGTCGCCTTCAACGGCTTCCCGCCGCTGAAGCAGTACGTCATCTGACGTGATCGGGGCGCGGCCCTAAACCGCGCCCTTCCACCATCGGGTCCGGCGAAGCGCCCTGCCATGATCGGCAGGCCGCCCGCGAGTTCGGGCGGAGCGTCCGCGCCTCCAGAAGGAAGCGCGGCGGACGTGGCTCCCGCCGGACCCTCTTCCCCACATCCTTGTTGCTTGTGGCCGCGTTCGCGCGGCGCCGGGAAGGTCTGCTGCGCGCAGTCGCTCCGGCCGGAGGTGCGTCATGATCACGATCCGCGACGAAATCGCTGCCGACATCGCCGCCCGCGAGGCGCTGCTCGACCGCTGCCTCGGCGAGCGCCGCACCGCCAAGTCGAGCGAGCGCCTCCGCGAGGGTCGTTTGCCGGCTGAGGGCCTCGCCTTGACCGCCGAGCGCGACGGCGTCGTCGTCGCCACCGTTCGGCTCTGGCATGTCGAGGCCGGCGGCAAGGCCGCGCTCCTGCTCGGCCCGCTCGCGGTCGCGCCCGAGCTGCAAGGCGAAGGTCTCGGCCGCGCCATGATGCGGGAAGCGATCTGGCGCGCCGCCTGCCGCGGCCATGGCGCAGTGCTGCTCGTCGGCGACGCCGCCTATTACGAGCGCTTCGGCTTCTCGGGTGATCTCACCCGCGATCTCGCCATGCCCGGCCCGGTCGAGCGCGAGCGCTTCCTCGGCCTCGAACTGCGCGACGGCGCGCTGGCGGGCGCCAGCGGCGTCCTCGTCGCGACCGGCCGTCCGGCCGAGGCCTCGCCGGCGGCTGAGCCCGCGCGCCGCGCCGCCTGAGGATAACCCGGACGGCCCCGGCTTTTCGCCGGGGCCGTCACGCATCCGTCATCGGACTGTAGCCGCTCCGTCGTCACCGCCCGCCATGACCCCGCCCGAAGGGGAGGTCCATGGCGCAGGCGGTTCTGACGGCGGGCAAGACGAGGGAGTGGAGCGCGCCGCGCTGGCGGCCGCGCCGGTCGACCGTGCTGGCCTTCGCGATGCTGGCGCCGTCGCTCTTGTTCCTGGCGCTGTTCACCTATTGGCCTGTGGTGCAGGTTCTCTGGCAGTCGCTGCACGGGCAGGTCCGCGTCGGCGGCCCGCAGGCCTATGTCGGCGCGCAGAACTTCATCAAGCTCTTCGCCGATCCCGCCTTCCGCAAGGCGCTGGCCAACAACTTCGTCTACGCGCTCGGGACGGTGATCCCGAGCCTCGTCCTGGCGCTGGGCTTCGCCATGGCGCTGGCCCGGTCGAGCCGGGTCAACGCGCTGTTCCGCGCACTCTTCTTCCTGCCGGTCCTGATCCCGCTGGTCGCGGCCGCCTCGATCTTCCTGTTCCTGTTCCTGCCCAATGTCGGACTGCTCGACTACCATCTCGCCAAGCTCGCGATTTCCGGCCCCAACTGGCTGGGCGATCCGGACGTCGCGCTCTGGTCGATCATGGCGCTGACGATCTGGAAGAACGCCGGCTACTACATGCTGTTCTTCCTGGCCGGCCTCCAGGCGGTGCCGGCGGACGCCTATGAGGCCGCGATCCTGGATGGCGCGGGCCCCTGGCAACGCCTGCGCTACGTCACCCTTCCCTATCTCAAGCCGACCATCGGCTTCGTGCTGGTCATCGGCCTGCTCAACGTCGTCACCCAGGTCGACCATGTCTTCGTGCTGACCAAGGGCGGCCCGTCCGACTCCACCAACCTGCTGCTGTTCTATGTCTACCAGCAGGCCGTCGAGAACTACGACGCCGGCCGCGCCGCCGCCGGCACGCTGGTGATGCTGGCGCTGCTGCTCGTCGTCACCGCCTCCTCGCTGCGCACGCTCGAGCGCTCCTTCGGGGAGAAGGAGACATGAGCGCCGCCCCCATGAGCACCGGCGTCTCGACCGGCGAGATCACGCCGAAGCTCGGCTATGCCGCGACGCTGCTGATCGCCGGCCTCTGGATGGTGCCCTTCCTCTGGATGCTGGTCGCCGCCTTCAATCCGCAGAGCGTCGGCGCCGGCATGGCCTCGCTGATTCCGTCCTACATCCCGACGCTGGCGAACTTCCGCGAGGCCTGGGCCTCGGCCGATTTCCCGCGTTACGGCCTGAACACGGCGATCATCAGCCTGGGCATCCTCGCCGTGCAGATCGTCACCATCACGCTCGCCGGCTACGCCTTCGCAAGGCTCGAATTTCCCGGCCGCACCGTCTGCTTCTATCTCTTCCTGCTCCAGCTCATGCTGGCGCCGGTCGTGCTGATCGTCCCCAATCTGACGACGATCGCCAAGCTCAGCCTCTATGACAGCCTGCTCGGCGTGATGGCGCCCTATTTCGCCTCGGCCTTCGGCACCTTCCTGATGCGCCAGGCCTTCCGGGCGATCCCGCGCGAGCTCGAGGACGCCGCCCTGATCGACGGCGCCAGCGTCTTCCAGCGCATCGGCTTCATCTATCTGCCGCTGGCGAAGCCCTCGCTCGTCGCCTTCTCGATCGTCTCCGTCACCGCCCATTGGAACGAGTTCCTCTGGCCGCTGATGGTGATCAACTCGCCGGACTTACGCCCGCTCACCGTCGGCCTCGCCTCCTTCACCCGCGGGGCGGAGGGCGCCCAGGCCTGGGGCGTCATCGCGGCGGGAACGCTCCTGGTCAGCGCGCCGCTGCTGATCGCCTTCGCGCTGTTCCAGCGCGCCTTCGTCAACTCCTTCGTCTCCTCAGGCATCAAGTAAGGGAAGCCACCATGACGACCACCAGACGCAACGTCCTCGCCGGCGCCGCGCTCGCCGCGAGCTTCGCGCTCTCGCCCGCCTTCGCCCAGGCGCCGACCGAGATCGAGCTGTTCTTCCCCGTCCCCGTCGACGGCCAGCTCGCCCGCGACATGGCCGCGATGATCAAGGAGTTCAACGAGAAGAACCCCTCGATCAAGGCGACCCCGGTCTATACCGGCTCCTATGACGAGACCTTGATCAAGACCCGCGCCGCGATGAAGGCCGGCAAGCCGCCGGCGGCCGTCATCATGTCCGCGAACTTCCTGCTTGACCTCAAGATCGAGGGCGAGATCCAGCCGATGGACGGCCTGATCAAGGCCGACGGCAAGACCAACGACCAGTTCATGGGCCAGTTCTTCGACGCGCTGCACGGCAACGCCGTCCTCGACCGGCAGGTCTACGGCGTGCCCTTCCACAACTCGACGCCGCTGCTCTACGTCAACACCGACCATCTCAAGGAAGCCGGCCTCGATCCCGACAAGCTGCCGACGAACTGGGAAGAGCTCGTCACCACCGCCAAGAAGCTGACCAAGCGCGAGGGCGACCGCGTCACCCGCTGGGGCATGATGATGCCGTCCAACTATGACTACGGCGGCTGGATCCTGCAGGCCCTGACCCATTCCAATGGCGGCCAGTGGTTCAATGTCGATTACGGCGGCGAGGTCTATTACGACACTCCCTCGATGCTCGGCGCCCTGACCTTCTGGTCCGACCTCATCGCCAAGCACAAGGTCCATCCGGCCGGCGTGCAGGCGGGCGGCGCCGTCTCCTCGGCCTTCCTCTCCGGCCAGGCCTCGATGGTGCTGCTCTCGACCGGCTCGCTGACCCATATCCGCAACAACGCGAAGTTCCCCTACAAGGTCGCCTTCGTGCCGAAGAACGTGAAAAACGAGGTTCCGATCGGCGGCGCCTCGCTGGTGATCCCGACCGGTGTCGAGGGCGAGCGCCGCAAGGCCGCCTGGACGCTGATCAACTGGATGACGAGCCCTGAGAAGTCCGGCTGGTGGAGCCGCGCCACCGGCTACTTCGCCCCCAACAAGGCCGCCTATGACCTGCCGGAGATGAAGGAGTTCCTCGCCAAGAACCCCGACGCCGGCATCGCCGTGAGCCAACTCGCCGTCGCCAAGCCGTGGTTCGCCACCTACAAGACCGTCCCCGTCCGCAAGGCGATCGAGGACGAGCTGGCCGCCGTGCTCTCGGGCAAGAAGCAGCCGAAGGAGGCCCTCGTCGCCGCGCAGAAGGGCGCCGACGAGATCATGCGCCCCTATGTCGAGCAGACCGCGCTGAAGCTGCCGACGAACTGAACGCTTGTTCGACGTCATGCCCGGCCTCGAGCCGGGCATGACCCTCATCACCGCCTTCTACCGTCATGGTCGGGCTTGTCCCGACCATCCACGTCTTTCCTCCTCGCCGTCGCAAGACGTGGATGCTCGCCACAGGGGCGAGCATGACGGGGAGGTCGCATCCGGACACCGCCATGCTCATCGCCCAGATCACCGACCTGCATATCCGCCCGCGCGGCAAGCCCGCCTATCGCGTCTCCGAGACCAATGCGCTGAGCGAACGTGCGCTCGACGTGATCGCCCGGCTCTCGCCCCGGCCCGATCTGCTGGTCATCACCGGCGACCTCACCGATTGCGGGCTGGCCGAGGAATATGCGCTGCTGCGCACCATGCTCGACGGGCTCGGCATCCCCGTTCTGCTCGTGCCCGGCAACCATGACCGCCGCGAGACGCTGACCGCGGGTCTTTCGCTCGATTCCCGCCAGGTTCTCGACGGCGGGTTCGTCCAGTTCGTCGCCGATTATGGCCCGATGCGCCTGATCGGCCTCGACACGCTGCTGCCGGGCAAGAGCGCCGGTGCGCTCTGCGCGACGCGGCTTTCCTTCCTCGACAGGGCGCTGACGGAAGCCGAGGGCAAGCCGGTGGCGATCTTCATGCACCACCCGCCCTTCGACTGCGGCATCCGCCACATGGATGCGATCCGCCTACTCGACGGCGCGCAGGAGTTCGCGGCGATCGTCGCGCGTCATCCCAATATCGAGCGCATTCTCTGCGGCCATCACCACCGGCCGATCGTGACGCGCTTTGCCGGCACGATCGCGCAGATCGCGCCGAGCGTGACCCACGCCGTCACCCTCGACCTCTCGGAGGCGAGCCCCTCGACCTTCCACATGGAGCCGCCGGCCTATCTGCTCCATTCCTTCCGCGAGGGCGCCGGCTTCGTCACGCACACGGCCTTCGTCGAACGCTCGCCCGGCCCCTACGCCTTCGTTCTCGACGCCGACTATCCCGGCAGCCACTAGACGTCACGAGGGCGCAGCGGCGACCGCTTGTGCGGTTGATGTTTGACTTGGGGGGCGCTTCCCCCATACGAGCCGGGGTGGCTCCGCGCGGCCACCCCCAACAGCGCTGATCCCAAGGAGACAACCCGAGAATGAGCACCTGGCCCGTCTATGGAGAGATCACCGGCCCGATCGTGATGATCGGCTTCGGTTCGATCGGCCGCGGGACGCTGCCGCTGATCGAACGGCACCTGAAGTTCGACAAGAGCCGCTTCGTCGTCATCGCGCCGGACGACCAAAACCGCCACCTCCTCGACGAGCGGGGCATCCGCTTCATCCACGAAGCCGTGACGATCGAGAACTACAAGACCATGCTCTCGCCGTTGCTGACCGCCGGCGGCGGGCAGGGCTTCTGCGTCAACCTCTCCTGCGACACCGGCTCGCGCGACATCATGGAGCTCTGCTCCAGCCTCGGCGCGCTCTATATCGACACGGTCAACGAGCCCTGGCTCGGCTTCTATTTCGACGAGACCAAGGGCCCGGGCGAGCGCTCGAACTATGCGCTGCGCGAGATGACGCTCGCCGCCAAGCGCGCCCGCCCGCCCGGCTCGACAACCGCCGTCTCCTGCTGCGGCGCCAATCCCGGCATGGCCTCCTGGCTCGCCAAGAAGGGCCTGCTGAACATCGCCGCCGACATGCGCCTGAACGTGCCGCAGCCGACCACCCGCGAGGAGTGGGCCGCGCTGATGCAGCGCGTCGGCGTCAAGGGCATCCACATCGCCGAGCGCGACACGCAGCGCTCGAAGAACCCCAAGCCGCCGGGCGTGTTCGTCAACACCTGGTCGGTCGAGGGCTTCATCTCCGAGGGCGTCCAGCCGGCCGAACTCGGCTGGGGCACCCATGAGAAGTGGATGCCGGAGAACGCCCGCACGCACGAGACCGGCTCGCAGGCGGCGATCTACCTGATGCAGCCGGGCGCCGCGACCAAGGTGCGCAGCTGGTGCCCGACGCCGGGTCCCCAGCACGGCTTCCTGGTGACGCATAACGAGTCGATCTCGATCGCCGACTATTTCACGGTGCGCGACGAGACCGGCAAGGCGATCTATCGCCCGACCTGCCATTACGCCTATCACCCCGCCAATGACGCGGTGCTCTCGCTCCACGAGATGTTCGGCAATGCCGGCCGCCCGCAGGAGGAGCACCACATCCTCGACGAGGAGGAGGTCTTCGACGGAATCGATGAACTGGGCGTGCTGCTCTACGGCCATGAGAAGGGCGCCTACTGGTTCGGCTCGCAGCTCTCCACGGAAGAGACCCGCAAGCTCGCCCCCTACCAGACCGCGACGGGGCTGCAGGTCACCTCGGCCGTGCTCGCCGGCATGGTCTGGGCGCTGGAAAATCCGAACGCCGGCATCGTCGAGGTCGAGGAGATGGATCTCGACCGTTGCCTCGAAATCCAGATGCCCTATCTCGGCCCGGTCAACGGCTACTACACCGACTGGACCCCGCTCGACGGCCGCCCGGGCCTCTTCCCGGAAGACATCGACGAGAGCGATCCCTGGCAGTTCAAGAACATTCTGGTTCGCTGAGGGCAGTCATTCCGGGGCAGGCGCGCAGCGCCTGAACCCGGAACCCACGACCGGGCACGGCGCTTGCGGCCCGGTTCCGGCTGGCGTTGTACCCCGTCATGGGTTCTGGGTTCGGCCCGTTGGGCCGCCCCGGAATGACAACGGCTTACGGCGCCCGTTTTACCGTCACCCCCGCCAGCAGCGCCCCGCCGGCGAGGAAGAACAGGATCAGCACGGCCAGCCCCGCGCGCTGGCTGGCGAACACCGTCGTCGCCAGCGCCACCAGCGTCGGCCCCAGGAAGGACGTGACCTTCCCCGACAGCGCAAACAGCCCGAAGAACTCGCCGACGCGCTCCGGCGGCGCCAGCCGCGCCATCAGGCTGCGGGAGGAGGCCTGCAGCGGCCCCGCGACGAGCCCGATCAGCAGACCCAAGCCCAGATAGACCTTCTCCGGCAGCGAACCGAACAGCCCGTCGCCGGGCGTCGCCGGCGCCGCCTCGATCACGAACAGGATCCGGTCGGGCGCCAGCGACAGGATGCCGACACAAGACAGCAGCAGGCAGGCGATCGACCCCAGCACCACCGCCTTGCCGCCGATCGCATCGTCCACCCGGCCGCCCAGCCAGGCGCCGAGCGTGCCGGTGACGGTCAGCAGGATGCCGAACACGCCGATCTCGATGGTCTGCCAGCCGAAAACGCCGGCAGCGTAGATGCCCCCGAAGGCAAACAGAGCCACCAGCGCATCCTGATAGATCATGTTGGCGAGCAGGAAGCGCCCGAGCGAGGGCAGCCGCGGCAATTCCCGCAGCGTACCCATCAGGCGCCCCACGCCGCCTTTCGCAGCTTCGCGCAGGCTCAGCCCCGAGCGCACCGTGTCGGGCGTGAACAGGAACATCGGCGCGACGAAGACGATGAACCACAGCGCTGTCAGCGGGCCGGAGAAACGGTCGCCCTCGCGCGTCGCGGCATCGAGCCCGAGGATCGGCGCCAGCCCGGCCAGCGTCTTGCCGGTGAGCGGATCGGCCGCGAGCAGCGCCAGCGTCAGCCCGAGCGAGATCAGCCCGCCGAGATAGCCGATCGCCCAGCCCGTACCCGAGAGCCAGCCCAGCCGCTCGGGCGGCACCAGCCGCGTCATCATCGCATTGTTGAAGGTGGTCGCGAACTCGGCCCCGACCGTCGCCAGCACGAAGCCCGTCAGCGCGATCGGCACCGCCCAGGGCGATCCCGGCACCGCGAACCAGAGCGCGCCCGAGCCCAGCACCAGCATGGCACCGAACACCGCGATCCAGGGCTTGCGCGGCCCGGTCCGGTCGGCGATGCCGCCGAGCAGCGGCGAGAGCAGTGCGATGCACAGGCCGGCGAAGCCCGTGGCATAGCCCCAGAGCGCCTGCCCCTGCGCCGGATCGGCGGCGAGCGCCGCGGCGAAGAAGGGCGCGAAGACGAAGGTCGTGATCAGCGTGAAGAAGGGCTGCGCCGCCCAGTCGAAGAACAACCAGGCGGTGACGGCGCGGCGGGGGGGATAATGGGCGGGCGCTATGGCAGCCGTCTCGATGACCGCGTTCATCAACACCACCAACCGTTGGAGGCTTCAGCACCCGAGCCCAACCGCGCCGTCATCCCGGACGCAGCGCAGCGGAGATCCGGGATCCATTTCGCAACGCCTGACGTGCAAGGGTCAGGCATGGATCCCGGGTCTCCCGTTGGTCGTCCGGGATGACGGCAGGGAGGGTGGAAACCCGGGGAGGCTCACTGCAGGGTCGTTTCGGGATCGCCGCCGCTGCGGGCGAGCTCGATCTCCGTGATCGCGACCAGCACCTCGGCGCGCTCCTTCAGGGTCGGCGCCTCCAGCAGGGCCTGCTTCTCGCGCGGACCGAAGGGGCACATCATCGAGAGCGCGTTGACCAGCGCCTCATTGGGGGCCTCGTTGACGCCTTTCCAGTCGATCTTGAGCTCGCTCGCCTTGGCGAAGGCCCGCAGCGCCTTGAGCAGCGCGTTGCGGTCGACCGCATCCTCGCCGGCACGCGCCGTGAAGTCGATCAGATAGTCGTCATAGCCGACGCGGCACTGGCGAAAAGGCGTCGTCACCGGCAGCTCCTCGGCGATGCGGAAGCGCGCGATGCCCGTCAGTGTCAGGATGTAACGGTCGTCGCCGGTCTCGGCGAACTGTGTGATGCGGCCGAGACAGCCGACCTGCAGCAGCGGCGGCGTCGCCGCCTGCCGGCCGCTCTCCGGCTCCGGCTGGACGATGCCGACGACGCGATGGGTGCGGATCGCATCGTCGATCATCGCGATGTAGCGCGGCTCGAAGATGTTCAGCGGCATCTGCCCCCGCGGCAGCAAAAGTGCGCCGCCGAGCGGGAAGACCGGCACCACGGCCGGGCAATCTTCCGGTCCCTTGTAGACGGCGTTCATGCCCATCGGCCGCTCCTCGCGTTCAGGAGAACAACAGGGTGGAGAGCTTGCGCCGCCCCGCCATGCTGTGCTCATCCATCGGCCCCCAGGCCTCGAAGAACTGCAGTAGCTGCTTGCGCGCGCCGTCCTCGTTCCAGGCCCTGTCGGCCTTGATGATGGCGATCAGATGATCGACCGCCTCCTCGCGCCGGTCGCGCGCATTCAGAGCCAGCGCCAGGTCGAAACGGGCCTGATGGTCCTTGGGGTTGGCGGCGACCTTCGCCTCCAGCTCCGCCGTGTCGCCGAGCGAGGCGGCCTGCTGTGCCAGCTCGATGGCCGCGCGCACGGCCGCGACCGCGGGATCGGCGGCCTTCGCCTCGGGCACCATGCCGAGGATGCCGGTCGCCCCCTCGAGATCGCCGAGATCGAGATGCAGCTTGGCCAGGCCCGCGATCGCCGCGACGTTGTCGGGCTCGAGCTCCAGCACATGGGCGTAGAGCTCGCTGGCGCCGGCCGCGTCGCCGGCCTCGGTCGCGGCCTTGGCCGCCGCAATCAGCTCCTCGGTCTGGCCGGGCCCCATCGCGCCGACGAGCTTCTCGATGAAGGCCTTCACCTGGCTCTCGGGCTGGGCGCCCATGAAGCCGTCGATCGGCTGACCCTGCTTGAAGGCGATGACGGCGGGAATCGACTGGATGCCGAGCTGGCCCGGAATCTCCGGGTACTCGTCGATGTTCATCTTGACCAGGCGCACCTTGCCGCGCGCCGCCTTGACGACCTTCTCGATCACCGGCGTGAGCTGCTTGCAGGGCCCGCACCAGGGCGCCCAGAAATCGACCAGCACCGGCTGCTTCATCGATTCAGCGATGACGTCCTGCCGGAAGCCCTGGGTGCTCGTGTCCTTGATCAGGCCGGGTTGCTCGGCCGCATCGCCATTGACCAGCATGGGTCGTCCTTCATCGCACGCAGATCGGAAAAGGGGTGGTCCGGCCGCGCCCGCAGCCAGCCCATAGATGGGGAGGATCAGTCGTTCTGTCCATCGGCGGGAACCGGCAAATCGACGATCATCGGATCGTGGCCGGTCTCGCGCAGGAAGGCCAGCAGATCGTCCAGCGCGAGCCGCAGCGTCGCGGTGTTGATCAGCGGGTGGAAGTTCACCGGCTCGCCCGTGGCGAGGTTCCGGTCGAGCACCATCGTGACCGCGCCCTCCCGGTCGTTGATGACGGCGAGCGCGGTGACCGAACCCGGCGTCACGCCGAGCCTGTCCATCAGCACCTCCGCCGAGCAGAAGGAAAGCCGCCCGCTCGCGCCGATCGTCTCGTGCAGGCGCTTGAGATCGATGCGCGCATTCTCGCGGGCCGAGACCAGGAAGAGCCGGCCCTTCTTGTCCTTCACGAACAGGTTCTTCGAATGCAGCCCCGGCAGCGTGCCGCGCAGGGCCTGCGATTCGGCCACCGTGAAGACCGCCTCGTGATCGACGCGGACATAGGGGATGCCGCGCCCGTCCAGATGCGCGCAGAGCTGCTCGGGTGTCAGCGGTTCGGCGGAGACAATCTGTGACATAGGAAGGCGGGCCCGGCCTCGAAACAGCGTTGGCGGGCTGCGTAACCCGCCGCAACCGCCACCACAAGCGCGCGGCGAAGGCCAAAATCGGGTCATCCCGGGGCCATTCGGAAAAAGATGACGAGGCTGCAACAAGGCGCTTGCACTGCGCGCCGCTTTGGGGCAATAAGCCGGCCTCCGCGGCGGAAACGCCGCGCCGATGTCCTGATGCGGGAGTAGCTCAGGGGTAGAGCACAACCTTGCCAAGGTTGGGGTCGAGGGTTCGAATCCCTTCTCCCGCTCCAGGACATGAAAGTCTTCGAGACTGTCGCAAGCGTCGGGCTTCCCGACGCTTTTTGCATTTTGGGGCCCGCGCCGGTCTCCGACCCAGGCGGCAAAGCGCCCGGTGTCGCCCCGCAGCGCCTTCAGCTCAGGCCGAGCTGCGCCTGACGCAGCGTGGCACTGAGGGCCGCGATGGAATAGGGCTTGCGGACGACCGGCGCCGGGTGGTCGCTGATCGGCAGGCGCGAGCCGTCATCATAGCCCGTCGCGAAAATGAAGGGGCGCCGCGCTGCCACCAGCCGGCGGGCCACGGGCTCCGAGGTCTCCGCCCCGAGATTGACGTCGAGCACGGCGATATCCGGCAGCCCGAGCTCGAGCAGGCTCATCGCCTCGGCAACGCTGGCGCAGATCGAGACGCTCGCTGCGCCCATCGACAGCAGCATCTCCTCGACATCCATGGCGATCAGGAACTGGTCCTCCAGCAGCAGCACGGACTTCCCCTGAACCGGCGAAGGCCCGTTCTCCGGCATCCCCACGGGTGCCGATGGCTCGGAGGTTGCAGCCGCGTCCGGCCACGACAGGAAGGCGGCCGGAATGGCCAGGCGGGCCACGACGCCCGTCGGCTCGAAGCTGATGTCGCTGCGTCCGCCGAGATCGAAGGGAATGCTGCGGGAGACGAGCGCGCTGCCGAAACCGGTCCGTTGGGGAGCGGCGACGCGTGGGCCGCCGCTTTCGCGCCAGGTGATCTCGCAGTCGCCGGTCGCCGAGCGCGCCCATTCGACCGAAAGTCGCCCGCTCTCGCGCGACAAGGCGCCATATTTTGCGGCGTTGGTCGCGAGTTCGTGGATGACGAGGGCCAACACCGAAAAGGCGCGCGGCTCGAGGGCAGCCGGCGGCCCTGCGATCGCGATGCGCTGGCCATTGCCGAGATAAGGCGCGAGTTCGGCCTCGAACAGCTCCCGCAGCGCCCCGCCGCCCGCGCCGAGCGTCGCCTGGTCATGGGCGAGCGAGAGCGCGTCGATGCGGCCCTGGATCGTCTGCACATAAGCGCGGATCGCCGTCTCGTCCTGCACCGGATAGGAGACGATCGAGCGGATCACCGAGAGGATGTTCTTGACCCGGTGGTTGAGCTCCTGATTGAGCATCTTCTGGCGCGCTTCGGTCTTGCCGCGCTCTTCCGACAGCAACTCGCCCTGGCGCAGCACCACCTCGATCAGCGCCCCGCGCGCCGATTCGGCGAGATCCCGCTCCACCTGCGTCCAGGGCAGCGAGCGGTTCTCGACCGTCTGCTTCCAGACGGCGAAGCTCTGCCGCGGCGTCAGCCGGTCGCCGAGCGGCCCCGAGGTATAGGTCTTGTTGGGATCGCCGCCCCATTCGACCGTCTGCACCAGTTCGCGCCGGAACAGCAGCAGATAGTCCCGCGGCAGCTGCGAAAGCGGGATGGCGAGGACCCCCGCCGCCTCGGCGGCGAAGGCGCGCGCGGCCGGCACCTCCTCCGACAGACAATCCGTCGCATGGACGGTGCCCGGCGAAGCCTGGCCGAGAAAGGCCGCCAAGGGCGGTATCGCCTCGGCGGGCGGGACCCGGCCCCAGGACGACCACACGCCGTCCAGCATCAGGCCGACGCCGTCGCAGGCGACGAGCTGCGGGAAGGACGAGAGATGCCCGCGCAGAAAAGCCGCGATGTCGGTGGTATGGACGGAGGAGGCGAGCAGATCCTTGAGGAAGCGCCGGGCGCGGTCTCCCGCCTCCAGTTTCTGCTTCTGGGTCAGGGACCCCAGCTGCAGCGCGAAGAACTCTCCGAAGATCTCGGCGGCAATCCGCTGATTCATCGACATTGCGCGCGGCGTGTAATGATGGCAGGCGATCAGACCCCAGAGCGCGCCGTCGACGATGATCGAGACCGACATGGAGGCCGCGACGCCCATGTTGCGCAGATACTCGCAGTGGATCGGCGAAACGCTCCGCAGATGGGAATAGGTCATGTCGAGCGGCTGCCCGGACTCGTCGAGCACGGGCTCGATTGGATGGCGGGCACCGCTCGCATCCGACACCAGACGGATCGGGTTCAGCAGATAGAGCTGGCGGGCCTGCTGGGGGATGTCGCTGGCGGGGAAATGCTGGCCGCGGAAGCTCTCGAGGTCGCCGCGCTTGGCCTCGCTGACGACCTTGCCCGAGCCGTCGGCGGCAAACTGGTAGACCATGACCCGGTCGTACTGCAGGATCGCGCGCAACAGCCGGGCCGCGCTCTCGATCAGCTCACGCGGCGTCCGGACATGGCTGAGCCGGCCGACCAGTGTCCGTGCGAATTCCAGCGGCGAGGCCGGACCGTCCGGCGTCGACAGCTCGCATTCGACGATGGCGTTGCCCTTGAAGCGGTGCACGCTGATGTCAAAGGTCTGCCCCGTGGTCGGCAGCGTCAGGCGCGGCATCAGCCCCGGCCGTGACGGCGCTCCCGAGCGGGAGAGGGCGTTGCGTAGCTCGTGCACCGGCGTCCCGCCCAGCACCTCCTCGAGCTTCCGCCCCACCAGATTCTGTTCCGGCAGGCCCAGAAAGGCCGCGGCATTGGCGGATTGACGCCGGATGATCACCGCGCCCTCGTCGCAGACCAGCAGGCAGCCATGCGTCTGGATGCTGCCCGGAACATGGATCGGCTCGCGGTCGCAATTCGTCAGATCGACGGTCGCCATCTCAGGAAAATCCGTTGCCCTTCATGGCCGCCGCAGCATGGTCGAAGGCGGCGGCCGCCGCCTCGATCGCGACCGCCTGATCGACCCCCGAAAGGCCATCGATGATCCCGACGAAGCTCTGCCAGTTGGAGAGACCGCCGGCCTGCGCGGCGAGATGGCGCGCACCATGGGCCCCGTCGAAGCCGAGGCGCCCGGCCATCTTCACGATCAGGCGGGCACCCAGCGACGAGCCTTCCTGCACGTAGGCGACGCCGATGAGGCTGGAGATGTCTTTTGACAGGTCGAGCGGCCGGATGTCGGGCAGCGCCAGTCCGAGATCGGCGAGATCCCGCCGCATCAACGGCAGCAGCACAGCCGGTCGCCATGCGCCGAAAGCCGCCGGCCAGATGGCTCCGGCGAGATAGGCCTCGACCGCCCCGCGATGGGCATAGGAGGCGCGCAGGAACGCCGCATAGCGCGCTTCGCTATCGATGGGGCCGACGAGCCGGTCGAGCCGCTCATGCGCGGGCCGCGTCCGGTCGCGCAGCAGAAAGCGGAAGGAGGAGGCTGGCATGGGGCGGAACGGGTCGTGCGAAGGCCTTCAGAAACGCCGGCTCGCCGACCGGGATCGGAGAGAGGACGGCAGGGCGGCCAGCCGCACCTGCTACCCCTCAGAAATGCCTCACCTTTGGTAAAGTTCCAAACGCCCTGTGGCTCAGAGAACGGAGGACATGCCCCCGTCGACATAGATGATCTGGCCGTTGACATAGTTCGAGGCGGGCGAGGCTAGGAACACCGCCGTGCCTATCAGCTCGTCCGGCTTGCCCCAGCGGCGCGCCGGCGTGCGGCCCTTGACCCAGGCGTCGAAGCTCGGATTGTCGATCAGCGCCTGGTTCATGTCGGTGATCATGTAGCCCGGTCCGATCGCATTGGCCTGGATGCCGGCCTCGGCCCATTCCGCCGCCATGGCCCGCGTCAGCATCTTGATGCCGCCCTTGGCGACCGTATAGGGCGCCACCGTCGCCCGGGCGAGTTCGCTGGTCAGCGAGCCGATATTGATCACCTTGCCATGGCACCGCGCGATCATGCGCTTGGCCGCCTCGCGGCCGATCATGAAGGCCGAGGTCAGATTGGTGTCGATCACGCGCTGCCAGTCGGCCGTGGCGAGTTCGACCATCGGCTTGCGGAATTGGATGCCGGCATTGTTGACGAGGATGTCGACCGCGATGCCCGCAGCGTCGAAGGTGTCGAAGGCCCGGACGATCTGCGCCTCGTCCGTGACGTCGAAGGCCGCCGGCTCGGCCGCGTGTCCCGCCGCCTGGAACTGGGACACGGTCTCGGCGACGCGCACCGGATCGGTGCCGTTGATCAGGATGCGCGCACCGGCGACCGCCAGCCCTTCCGCCATGGCCCGGCCGAGCCCGCGCGAGGAGCCGGTGACGAGGGCGGTCTTGCCCGAGAGGTCGAAGAGGGGATTGGTCATGTCACATCCTCATAGGCTGGAGCGGCGGACGGTCAGGTCCGTGCGCTCGAAGACGGCCGGCAGCAGCTCGACGCCGAGGCCGGGGCCTTCCATCGGCAGGACATAGCCGTTCTCGATCGTTGGCATCGTCGTGACCAGCTCCTTGTACCAGCCGGTGTAGAAGGCGCGCACCGATTCCTGGATCAGCGTGTTGGGCTGGCTGAAGGAAGCATGGATCGCGGCGATGAACCCGACCGGGCCGATGCAGTCATGCGGCGCGAAGGGGCGATGATAGGTGTCGGCCATCGCCGCGATCTTGCGGCCTTCGGTCAGTCCGCCGGTCCAGCAGAGATCGGCCATGACGATGTGCATGGCGTCGCGATCGAGCATGTCCTTATAGGGGAAGCGCGAGCCCAGCGTTTCGCTGGCGCAGACCGAGACGGTCGTCGCGCGGGCAAACTCAGCCAGCGCCTGCGGCGAGTTCATCCGGATCGGATCCTCGTACCAGGTCGGTTCGTACTGCTCGAGCACACGGGCGATCTTGATCGCCGTCGGCAGGTTCCAGAGCGAGTGCAGCTCGACCATGATCTCGATCTTGTCGCCGACCGCCTTGCGGATCTTCTCGAAGGGTTCGCAAGCCTTGCGCATCTGCTCGGGCGTGATGAACAGCCCGTGGTTCTCGATCGCGGCCGGGTCGAAGGGCCAGATCTTCATCGCCGTGATGCCGCTCTCCAGCAGGCTCTCGGCCACCGCATCGGCACGATTCATGAAGCCGTGAAGGTCTTCATAGGGGCCCTCGCTCAGCCCGAGATTCCAGGTCGAGACCGGCTTGATGTTGTGCGAGCGGACATATCCATAGCCGGCACAGGTGTTGTAGATTCGCTGCCTGTCGCGGCACAGCCCGCCCAGCATCTGGTGGACCGGCTGGCCGCAGAGCTTGCCGAAAATGTCCCACAGGGCGATGTCGACCGCCGAGGTCGCCCGCGACTCGACGCCCGTCGAGGCCTGCGCCATCGGCAGGTTCGTCATCTCCCGGTGCAGCGCCTCGATGTGGAGCGGGTCCTTTCCGAGCAGCCGCATGGCGAGCGTATCGTGCAGATGGCTTTCGACGGCGCCCGCGCCATAGAAGGTCTCGCCCAGGCCGATGATGCCGGCATCCGTATGGACGCGCACCCACAGCACATTGGCGAACTCCTCCGTCCGCAGCGTCTCGATGGCGGTGATCTTCAAGGCCTGCCTCCCTGGCGGCGGACGCTCTTGCGCGGCACGAACCGCTGAGCGTCGTCAATGAGTGCCAACCGGCCGCAACCGCCCGACGAGACGGCCACGACGGCACCACGAGACCATAGGGCCGCTTGTAAAATATCACAATATGTTTAGGCTCTGCCTGATCGGGGCCGCCAAACGAGCTTCGTCGGAGGAAAACAAATGGCGCAGGGCGCAGGCCGGCCGACCTTGGTGGATGCGGATGAAGCGCCCCCTGCGCGGCGCAATCGCGTCAACCTGTTCGAGCTGGCCTACCAGCGCCTCGAGGAGATGCTGGTGCGTTGCGAACTGGCCCCCGGCCGCTTCCTCGCGATGCAGGACCTGCAGGCGATGACCGGATTCGGTCGCACGCCCGTCCACCACGCCGTCAACCGCCTCGCCGCCGATACGCTCATCATCGTCCGCCCACGCCACGGTTTGCAGATCGCGCCGATCGATCTCGCCCGCGAGCGGGTACTGCTGCATCTGCGGCGCGACATCGAGCGCTTCGTAATCCGCCTCGCCGCCGAGCGGGCGGGCCCATCCCATCGCAACCAATTGCTGCACATGGAGCGGCTGCTGCGCGAGAAGCGCGACGGGCTGACACTGGCCGAGTTCAACGGGCTAGACCGCCGCATCGATCAGATGGTGCTGGCGGCGGCGGGCGAGCCCTTCCTCGAACACACGCTGCGGCCGCTTCACACGCTGTTCCGGCGCATCGGCTTCCTCTACCACACCCATATCGCCGAGCAGCCGGGGCTCGCCGGCACGATCGACCATCATCTCGCGGTGCTGAATGCGATCGCGACCCGCCATGTCGATCGCGCCGTCGCAGCCTCCGACGCCCTCATCGCCTTCGTCGAGACCATGTTCGACGAGATGGAAACACGGCTCGATCCGTCGTTGCTCGATTGCAGCGTCGAACCTCTTTTTAGCCCTTGAAGCAGCCTTACGCCTCGAACGGACCAGCCAACCATGCGCATCATCTTCCACGGCGAGAACGCCGCCTCCTTCAGCCAGGGCTTCGACGAACTTGTAGGCCCCAAGGCCGAAATCCGCATCCTGCCGGACGCCCTGGAAGCCGCAGCGGACCGCGAAGCCTATGCCGCGGCCGAGGCGATCATCGGGGTCAAGTTCGATGCCGGCCTGCCGATGCCGCGTGACCTGCGGCTGTTCCACGTGCCCGGCGCCGGCTACGACGCCGTCGATTTGGCGCGGTTGCCGCCACAGACGAGCGTCTGCAACTGCTTCGGCCATGAGCAGGCGATCTCGGAATATGTGATGAGCGCGCTGCTGGCCCGCGCCATCCCGCTCGCCGACGCCGACGCCAGGCTGCGCCGCGGCGACTGGGCCTACTGGGCCGGCTCGCCCGAGCGCGTCCATGGCGAGATCGCCGGGCAAACCATCGGGCTGTTCGGCTTCGGCCATATCGGCAAGGCCATCGCGAGGCGCGCCAAGGCCTTCGAGATGACGGTCCATGTCGCCAATCGCAGCCCGGTGGCGACGTCGGATCTCGTCGACCGCGCTTTCGGGCTCGACGAGCTGGAGGCCTTCTGCGCCTCGGTCGATGCGCTGGTGGTCTCGGTTCCGCTGACGACCGATACCACCGGCATCGTCGGCCGCAAGGAACTGGCCGCGATGAAGCACGACAGTGTGATCATGAATGTCGGCCGCGGTGCCACGATCGACGAAACCGCTCTTTTCGAGGCCCTGCGCGACCGCCGCATCGGCGGCGCGATCATTGACACATGGTATCGCTACCCAAATGCGGGGGAGCCGCATATTTTGCCATCCCGACTGCCTTTCCATGAGCTTTCAAACGTTTTAATGACACCGCACATGTCGGGCTGGACCAGCGGCACCATCCGCCGCCGCCAGCAGGTCATGGCGGACAACATCAGGCGGTGCTTCTCCGGTACCGCTCTCTTCAACGTCGTGCGAGAAGGACGGCCCTGAGTTCCGATCGCCAGCAACCCGGCCATCCGAAGCCGGGGCAACAACACCTGACACCACGCCACACCGAGGAAACGGCACAATGAACCTGATGAAGCATCTCAAGATCGCCGGCACGCTGCTCGCGCTCGGCGCCGGCCTGCTCGCCGCCGGACAGGCCTCGGCGCAGACGCTGGCCGACATCACCAAGCGCGGCAAGGTGCGCATCGGCGTGCTGATCGGCGCCCCCCCCTACGGCTCCGTCGACTCGACCGGCAACGCGATCGGCTACGACGCCGACGTCGCTGCCCTCGTGGCGAAGTATCTCGGCCTGCCGATGGAGGTGGTTCAGCTCACCCCGCCGTCGCGCATCCCGGCGCTCGAGGCGAACAAGGTCGACTTCCTGGTCGCCACCCTTGCCCCGACCCCGGAGCGCGCCAAGGCGGTGATGTTCACCATCCCCTACAGCGCCTTCCAGATGGGCATCTACGCCAAGAAGAGCACGCCCATCAAAACCTGGGCGGACCTGAAGGGCCGCAAGGTCGGCGTCAACCGCGGCTCCAGCGTCGAGCGCGAATTCGTCAACCGCGAGAAGGAGCTGAACCTCACCATCCTGCGCTTCGAGGACGACTCGACCACGATGCAGGCGCTCTTCTCCGGCCAGGTCGACGCCATCGCCGGCCCGGACGCTCAGGCCAACGCCGCCATCAAGGCGCGCGGCGAGACCGAGACGGAGGTGAAGTTCTTCTTCGGCATGCAGCCGAACTCGATGACCGTCCGCAAGGACGCCTACGAGCTGAAGCAGTGGCTCAACAACGTGATCTACTACATCAAGCAGAACGGCGAACTGAACGCGATCTCCGAGAAGTGGGTCGGCGGCCCGCTGCCGACGCTGCCCACCTTCTGATCCCTGCACCGGGCCGGCGCGGATCCGTCCGCGCGGCCTTTTCATGACCCGCGTCGAGCGCCCAACGGCGGTGCTCCTCGCACCCGGCGCAGCCCCTGAGCGGGGGAGGAGACCTCCTTGCAGTTCGACCCTGTCCTTGCCGAATCCGACCTGATCATCAGCGGAATCGTGCTGACGCTCTGGCTCTCGGCCGCTGCGATCCTGCTCGGCTGCACGCTCGCCGTGCTGCTGGTGGCGCTGCGCACGCTGGCGGGCCGCTGGGCCGGCATCGTCGTCGACGCCTATGTCGAGCTGATGCGCAACACGCCCTTCCTGATCCAGCTCTTCATGATCTTCTTCGGCCTGCCCCTGCTCGGCATCCGCATGTCCGGCGTCGAGGCGGCCCTGCTGACGATGACGCTCAATCTCGGTGCCTATTCGACCGAAATCATCCGGGCGGGCATCGATTCCATTCACAAGTCCCAGCTCGAGGCCGGGCTCTCGCTGGCGCTCTCGCGCCGCCAGGTCTTCCAGTACGTCATGCTGCAGCCGGCCTTCGCGCGGGTCTGGCCGGCGCTGTCGAGCCAGTTCGTGCTGATGATGCTGGCCTCCAGCATCTGCTCCTTCATCTCGGTGCAGGAGCTCTCGGGCGCCGCGGCGCTCGTCGAGCAGCGCACCTTCCGCTCATTCGAGACCTACATCATCGTCACCGGCGTCTATCTGGTGATGGCGCTTTCGCTGAAGGTCTTCCTGCTCTGGCTCGGCCGCCGGCTGTTCCCGCAGGTCTCGGGCCTCGCCCGGCTCGATGCCAAGGCGGAGGCGGCCTGATGCAGACCTTCGGTTGGCCAGAGGCCCTCTTCATCTTCCGGGCGGCGGGCTGGACCCTGCTTCTCACCGTGATCGCCTTCGCCATCGGCGGCGTCATGGGCGGCGCGCTGGCGATCATGCGCCTGTCGCGGATCGCGCCGATCCGCCATTTCGCCTCCATCTACATCCTGGTGATCCAGTCCATCCCCGTGCTCATGGTGCTGTTCATGAGCTATTACGGGCTCTCGATCATCGGCATCGAGCTGCCGCCCTTCTTCGCGGCCTCGGCTTCGCTCGCCGTCTATGTCTCGGCCTATCTCGCCGAGATCTGGCGTGGCTCGATCCAGTCCGTGCCGTTCCAGCAATGGGAGGCCTCGGCCTCGCTCGCCCATTCGCCGGCGCAGACCTATCGCTATGTCATCCTGCCGCAGGCGGTGCGCATCTCGCTGCCGCCGACGGTAGGGTTCCTCGTTCAATTGGTCAAGAACACCTCGATCGTCTCGGTCGTCGGCTTCGTCGAGCTCTCCCGCGCGGGGCAGCTCGTCAACAATGCGACCTTCCAGGCCTTCCAGGTCTTCTCGCTGGTGGCGGTGATCTATTTCGCGATCTGTTTCCCGCTGTCCCGGCTCAGCCGCCATCTCGAAAAGGTGATGAATGCCAGCCGTTCTCATTGACGACGTCCACAAGCGCTTCGGCGACCTCGAGGTCCTGAAGGGCGTCTCTCTCAACGTCGAGAGCGGCCAGGTCGTCGCGCTCATCGGCCGCTCGGGCTCGGGCAAGAGCACGCTGCTGCGCTGCATCAACGGTCTCGAGGCGATCAATTCCGGTCGCATCGAGGTCGCCGGCCATGTCGTCGACCAGGACCCGAAGAAGCTGCGCGAGCTGCGCAAGGACGTCGGCATCGTCTTCCAGAGCTACAACCTCTTCCCGCATCTGACGGTCGGGCAGAACATCATGCTCTCGCCGCGCATCACCCAGAATGTGCCGCAGGACAAGGCGGCCGAACGCGCCCGCGAGGTGCTGGCCCAGGTCGGTCTCTCCGAGAAGTTCGACAGCTATCCGGACAATCTGTCCGGTGGTCAGCAGCAGCGCGTCGCCATCGCCCGCTCGCTGGCGATGCGCCCCAAGGTCATGCTGTTCGACGAGGTGACCTCGGCGCTCGACCCCGAGCTGACCGGCGAGGTGCTGCTCGTGATGGAGAAGCTGGCGAAGGACGGCATGACCATGCTGCTCGTCACCCATGAGATGAACTTCGCCCGCACCGTCGCGAGCACGACGGTGTTCATGCATCAGGGCAAGATCTGGGAGAGCGGCCCCTCGCAGGAGCTCTTCGCCAACCCGCAGACGCCGGAACTGCGCAACTTCGTCACCGCCGGGACGAAATGAGGTTGATGGGCGCTCCCCGCAGGGAGCGCCTGCCCTGCTCTCAGGCCGCCAGCGACAGCGCGCCCTCCCGGGCGATGCCCGCCTGCCGCAGCGCCGCGCCGATCCGCGCGATCTCGGGCTCCGGCAGCTTCATCAGCGGCGGCCGCACCACCGCTTTGTCGAGCCGCCCGAGGAGCACCAGCGCCTCCTTCATGCGGTTGTGCATGTCGAGGAAGGGCGGGGCATAGAAGGCCTGCGACAGCGGCACGATGCGATCATTGACCGCCTGAGCCGCCGTCAGATCACCCGCCTGGACCGCCCGCCACAGCGCCACCTGCAGATCGGCGATGACGCTGCCCGAGCCCGAGAGCAGCCCGTTGCAGCCGAGCGTCAGCGAGGCCATCAGCCAGGAGGAATGGGTGGTGAGCACATTCACCGGGCGCGGCAGGGCCTGGAAGGTCCGGATGTGCTTCTCGTGCAGCATCGGATCGTTGGACCAGTCCTTGATCGCCGCGATCGTCGGCACCGCCTCGAACAGCGCGAGCAGCGTCTCGAACGGATAGCCGAGCCCGCTGCCCATCGGATAATGGAAGGCGATGATCGGCAGATCCGTGGCGTCGGCGATGCGCCGGTAATGCGCGATCGCCATCTCCGGCCGCAACTGCCCGCCCATCGCCATGCTGTTGGGCGGAAAGACCAGCAGGGCCGAGGCGCCCTCGCGCGCCGCCATCGCCGCCAGCCGGGCCGCCTCGATCGAGCCATCGGCATAGATGCCGTTGATCAGCGGCACCCGGTCGCCGACCTCGGCCAGCGACGCCGCCAGGATCTGCTGCTGCTCGTCGAAGGAGCAGGCATGCACCTCGGAGGCATGGCCGTTCACGGTGACCGCGCTGACCCCGTCGACCAGCGCGCAATCGCGCAGATGGCGGCGCGTCTGGCGCTCGTCGATGCTCATGTCGTCATGGAGTGCGAGCAGCGTCGCCGGGATCACGCCGGCAGGCCGGAAGTCCTTGAAGCGAGGCATGGCCGTCTCCTGTTGTCGGCGGGTCAGTCGTTCCAGATGCCGCCGGTGACGCTGATGGTTTCGCCGGTGATGTAGTCTGCCTCGTCCGAGGCGAGGAACGCCACCGTCTTGGCGATGTCGGAAGGCAGGCCGGCGCGGCGCAGCGGGATCGTCTTGGCGCGGTCCTTCGCCGTCGGCAGCCCTTCGGCCGCGCGCTGGATCTCGGATTCGTCGCGCATCTTGGTCTCGACGATCAGCCCCGGCGCGACCGCATTCACCCGGATGCCGTATTCGCCGATCTCGAGCGCCAGCGATTGCGTCAGCGACACCACCGCGAATTTCGAGGCGCAATAGGCGCCATAGGCCGCCACGCCCGACTTGCCCATCCACGACGCGATGTTGACGATCGTGCCGCGGCGGCGCTCGACCATGCCGGGCGCGATCTGCCGCGTGACATGGAAAAGCCCGTCGACATTGATGCCGAAGGTCGCCTTCCACTCGGCCTCGCTGGTCTCCAGCAGCTTGCCGACCTTGCAGATGCCGGCATTGTTGACGAGGATATCGATCGGGCCAAGCGCCTCCTTCAGCGCGCCGATGCCGGCCGCGACATCGTCCCGCGACGAGACGTCCCCCGCCGCGACCACGACCCGGCCGCCCTGCGCGGAGAGTGCGTCCGCCGTGACCTGCGCCGCCGCGCGGTCGAGGTCGAAGATGCCGACCTCGCAGCCTTCCGCGACGAGTCGCGCCGCGATCGCCCGGCCGATCCCGTGCGCGCCCCCGGTGACGATCGCCCTGCGGCCGTTCAATCCATACATCTGTCAGTCCTGTTCCTTGGGTCAGCGTTCGATTTTGGGTTTGCGGTCGCCGCGGGCGGTCCAGCCGCCATCGACGACCATGACCGTGCCGGTGCAGAAGGAGGCGTCGTCGCTGGCGAGCCAGAGCATCGCCTGGGCGATCTCGACCGGCTGGCCGAGCCGCTCCATCGCCTGGCGCTCCTCGAGGCCCCGGCGCAGTTCCGCGCCGTCCGGCCCGCTCAGAATGCGGGTGAAATAGGGCGACTCGATCGTGCCCGGCGCCACCGCATTGATGCGGATCTTCTGGTCAACATGGTCCACCGCCATGGCCCGCGTCAGCGCCGCCACAGCCCCCTTCGAGGCGACATAGGCCGCGCGATCGTGGATGCCGACATTCGCCACCGCCGAAGCCGTATTGACGATCGCGCCGCCGCCCTGCCGCGCCATCACGGGGATCGCATGCTTGCAGCCGAGGAAGACGCCATTGACGTTGACCGCCATCAGCGCGTTCCAGTCGGCCTCCACGGTCGTGACCACGGTTCCGGCGATGCCGTAGCCCGCATTGTTGACGAGGATGTCGAGCCGGCCGTGATCGGCGACCGCCTTGGCGATCATCCCCGCGACCTCGGTGTCCTTGCTGACATCGACCGCATGCGCCGAAGCCCGGCCGCCCTGCCCTGCGATCTCGGAAGCGACGCGCTGAGCGGCCGCGGCATCGCGGTCCGCGACGATGACGGTCGCCCCCTCGCGGGCGAAGAGCACACAGGCTGCATGGCCGATGCCGGAGCCGCCGCCGGTGATGATCGCGATCTTGCCTGCAAGTCTCATGGCCTTGGCCTCCCTTCGAGGACCCCGCGACGATCCCGGCGCTCCGCGCTCACATCATCACCACGGGAGAAAAATGCTGATCGACGGCGGCCAGAATGGCCTGTGCGACGATCCATGACGATTTCGGGTTGGTCGGCGAGGGCCGGTTGGCGATCTCGAGCGACAGCGTCCCGAATTCGCTGCTCGCCCTGACGACATGCGTATTCCCGGTCGCAGCGGGATCGCAGACGACGTCGACGCCCGTCGCCTCGAAACCTGGCCCCGCCAGGGCGAGCGCCGCCGCGACATTGAGGTTCTGAGGGTAGAGCGCCGCCGCCTCGCGCGCCGTGCCCGAGAACAGTGTCACCGGCGCGGCCAGCGCAGCCGGATCATGGCCGAGGGCGCGCAACTCGGCAGCCCAGGCCGCGGGCGGCTTGCGCGATTCATAGCGCAGCTCGAGCTGCTTGGCGTGACGCACGGCCCTGACATAGTCGAGCCCGCCGAGTGCGCCGGAGGCGAGGAGGAGCCGCCCGCCGCCGCGGCGCGCCGCCGCGACGAGATCGGCGTAGAGGGCGTCATCATGCAGCGCGCCGATCGACGAGATCAGCACGGGCAGCCCAAGCGCCAGGCAGGCCGGCACGCTCTCGCGCACCGCCCCATGACCCGCCGCCTCGATGATGAGATCCGGCGCGAAGGCCGCGACCGCGTCGGAGCCGTCCAGGATGGGCATGTCCTTCGGCACGCGACCGGCCGAGGACGAACCCGGCCGCAGCAGCACGGCCAGCGCATAGCCGGGCTCACGCGCCACCCTCAGCGCCTCGGCAATATCGCCGGCAATGGCGCCATAGCCGATGAGGACGACCCGGCGCGCGCTCATGCCAGTTCGCCGATCCATTCGACGACCTTGGCCGTGAAGGCGTCGGGCCGCGAGACGGGGAAGAAATGCCCGCCCGAGTCGAGCAGGATCGAGCGCCCGCCCGGCAGCGCTGCCGCCAGTTCCTCCTGCAGGAAGGAGGGTACGATCATGTCGTCGCGCGCACCCAGAACCAGCGTCGGCATCGGCAGGGCGGCGATGTCGGCCGAGCCGTCGAAGGAGAGCAGCGCGTCGATGCGCTCGCGCACGACCTTGCGGGCTTCCGGCGTGACGGGCGCGGCCGCGATGGCGGCCTCGTAGACGCCCCAGTTCGCCTCCAGCCAGGCCGGAGGATAGGAGATCAGGACGGCGGTCGCGGCATAGGCCTGCGGATTCTCGGCGAGAATGGCCCGCCGTGCCCCGAACAGCGCGGCCATATAATGGCTCGGCTTCAGCCAGGTGGCGCTGAGGATCAACCCGTCGAGCCGCTCCGGCGCGATCCGCCCGAGCGCCTGGCCGATGCAGCCGCCGGTGGAATGGCCGAGCAGGACGGCCCGTTCGACGCCCGCCGCGTCGAGCACGCTCAGACAGTCGCGCGCGAGCTGATCGATCGTGCAGGGCGCATCGCCGCGCGTGCTCACGCCGATGCCGCGCTGATCGAACCGGATCACCCGGAAGGAGCGCGCGAGCGTCGCCGTGGTGCCTTTCCAGAACCCGGCCGTTCCGCCGAGCCCGCTGACCAGCAGCAGCGCCGGTCCCGCCCCTTCCATGAAGGCCTGCAACACGGCGCCATCCGGCGTCGTGACGGTGAAGGCGCCGGACGCGCCGGTCGGAGACGCCGCGCTCATTGCAGCGGCGAATAGGCGACAGGCGTCAGGATGCGCGAGTTCTGGATGTCGATCAGCCCGTCGACGCGCTTGAGATAGTCCTGCCAGCGCGGGTCGGCCAGCATCGTCTTGCGCTTGGCGGCACGCTCGTCGAGGCTGTTGTAGCTCCACAGCGCGACGACATGGTTGAGCTCGCCGATCTCCGTGGTGAAATAGGCGATGAAGGTGCCGAGATGCTCCTTCTGCAGCGGCAGTCCGTACTCGCCATAGAGCTTCACGAACTCGGCCAGCTTGCCGGCCTTGATCCGATAGTCGCGCTCTTCATAGATCATCGTCTGTCTCGCTCTCGCTTCGCCGCCGTCACCAGCGGAGTGGTCCCACGACCATCAGCCATACATGACCTTGGGCAGCCAGGTCGCCAGCGCCGGGAAGAACAGCAGCAGGCCGAGCACCACGAGCTGACACAGGATGAAGGGGATCACGCCCCAGTACATGTCCTGCAGCCGGATGCTCGGCGGCGCGATCGCCCGCAGATAGAAGATCGACGGCGACATCGGCGGCGTCAGATAGCTCGTCTGCAGCATCACCAGCAGCACGACCGCGAACCAGAGCGGGTCGATGCCGAAGCCCTTCACCAGCGGGATCGCGATCGGCACGATGATCAGGATGATCGAGATCGAATCCACCAGGAAGCCGAGGATGAAGGCGACGAAGAGGATGACGGCGATCACGGACCAGGGCGACAATCCGAAGGCGTCGAGGATGCCCTTGGTGGCGGCCATCCCGCCAGAGGCGAAGAAGACACCGGAGAACATCCCGCCCGCGAGCACGATCGCGAGGATCATCGCGGTCAGCGAGACCGTCTGCTTGCAGGCCTGGAACAGCAGCGACCAGGTCAGGCGCCGATAGAGGATGGCGAGCAGAATGACGCCGAAGGAACCGCAGGCGGCCGCTTCCGTCGGTGTCGCCAGCCCCATGAACAGCGTGCCGAGCACGGTGAAGATCAGGAAGGCGGGCGGCACGAGCGCGCTCAGCGTGAAGCGGATCTTCTCGGCCAGGCCGCGCGGATCGGGTTCGGGATCCGGTGGGGCGAGATGCGGCCTCGCCGCGCAGGCGATGAGGATGTAGGCGATGAACAGGCCCGACATCAGCAGGCCCGGGAACAGGATTCCAGCCAGAAGATCGCCGATCGGCAGCGTCGCGATCGGCGCCAGCACCACCACGGGAACCGAGGGCGGGATGATCGTGCCCAGCGACCCGCCGGCGCAGATCGTGCCCGAAATCAGCTTGTTGTCGTAATGGCGCTTCATCATCGCCGGAATGGCGAGCATGCCGACCAGCGTCTCGGTCGCGCCGACGACGCCGCTGGCCGCCGCGAAGATGGTGCACATCAGCAGCGCCGCGATCGCCAGCCCGCCCGGCAGCCGCCGCGTCCACATGTAGAGCGCGTCGAACAGGCGCTCCGCGATGCCGGCCCGCTCGAGGATCGAGCCCATGAAGATGAAGAGCGGGATCGCGCCGAGAACGTAATTGGTCGCGATGTCGTCGATGCGCTGGGCGAACTGGTGCACCAGCGTGCCGCCGAAACGCATCAGGCCGAAGCCGAGCGCCGCGATCATCATCGAGAAGGCGACGGGGAAGCCGAGGAAGATCAGCCCCAGCAGGGCCGGGAACATCCACAGGACGGTCTGGGAGGTCATCGGGCCGGGCTTTCCGTCGTGCGGCCGAAGACGACCAGCAGATTTTCGATCGCCTTCGCGAAGCATTGCAGGGCGAACAGCGCAAATCCGATCACGTAGATCACGCGATAGGGCCAGATCGGCGGGTTCCAGGCCGAAAGCCCCGTGCCCTCACCCGTCCGGTAGACGCTCGCCACATTGCCGACCAATGCGTTGGTCAGCCAGGCCAGCATCCCCGCCATGATGAGGTAGCCGACCGCGTCGATGCCGGCGACGGCCCGGCGCGGCAGCACCTGATGAATGAAATCGACGTTCACGTGCTGGTCCATCAGCACGGCATAGGACAGGCCGAGCAGGAAGATGGTGCCCATCATCATGTAGCTGAGCTCGAAGGCCCATTGCGTCGGCGCGGCGAAGGCGTAGCGGCTGACGACCTCGAACACCATGGCCAGCACCAGCGGGACGACGACGAGCGCCCCCAGGCGCCCCGACCAGAGCGACAGCGCATTGATGAAACGGACGACGGGCATGGCAACCTCGCGCAGGAGGGCCCGTGGCGGCGACCGCGAGGGCCGCCGCCGCGGGCGGAAGGTCAGCGCGAGCCGACGGCGAAACGGAACTCGCTCAGCGGCTTGACGCTCGCCATGAAGGCCTTCTGGCTCTCATAGGCCTTCTTGAACCAGGCATTCGACGCCGCCTGCTTCTCGGCCCACTCGCCGGACGCCTTGACCACGGCCGCGGTCAGGCTCGGCTCGACCTGGATCACCTCGATATTGCTCGCCTTGATCTGCTTGTAGGCGTCGAGATCGCTCTTGGCGTAGCCGAGATAGGTGTCGAGCACCGTCAGGCGGCCGGCCAGTTCGAGCAGCTGCTTGTCCTTATCGCCGATCTTGGCCCAGGTCGCGTTGTTGAAGATGCAGTCATGCGCACCCGATGGCGCATGCAGGCCCGGCATGATGATGTATTTGGCGACCTTGTGGAAACCTTCCGACAGGTTGCTGCCCGGCCCGCCCCACTCGATCGCGTCGACGACCTTACGCTCGAGCGCGCTGAACACTTCCGAGCCCGGCAGGACGACCGTCGAGGCGCCGAGCATCGGCGCGATCTCGGCCCAGGAGGAGGAGGTGCGCAGCTTGAGGCCCTTCATGTCCTCCACGGTGCGGATCGGCTTGTGGGTATGCATGAAGAACTCTGTCTCCAGAACGCCGCAGGGGAAGGCGACGACGTCGAACTTCTCCTTGCGCCACTGCTTCCAGAGATCGGCCCCACCGCCATTGTAGAGCCACATCATCATCTCTTCCGGGTTCGGCCCCGCCGACCAGCCGGAGAAGATGGCGCCCGTGCGGTCGACCGCCCAGTCATAGCCCGGCCAGGCATGGCCCATATCGGCGACGCCCTTCTGCACGGTCTCGGTAACCTTCAGCGCCGGGCCGAGCGCACCGGCCGGGAAGACGTTGATCTTGATCCGCCCCTCGGTCATGCGCTCGACATTCTCGGCATACTTCTTGGCGCCGATGTCGAGCCAGTGCCCGCCCGCCCAGGGCGTCGCCATGTTGAGTTCCATCTTGTTCTGCGCCAGCGCGCCCTGCGAACCCAGCACGAGGCTGGCGGCGGTGGCGATCATGGCGGCGATGGTCTTGAATCCGGTCATGGTGTGGCCTTTCCCTCTGTTGTGATGTTGGTCGTTTCACAGGCAACCCAGGCCTGCCGCACCGACCGGCCTTGATGGCCCGTACCGGCACGAGGACGCTGTCTTCGTCACAGGCAGGCGCTCCCGTGCGCCCCGCCTCCTCTTCCGGCCGCCTCCTCAGCCGGCCTGACGTCACGCCCCGGACGAACAGGCCAGAGGGCGAAGCAACTCATATATTGCCGGGCACCAACAGGCTCCGGCTGTGGGACTGGCAGACGCAAGGATTACGCCAACCACCCTGCGAGACCCCCTCCAGAAATGGATCACCGCCAGCTTCATCGAAATGACCGTTGGCCGCCAGCCGCCGGTCACGCCGATGCGTCATATATCAACACGCAGCCCGACCCGCCGCAAGATTGATCCAGATCAAAGTCGGGAATGGTCTTGTTGTGCGCCGCGAGACGAGAGGTGAGATCGCACCGGCTCTGCGTCTGGGCGGGTTGCCAAGCCGACATGGCGTCGGCAGACAGGACGAAGGCATCGGTGCGGTGGGGCAGCATGGATACCGGGCAGAAGCGTCTTGCAGCGTTGCGGCATCTCCTGGCGCAGGCGCATGAGAAACTGGGGCTGAAGCTCGGCTTCCGGCTCTGGGATGGCAGCGTCGTCCCGGCGACATGGCCACCAGACGGGCTCGCCATCGCGATCCGCGACCCCGGCGCCGTTGCCGCCCTGATCCGCAAGCCGAAGCTCGACACGCTGCTGAACCTGCATGTGACCGACCGCATCGCGCTGGAAAACGGCTCGGTCTTCGATCTCGCCGCCGCACGCCCCGAAGGCAAGATCGGCCGGCTGGCGCGCACCATCCCGAAGAGCGCCGTTTTCGATGTCCTGCGCCGCTTCGTCTTCGCGCCGGGCGCGGCACCGGACGCTGTCGACCACAAGCGGGGCGACGAGATCGCCCGCGACGGCGCGCCGGCGACCAACAAGGCCAACATCGCCTATCATTACGACGTCTCGAACGCCTTCTACCGGCTCTTTCTCGATGCCGAGATGGTCTACACCTGCGCCTACTTCACCGAGGACCATGGCGATCTCGACCGCGCCCAGCGCGACAAGCTCGACATGATCTGTCGCAAACTGCGCCTGAAGCCCGGCGACCGCCTGCTCGACATCGGCTGCGGCTGGGGCGCTCTGGTCTGCCATGCCGCGCAGCATTACGGCGTCGAGGCCCATGGCGTGACGCTCGCCGAGGAGCAGCTGGCTCTGGCCCGTGAGAAGGTCGAGCAGCTCGGCCTGCAGGGGCGCGTGACGCTTCATCTCAAGGACTTCACCCAGATGGAGGGCGAGTTCGACAAGATCTCGTCCATCGGGATGTTCGAGCATGTCGGCATCCGCAACCACCCCACTTACTTCAAGGCGGTGAACCGGCTGCTGAAGCCGCGCGGGCTCTATCTGCATCACAGCATTTCGCGCCGCGCCAAGAAGACCGACAAAGCCTTCAACAAGATGCCGGCCGAGTACCGCGCGCTGGTGCGCTACATCTTCCCCGGCGGGGAACTCGACCATCTCGGCATGTCGATCGCCAATCTCGAGCGCCATGGCTTCGAGATCCACGACGTCGAAGGCTGGCGCGAGCACTACCAGCGCACGACACGGCTCTGGTGGGAGCGGCTGCAGGCCAACCGCGCTCAGGCCGAGGCGGAGATCGGGCCGGAGCGCACGAGAATGTGGCTGCTCTACCTTGCGGGCTGCTCGCTCGCCTTCGAGCGCGGTGGCGCGCTGGTCAACCAGACGCTGGCCTCGAAGCGCCGCAAGGGCGCCTCGGGCCTGCCGCTGACGCGGGCGGATCTGTATCGCTAGAGGCGCCCCCGGACGTTGCTCGGGCTCGACCCGGGCTTCGCCCGAAAACGGCGCCCGGCCTACTTCTTCACGAACAGGTCGAGCTTCCCGTAATGCTCGGCGAGAAGGTAGTAGAAGGTCAGGCGCGACTTGGTCTTGTCGGCCTTCATGTGCTCGCAGATCGCCTTCAGCGAGGCGTCGAGATCCGCGGATTTGAGGCCCAGTTTCTTCTTCAGGAAGTTCTCGCGGACGCGCTCCAGCTCGGCGGCGTCGGAACACGCGACGTAGCGGGTGTCGGGCTTGCTCATCACCAGTGCGTAGGACTTCGCCATACCGGCGAAGGCCGCCTCATTGAGCGGCTTCTTGGCGAATTTCTTGACGTCGGCCAGATGGTCCATCGTGAGCCCCTCTTGCTCCGAGCGGCGCCGCGCCCGGTTGTGTCTATCGCGCGACCAAACGTTAACGCGGATTAACGCGCTGTCGATAGGCACAGGCCCGCACGGGCGCATTTTTGACCCAGCGCAACATTCGCCCGCGATGCATCAGGAGGATGGCACCTGCGCGCAACTGGCGCTTGAGGCAGAACCTCCGGAATGCTGCGATGCAGCATCGACCGGAGACGAGATCACGATGAAGCCCACCCTCCTCATGGCCCCGAAGATGCCGGCCGGGCTGGTGGCGCGGTTGCAGCAGGACTACGTCGTGCTGGGTCCGATGGAGCGGCCCGTTCCCGAGGCCCTGCCGCCGGGCGCGCAGGCCGCACGCGTGCTTCTGACCGTCGGTGGCTGGCGCACGGACGCGGCCCTGATCGATGCCTTGCCCCATCTCGGCCTGATCGCCTGCTACGGCACGGGCATCGAAGGAGTCGATCAGGCGCATGCGAAGACGCGCGGCATCCTCCTCAGCAACGCGGCCGACGCCAATGCCGACGCGGTGGCGGAATTCGCTATTGGCCTGATGCTCGCCAGCGTCCGCCAGATCGGCAAGGGCGACCGCTTCATCCGCGCCGGACGCTGGCAGGGCAACGCCATCGAGCGCATGCCGATCGTGCCGGGGCTCCGCGGACGCCGGCTCGGCATCTACGGGCTCGGTGCCATCGGGGCCCGTATTGCCGCCATCGCGACCGCACTGGGCATGGAGATCGCCTATCACAACCGCTCACGGCGCGCGGAGCTGCCCTATCGCTATGAGGGCAGCCTCGTCGGGCTGGCGCAATGGTCCGACGTGCTGATGGTCGCGGTGCGCGCCAGCGCCGAGAACCGCCATGCCGTGAATGCGGAAGTCCTGAAGGCGCTCGGGCCGCAGGGCCATCTCATCAACATCTCGCGCGGCATCGCCGTGGACGAGGAGGCACTCTGCGACGCGCTGGAACAGGGCGTCATCGCAGGCGCCGGACTCGACGTCTTCGAGGCGGAGCCGCATGTGCCGAAGCGCCTCAAGGCGCTCGACAACGCCGTGCTGACGCCGCACATCGCCGCCATGGCCGACAGCGCCCAGGCGGCCCAGCAGGCGCTGCTGCTGCGCAATCTCGAGGCCTTCTTCTCGGGGCAGCCATTGCCCTCGGGCGTGCCGCTCTAGCCGTCAGGGCAGCACGACGACCGGCGTCCCCATGCGGACGCGCTCGTACAGATCGGCGACATCGTGGTTGTGCATGCGGAAGCAGCCATAGGAGGCCGCCGTGCCGATCGTGCCCGGCATGTTCGTGCCGTGGATCGCATATTCGCCGCCCGGTCCCAGCCCGATCACGCGCGCCCCCATCGGGTTGCGCGGCGAGCCGCCGGGAATGACGTCCGGCAGGCGCGGATTGTCGCGCCTCACCGAGGCCGGCGGCGACCAGGCCGGATCGACCTGCATCTCCTCGACGTATTTGACGCCCTGCCACTGCTTGCCGGCCTTGCCGACGGCGATGGTGTAGCGGATCGCCTCGCCCGGCGCGGTCACCAGATAGAGCCTTCGCTCGCCGGTGCGGATCACGATCGTGCCGGGGCGATAGCGCGGGTCGGGCGCCTGCACGACCTCGCGGGCCTCGCCGGCGCCGGCCGATGCCGCCCAAACCGGCAAGGCGACCGCCGCAGCCAGAACCGTCTCCATCGCGGCGCGCCTCGACATCATTGCTCGCTCCCTCCCGAAAATCCGGGTGGAAGGCTGCGACCGCAGCGCTGAATCGGCGGTTGAACGATATGGTGAAGGCTGGATTCAGGATGAATCGCCGCTAAACCGCGGCAGCTTCAGACAGCGGGACTGACACGATGCTGCTGCGGCAGCAGGAAGGGCAGCCCCGGCACGGGCGCCCGGCTCAGCGAGAGATCGACCTTGAACACCTGCCGCAGCAGCGCGTCGTCCAGCGTCTTCGCGGGGGCGCCCTGCGTGATGATCCGCCCCTGGTCCATCACCACCAGATGGTCCGCATAGGTCACGGCGAGGTTGAGATCGTGCAGCACGATCAGCACCGCGACGCCGCGTGATGCGACGGCCCGCGCCATGTCGAGCAAGGCGAGCTGGTGGCAGAGATCGAGACTGGCGATCGGTTCGTCGAGGAACAGCGCCTGCCGGCTCGCGACGCTGCGCCCTGCCTCGATCTGGCAGAGCACGCGGGCGAACTGCACGCGCTGCTGCTCGCCGCCGGAGAGGGTCTGATAGGCCCGCCCCGCCAGATCCAGCACGCCTGCGGCCGCGAGGCTCTCGCCGACCAGCGCATCGCGCCGCAGACGCGTCATCGCCCGGCCGATGCCGTCGACGCCGAGGCTCGCGACCTCGTAGACGCTGAATGGGAAGACGAGCCGCGCATGCTGGGCCATGACTGCCCGCTGGCAGGCCAGCCGCCAGGCGGGGATGGCCGCGAGCGCCTGCCCGTCGATGCGGACCTCGCCACCGGAGGGCTTGGCTTCCCCCGTCATCAGCTTGAGCAGCGTCGATTTGCCGGCACCGTTGGGCCCGATCAGGATCGTCGTCGTCCCGGGCGCCAGTTCCAGCGAGGCCTCGTGCACGAGGTCGCGCCCGCCCGCCCGGAAGCTCAGGCTGCGGGCCTCGATAAAGCTCTCTTTGGCTGCGGTCTCAGCCATCGAGCGACCCCGAGCGGCGCAGGAGCAGCCACAGGAAGAAGGGCGCGCCGATCGCCGCCGTGACGATGCCGATCGGCAATTCGGCCGGGGCGACCACGAGCCGGGCGACGATGTCGGCGCCAACCAGCAGGATCGCCCCGCCCAGCGCCGACAGCGGCAACAGTAGACGATGATCCGGCCCCACGGCGAGGCGCACCAGATGCGGCACGACGATCCCTACGAAGCCGATCAGCCCCGCCGCCGCCACGCTCGCGCCGACGGCGAGCGCCACCAGCAGGATGGCCATCGCCTTGATGCGCTGGACCGGGATACCGAGATGATAGGCTTCCGCCTCGCCCAACATCAGACCGTTCAGCCCGCGCGCCAGCAGCGGCATGGCGAGCAGCAGCGGAATGATGATTGGGGCGATGGCCGAGAGCTTGGTCCAGCTCGCCCCGCCGAGGCTGCCCATCGACCAGAAGGTCAGGTCGCGCAGCTGGCGGTCGTCCGAGATGAAGGCGAGGAGGCCCGTCAGCGACCCGGCCAGGGCGCCGAGCGCAACGCCGGCGAGCAGCATCGTCGCCACCGAGGTGCGTCCCTCGCGCGTGGCGATCAGATAGAGCGCGAGCGTCGACAGAAGCCCGCCGCAGAAGGCGCCGAAGGGCAGCACTGCGAAGGGCAGCTTCATCAGCGTCCCGGTGAGGAAACGGTCTCCCAGCACGATCGTCGCCGCCGCCGCCAGCCCCGCACCCGCCGAGACGCCGACGAGGCCTGGGTCGGCCAGCGGATTGCGGAACAGCCCCTGCATCAGCGCGCCGGAGACCGCGAGTCCCGCGCCGACCAGCAGGCCGAGCAGCACACGCGGCAGCCGAATGTTCATCACCACCAGAACATCGCGCCCCTCAAGCAGCGCGGCGTCTCCCGTCAGCCGCGCCCACAGGATCTCGGCCACACGCCCTGGCGGAATCGCGATCGCCCCCTGCCCGATCGCCAGCAGCGTCAGGCCGAGACAGCCGAAGCCGAGCGCCACGGCGGCGATCACCGCCAGGCGCCGCCGCCCCGCGATGAGGCTCGCCAGCCCGGCCGGCAGGCTCGGAAGAGAGGGCGAGGCCAGCGTCACTGCGCCTGCGCCGTCTTGAGCGGCGGGATCGACGCCTCCGGATAGATCGCCGCCATCAGGTCACGTGCCGCAGCCGGCGTACGCGGACCGAAACCAAGCAGATAAAGCCCGTCCATCGCGATCAGACGCTTCTGGCGCGCGGCCGGTGTCTCCGCGAAGGCGGGCATGGCGAAGAGCGCGTCCGGCGAGGTGGCGTGGTTGACGTTGTGGCTCATCATCAGCACGACGTCGGGCGCGCCTGCCATGATCGCCTCGTCGGTCATCGTCTTGTAGCCCTCGATGCCGTCCGCGACGTTGACCGCACCGGCATGGCGGATGATCGCGTCGGCCGAGCTGTTGCGGCCGCCGACCATCACCCGGCCGTTCTGGACCGAGAGCACGAACAACACGCGGCGCGGCTTGGCGATGCCGCTTCGCAAGGCGGCAAGCTCGGCGAAGCCGGCGCGGGTCTGCGCCGCCAGGCGCTCGGCCGGCGCGGCCGCCCCCACAGCGGCGCCGATCGCCTCGATCTTCGCAGCGACGCCCTCGGAGCTGGTCTCGTCGGGGATGCGCGCGATGGTAACGCCGGTCTCGGCCAGAAGCGACACTGCGCCGGGAGGGCCGGCGCCGTCGATCAGCATCACCAGCGACGGCTTGAGCGACAGCACGCCCTCCGCGGACAGCGCCCGGACATAACCGACATTGGCCTTGTCCCGCAGGGCGTCCGCCGGGAACTGGCTGGTGGAATCGACCCCGACGAGACGGTCCTGCAGGCCGAGCGCATACATCACCTCGGTGACGACGCCGCCCACGGCCACGATCCGCTGCGGCGCTTGGCCGAAGGCGGTGCCCGGCAGGCCGAACGCGCCCAACAGGCTCGCCACCGCCAGAAGCGTCAGCCCGATCGCCGCGGACAGCTCCCGGCCCGCAGGCCGGCGGCCCGGTCGATCCGAACGCAGGGTGCGGAAGCGCATCACTCGATCTCCCATCGCAGGCAGCGCCGACCGGATGACCGGGGCGCGACCGTCGTCGTGACTGAACGAAGCCAAGTAAACTGTCAGTTTTTAATTATTCAAAACTGATTTTAGTCTCGGCGTTGTTGACGTTGATATTCAGCTTTACTAGAAGCGGTCAAGAGCGGGCGACGGGCACCGATCCGGCAGGATGTCGCGGTGCCATTGGCCCGCTCGCGGCATTCTCACCGCCGGACCCGCGGGCCGGCTCAGCACAGGACAGTCCCGATGTTCATCGCGATGAATCGCTTCAAGGTCGTCAAGGGCCAGGAATCGGCGTTCGAGACCGTGTGGGCGACGCGCAAGACCCGGCTCGACGAGATGCAGGGCTTCGTGGCCTTCCATCTGCTGAAGGGGCCGGAGCGGGACGACCATACGCTCTACTCTTCCCACACCACCTGGGCGACGAAGGCGGACTTCACCGCCTGGACCAAGTCGGAGCAGTTCAGGGATTCCCACCGCAACGCCGGCGAGAAGCGGGAGCAGCCGCTCTTTCTCGGCCATCCGGAGTTCGAGGGTTTCGAGACGGTGCTGAGCGAGACCAATCCGCATCGCCCCCTCCAGGCGGCCGAGTGAGGAGGCCTGCATGTCCGACGGGCTCACCATCGAGACCGCGGCGCCGGCGGAAGAGGCCCTTGACCGGGCCCGGCGCATGCTGGCCGAGAAGCCGGACGCCATGATCGAGTCGGTGGCGAAGGAAACCGGCTTGCCGACCCGGGCCGTGCTCGAGCTGACCTCGCCCGAGGGCCGGACGCTGATCGCGCCCGAGTGCTTCGAGGCTCTCTGGCAGGAGCTCGCGACCTGGGGGACCGTGATGTTCCTCGTCCACACGCCCGACATCGTGCTGGAATGCGAGGGCCCGCTCCCGATCGGCTCCTTCGGCCATGGCTATTACAACATCCATGGAGACAGTCCGATCGGCGGCCACATCAAGGCGTCGAACTGCGCCGCGATCTATGTGGTCGACCGCCAGCTCACCAGCCGCCGCGTCTGTTCCGTGCAGTTCTTCAACGGCGCGGGCGAGGTCATGTTCAAGGTCTTCGTCCGGCGCGACGCCCAGCGCGCCCTGCTGCCGGACCAGCTCGCCCGCTTCGAGGCGCTGAAAACAAAATTCAACGAAGCCGCCATCTGACGGCCCGATTCCTGAGGTCTGTGCCCCGCTCCGGGGCATGGCCCCTCCCAGGTCCGTCATGCCCACTCTTTACCCGCCATTAACCCTGTTGGCGCAGCCTGTTCTCCCTGAGGCCGTCTCATCGTGATCCCCAGCCCCGACGCGCCCTCATCGGCCGGCGCGGGCGGCTCGCGCGACGATGGCCTCCCCGATGGTCCAGCCGTGGGGATGGACATGGTCGCGCACGTCGTCCTCGAACGGGCGAGTTTTCCGCCTCGCCGGCCTGCGCTGTCCCTGGCGCAGGGGCGGCGTTTCGTCGCGCGCCGGGTCCCCGCTCTGCGCCAGTCGATCGCCAGCGCGCTGATGCTCGGCCTGCGCTTCCTGCAGGCCCGTCTGGTCTCGGTCTGGGGCCTTCTGGTCGCGGCCTATTTCTGTCCGCCCAACGTCTTCGCCGCCTTCGCGGTCTTCTCCACCGCGGCGACCTTCGTGTCCCTGCCCGCCCTGCTGCGCCTCGAAGCGGTGTTCTTCCGCAGCAGCGCCCGTCGTGAGCTCGCCCTGGCCTTCCGGCTCGCGCTGACGAGCGGCGTCGCCTTCCTGGCGCTGGCCGGCGTTGTCCTGATGGTCATCGTGCAGCTCGACTGGCTGCCGCCGCTCATCGGGCTGGTGTTCTTCCTGTCGCTGTCGGCCCGCACGGCCCTGCGCCTGCTCTGGAGCGAGGCGACGGCCGAGGGCGATTTCCGGGCCATCGGCAACAGCAACCTCGTCCAGGCACTCGTCCAGCCCGTCGCCATGCTGCTGCTGATCGGCGTCTTCGGACCGAAGGCGCTCGCCCTCTTCGCAGCCGATGCGGTCGGCCACTGGGTCGCGACGCTCTATCTCGTGATCCGGCGCCGCGCGAACCTGTTCGATCTCGTCCATCCCCGCCTCTGGTCGGTACGCGGCCTGAGCTGGGGCTTGCAGCACTGGCACGACGCGCCGCGGATCCTCCTGCCGGCGGCGATGCTCTCCTTCGGCTTTACCGCCGCGCCGCTGCTGGCCCTGCCTTATGCCGACAATTCCTTGCTGGCGGCGCAGGTCGCGCTGGCGATGCGCCTGCTCGACATGCCGACGCAGATGTTCGGCACGGTGACCGGTCCGCTGGTGATGAGAACCTTGCGCAGCAGCGACCGGCGGCGCCGGCGCTTCTGGATGCGGTGCGCGACGCTGGCCCTCGCGGCGGCCGCCACGGGCCTGTTTCTGCCGATCGCCTTCAGTGCGCTGAGCTTCAGTTCCGTCTTCGACGGCAGCAAATGGGACGGCATCGGCCAGGTGGTCGCCGTCATGTCGCTGTTCTACGCCGGCATCGCGCTCTTCAACCCGGTGCATGACATCACGACGCTGTCGCGCAACACCGCCTGGCAGCTCGCCTCGCATGGCATCGCGCTGGTCGCGATCGTCGCCGCGATCCTGTGGTTCGGCGACCTCTCGCGCGACTTGCTCTATGCCGTAGGCGCGATTTCGGTCGCCCGCGCCGTCGCCCATGTGCTCTTCGTCTGGATTGCGCGGGACGATCCGCAGGACAGCGCGGGCGCGGCGCTGTCCGGCCTGCGGCCGGCGGCCCCCTGAGGCGCTATTCGCGCCGCATCAGCCGGTCCGCCAGAAGCGACGACAGGAAGCCCGGCCGGAAGCTCTGCTCCAGGCGGGCCGGATCGTAGACATCGCGCGCCCAGTCCAGGAAGGCGATGCCCTTCGCCTCGCCCTCGACGCGGTAGGCGTCGAAGAAGGCGTCGAGAATGCCGGTCTTGGCGAAGCGGAAATGGCCGTAGCGCAGCGACAATTGCCGCGTCGCCTCCGCCAGCGGGCGCCGCTCGTGGATCAGCAGATAGAGCGCCGAGAAGAACCCGGCCCGGTCCGCGCCCGATTTGCAGTGGACCAGCGCCGGCTCCTTCAGCGAGGCGAAGAACTCGCCCGCCCCCAGGATCGTCTCGCGATCGGGCGCCCCGCGCGAGCGCAGCACGAAATCGACCAGCGCGACGCCGTGCCGCTCGCAGGCCTCGCGCTGCAGCGGCCAGGAGCCGTGTTCGCGCCCGCCGCGCAGATTGACGATGGTCTTGACGCCCTGGGCGGCGAACCAGGCAATCTGCCCCGGCGCCGGCTGCGCCGCCCGCCAGAGCTTCGGCGTGACGCGATGCGCGTTGAGATAGGCCAGCCGGAAGATGCCGTGATCGACCAGCAGCATGTTGGCCCAGGCATGGAAGCGCTGGCCGCGGCTCTCGATCGGGCGGTCCCAGCGGGCGATCCGCGCCATGCGCCTGGCATAGCGCTCCTCGTCGGGGCGCAGGCGGCTCAGCATGGGCGCGGCCAGCGCAACGGACGACGGCTCGAATGGCGTGTCATGACGCGCCCGATAGCAGCGGCCGGCGGCCGGCGCAAATCGCCGCGCCGTCCGGTTCGGCCAAGGTCGGACTTGGCGTTTGCCGCGCGAACCCTCATAAGGCACGCGTTTCCCATCCTGACAGGTTCCCTTCCATGCGCCTCGACGCCATTTCCATCGGCAAGAATCCTCCCGACGAAGTCAATGTGGTCATCGAGGTGGCCATCGGCGGCGAGCCGATCAAGTACGAGATGGACAAGGAGGCCGGCACGCTCTTCGTCGACCGCTTCCTCTACACCCCGATGCGCTATCCCGGGAATTACGGCTTCATTCCGCACACGCTGTCGGAGGATGGCGACCCCTGCGACGTGCTCGTCGCCAACACCCGCCCGCTGATTCCGGGCTCCTACATCGCGGTGCGCCCCATCGGCGTGATGATGATGGAGGACGAGGGCGGCGGCGACGAGAAGATCATCGCCGTGCCGGTCCCGAAGCTGACCAAGCGCTACGAGAACGTCCACAACTACACCGACCTGCCGAAGATCACGCTCGACCAGATCCAGCACTTCTTCGAGCACTACAAGGATCTCGAGCCCGGCAAATGGGTCAAGCTGACCGGCTGGGGCGACGCCGCCAAGGCCAAGCAGCTCATCATCGAGGCGATGGAGCGCGCCAAGGCGGCGAAGGCCGGCTGAGGCAGGAACCTCTCACCCTCCTGGGAGAGGCCGCCTGCCTTGGCAGACGGATCAGGGAAAGGGCCGCGACAGCGGCCCTTTCTCGTTGGGCAGGACGTCAGCACTCATGCGAGGGAGCGGCGGCGTCAGTCCCCGATCGCCTCGGCGAGCGCGACCACCCGCTTCGCCATTTCGGCATGCAGCAGCTCGACCATGCGCCCGCCGAGCTGGATCGCGCCCTTGCCCTGATTTTCGGGCAGCGCGAAGGCCGCGATGATCGCCTGCGCCTGGGCGAGTTCGGCTTCATCGGGCGCGAAGACGGCATTGGCGGTCGCGACCTGCGCCGGGTGGATCAGCGTCTTGCCGTCGAACCCGAGATCGCGCCCCTGCTCGCATTCGGCCAGGAAACCCTCCTCGTTCTTGAGGTCGTTGTAGACGCCATCGAGGATGTCGAGCCCATGCGCGCGCGCCGCCAGGATCGCGCTGGTCAGCCAGGGCAGCATCGGCGCCCGGCCGGGCACGAAGCGGGCCCGCGTCTCCTTGGCGAGGTCGTTGGTTCCCAGCACGAAGCAGGCGAGGCGGCTGCGCGGATCGCGTGCCGCCCGCGCGATGGTCTCGGCTTGGAGAATGGCGAGCGGCGTCTCGATCATCGCCCAGACCCGCAGCGTCGGCTGTGCCTTCAGACTGTCGAGCTGCGCGCCGATCTGTTCGAGCGTCTCCGGGGTCGACACCTTGGGGATCAGGATCGCATCCGGGTTCGCTTCGACCGCAGCGCCGAGATCGTCCCCGAACCACGCCGTATCGACACCGTTGGTGCGGATCACGAGCTCGCGCCGGCCATAGCCGCCGGCCTTGACCGCCGCGCAGACCTGATCCCGAGCCGCCGCCTTCGCCTCGGGCGCGACCGCGTCCTCGAGGTCCAGGATCAGGGCGTCGGCGGCGATCTCGCGGGCCTTCTCCAGGGCGCGGGCGTTCGAACCCGGCATGTAGAGCACGCTGCGGCGGGGGCGGATCGTCGGCATCGTTCTCTCCTGGCGCCCCGCGGGCGACCTCCGGACACGTCGTTGCAGCGCACACTAGACGCTGCGCGCTGACAACGGCAGTTCTGCGAAGGTCGCATGAGGAAGGCGGGACGATGGGCTGGATCGCGGGCGTCGACGGGTGCAAGGGCGGCTGGATCGCGGCCTGCCTCGACACGGCGAAAGGCGGCCCACCCCTGCTGCGCGTGGAGCCGGACTTCCGCACCCTGCTGGCATTTGATCCCGCACTGATCGCGGTCGATATGCCGATCGGCCTGCCCGACCGCATCGAGGGGTCGGGTCGCGGCCCCGAACAGCTGGTGCGGCCCTGGCTCGGCCAGCGCCAGTCCTCCGTCTTCTCGATCCCGTCGCGGGCGGCCGTGGAAGCCGCCGACTACGGCGAGGCCTGCCGGCAGGCGCTGGCCACCTCGCAGCCGCCCCGCAAGGTGTCGAAGCAGGGCTTCCACCTCTTTCCGCGCATCCGCGAGATGGACACCCTTTTGCGGGCCGAGACGGGCCTGCGCGAGCACATCCGCGAGGTCCACCCCGAGCTCGCCTTCGCCACCATGCGCGGCGGCCCCCTCGCACACCCCAAGAAGATCAAGGGTCGCATCAACGAGGCCGGCATGGCCGAGCGGCGCGCCCTTCTTGTGGCGGAAGGCATCCCGCCCGAAACCGTCCATGCCCGCCCGCCGAGAGGCGCCGGCGCCGACGACATGCTCGACGCGCTCGCCGCCCTGGTCGTCGCCCGGCACATCGCAGCCGGGCGCGGACGGCCCTTCCCCGACCCGCCGGGACGCGATAGCCACGGCATACCCGTCGCGATCTGGAGCTACCGGCCCGATCGCTCGCCGCCACAGGACACCGCCATGACCGAGAACCCCGTCCCGCGCCCGATGATCGAGGCGGCCGCGCAGCGCATCGCCGGCCACGCCCGCGTCACCCCCGTGATGCGGCTGGGCACAGGTGCTTTCGGCTCGGACGCGGACATCTCGCTGAAGCTCGAATGCCTGCAGCATGCCGGCTCCTTCAAGACGCGCGGCGCCTTCAACAACCTGCTCTCGCTGGACGTGCCGGCCGCCGGCGTCGCTGCGGCTTCCGGCGGCAATCATGGCGCGGCGGTCGCCTATGCGGCCCGCGCCCGTGGTGTGAAGGCGACGATCTTCGTCCCCGAGATCTCACCGCCGCCGAAGATCGAGGCGATCCGCCGTTTCGGCGCCGAGGTCGTGATCGGTGGCGCGCAATATGACGACGCACAGGCCGCCTGCGACCGCTTCGTCGCCGAGACCGGCGCGCTCAAGATCCACCCCTTTGCGGCGAAGGAGACCATCGCCGGCCAGGGCACGCTCGGCCGCGAATGGCAGGGACAGGAACCCGATCTCGACACCGTCCTCGTCGCGGTCGGCGGCGGCGGGCTGATCTCCGGCATCGCTGCCTGGTTCGCAGGCTCGAAGGTCAAGGTCGTCGGCGTCGAGCCGGCGGGCTCGCGCGCGCTCCAGGCCGCGCTCGAAGCCGGCGGGCCGGTGCAGGTCGAGGTCGCCTCGGTCGCCGCAGACTCGCTCGGCGCCCGCAATGTCGGCCCGCTCGTCCACGCCGTCTGCAAGGATGCGGTGGATCATGTCGTGCTGGTCCCCGACGAGGCCATCACCGGTGCGCAGGTGACCCTGTGGCGCGATTTCCGGCTGGCGGTCGAGCCCGGCGGCGCCGCGGCGCTCGGCGCCCTGCTCTGCGGAGCCTACCGGCCCAAGCCGGGCGAGCGGCTCGGCGTCCTAGTCTGCGGCGCGAATGTCGATCTCGGCAAGCTCGCCGCGCTGGAGGGCTGATCCACCCCCTCCGCGCTCTCAGCCGCAGCGCTGCATTTTTCGCAGCGCTGCGGCAAGAACTCAGCACAAGACGTCACCACTGCGCCCGGCCTAGCGTGATCCCCTGAGCGGACAGCTCCTGTTCCACCGAAGATGCGGCTGCGGAGACGCCGCCGGCCGCTTCGCAAACAGAGCCCCCGCACGCGATCGATCCGCCCCCTCTCGCGAAGGAGCCGCCATGCGCCGCCAGTTCCTGAAATCCGCTATCGCCGCCGCCCTCGGCGCCTCGCTTGGCTTCGCCTCGCCCGTTTTCGCGCAGGCCCCCACCAAGATCCGCTTCACGCTCGACTGGAAGTACCAGGGCGTCCACGCCTGGTACTTCTACGCCAAGGAGAAGGGCTATTTCGCCGCCGAGGGGCTCGACGTCACGATTGACCAGGGCGACGGCTCGGCCGCGACCGTGACCCGCATCATGGGCGGCGCCTATGACGCCGGCTTCGGCGACATGAACGCGATTATCCAGCAGGCCGTGAACAAGCCGGGCGAGCAACCGGTGATGGTCTACATGATCTACAACAAGGCGCCCTTCGCGATCATCCACAAGGCCGACGGGCCGATCAAGACGCTGAAGGACCTCGAAGGCCGCAAGCTGACCTCGCCCGCCGGCTCGGCGACGCACCGGCTGTTCCCGATCTTCGCCAAGCTCAACGGCATCGACGCGAGCAAGGTCGAGGTCGTCAACATCACCCCCTCCGTCCAGGAGATGATGATGGTCCAGGGCCAGGTCGACGGCGGCTTCGTCTTCACCGTGACCTCCTACATGAACCTGATCGGGATGAAGCTGAATCCCGACAAGGACTACAAGTTCATCATGTATTCCGACCATGGCATCGCCTCCTATTCGAACGGCGTGATGGTCTCGCAAAAGCTGATCAAGGAGAACCCCAAGGCCGTTGCGGGACTGGTCCGGGCGATCAACAAGGCGATGCTCGAACTCGCCGCCAACCCGGCCGAGGGCGGCAAGGTGATGAACCGCGTCGAACCCACGGTGAATGCCGAGATCGAAGCCAAGCGCATCGAGTTCACCTACAAGGCCCATATGCTGACCCCCGAGACCGAGAAGCTCGGCGCCGGCGATGTCTCGGACGAGCGCATGACCAAGGCGATCACCCAGATCGGCGAGGCCTTCGATCTCAAGAGCACGCCGAAGGTCGAGGAGGTCTTCAACCGCTCCTTCCTGCCGCCCCTGGCCGAGCGCAAGATGCCGGCGCCCAAGAGCTGAGCGACGGCCGATGCCGGGCGCCGAGCGCGCCCGGCTTGTCACGCACCCCGCCAGCCAGCGAACCGGCGAGCCCGACATGATCGTGCTGAGCGAGGCCGATATCCGCGCCCTCGTCGACCCTGCGGAAGCGGTCGTGCTGGCGGCCGAGGCCTTCCGGCTCACGGCGGCGGGCCATGGCGAAGCGCTGCGCGGCGACCTACGGGCGGACGATCCGAAGCGCGGCTGCCTGCTGCTGACGGGCAGCGCCGGGCCGCAGATGCTGACGATCAAGAGCAACGTCCATGCCTATCCCGACGGTCCCGACGCCCCACGCAACTGGGCGAGCCTGCTGACGCTGTGGGACTGGAGCCGGGCAGAGCCACGGGCGCTGATCTCCGCCGGTCTCTTCAACGAGCACCGCACCGCGGCGGGTTTCGCCGCGGGCATGGACCGCCTCGCCGCGCCCGACGCCGCCACCGCGACCCTCTTCGGCGCCGGCCGCAGCGCCCCGCTCACGGCGCTCTATCTCAAGATCGCGCGGCCCTCGCTGACTCGTCTCTATCTGGTCGGCCGTTCGCCGCAGCGCCTGGCGGCCCTCGCCGCCACGCTGGCCGGCGAGCCCGCCTTGGCCGATGTCGAGCTGGTCACCGCCGCGACGCCCGCCGAAGCGGTCGCCGCAAGCGAGATCGTCGTCACCGTCACGACCTCGGAGGAGCCCGTCTTCCCCGGCAAGGCTGTTCGGCCGGGCGCCTGCATCGTGCTCGGCGGCGCCAACCGGCCTGGCGCCCGCGAGGCCGATGACGATTTGATCCGCCGGGCCGACATCTATCTCGACGCTCGCAAGGACGCCTTCGCCAAGGCGGGCGATCTCGTCCGGGCACAGGCCTCGGGCGCTCTCGACCCCGCCCGCATCCGCGGCGAGATCGGCGCGCTGCCGGAGCGCGCGCTGCCGTTCAGCCCCGGCGCCGACGTCACGGTCTTCAAGTCGATGGGCCTGCCGCTGCAGGACGTGCTGCTGGCGGATGCCCTGGTGACGAAGGCGCTGGCTCGCGGCCTGGGCACGCCGGTTGACCTGCAGGGTGCGCCATGACGGACACGACGCTCCTGATCCGCGACGTGCGCATCCTGGCCGGCGCCGCCGCGCAGGACACGCCCTCGGGCGACATCCTGATCCGCGGCAACACCATCGTCGCTGTCGACGAGGTGCCGCCGCAACCGCCCGGCAGCGTCACGCGCGAGATCGACGGTCGCGGCCTGCTCGCGGCGCCCGGCCTGATCAACGCGCATATGCATTCGCAGTCGGGCACGATGTCGGGCTTCGCCGATGGGCTCAGCCACCCCGCCTTCATGTGGCTCACGCAGGCCCACACCTCGCGCCGCACGCCCGACGAGATCCGCCTCGCCGTGCTGCTCTGCGCCGCGCAGATGCTGACGACCGGCACGACCGCGCTGATCGACCATTTCCCCGGACAGCGCTTCAGCACGGCGGACATGGACGCCGTGCTCGCGGCCTGGGAGGAGACCGGCCTGCGCACGACGCTGGCGATGCGCTTCTTCGACGGGGTCTTCTCCGACATCATCCCCGCCGGCATCGAGGTGCCGGCCTCGGTGACGACTTTGGTCAGCGGCTCCGGTCTGCTGGCGCCGCATCCGCTCGCCGAGCTGCGCGAGCAGATGCCCGATCTCGTCACCCGCTGGCATGGCCGTGCCGGCCGCATCGGGCTCTGCCCCGCCCCCTCCAACCCGGATCGCTGCAGCGACGAGGCGCTGCTCTTCTGCGCCGAGCTGGCAGAGAGACACGACCTGCCCATCCACACCCATCTGCTGGAGACGAAGGCCCAGGCGCGGATCGCGCGGGAGCGCTATGGCGAGAGCACGCTCGCCCATCTCGAGCGCCTCGGCATCCTCTCCGACCGCTGGTCCTGCGCCCATGCAATCTGGCTCGATGAGACCGACATCGCCCTGATGGCGCAGCGCCAGGCCATCGCCGTCCACAATCCCGAGAGCAATGCCCGCATCGGCACGGGGCGGATGCGGACGCCGGAAATGCTGGCGGCGGGCGTGCCGATCGCGCTCGGCACCGACGGCTCGGGCGCCAATGACAACCTCGTCATGCAGGAGGCGATGCGCGCCGCCGCGCTGCTGCACCGCTCGGACCTGCCGGACCGGCGCCGATGGGTCACCGCCCGCGACGCGCTGCGCATGGCGACGGTGGAAGGCGCCCGCGCGCTGCGCCTCGCCGGCCGGCTCGGCGAAATTGCGCCCGGGCAACTCGCCGACATCGTGCTCTACCGGCTCGACGCGCCCTGGTGGCGCCCGCTCAACGACGCCGCCTCGCAGCTCGTCTTTGCCGAAACCGGCGCGGCGGTGACGACCGCGATCGTCGACGGGCGCATCGTGCTCGACCAGGGCCGCATCACGACCTTCGACGCACCGGCCGTCCTCGGCGAGATCGAGGCGATGGAGGCGAGCCTGCGCCGGCGCAACGCCGATCTCTTCGCCGCGGCCGACGCGATCGCCAGAGCCGTCCCATGAGCAAGGCAGCCCCATGAGCGCGACCGTCGATCTCGTCATCCGCGATGCGCTGCTCGTCACCCCCGAGGCCAGCCGCCATGGCGCCGTCGCGGTGGACGATGGCCGCATCGTCGCGATCGGCCGCAGCGAGGCGATGCCCTCCGCGCGCCGGGTAATCGAGGCCGGCGGGCGCCCGCTCATCCCCGGCGCGCTCGACGTCCATACCCATGTCCGCGAGCCCGGTTTCTCGCACAAGGAGACCTGGGCGACGGCCACCGCCGCCGCGGCGGTCGGCGGCGTCACCACGATCTTCGACATGCCCAACACCGACCCGCCGACGGCCAATGCCGCCGCGGTGCGCGAGAAGATCGCCATCGCGGGCCCCCAGGCCCATGTCGATTTCGGCGTCTATGGCTATGTCGGCGAGGCCAATCTCGCCGATCTGCAGCCCATGGCGGAGGCCGGCGCCAGCGCCTTCAAGCTCTTCTTGGGCAGCGACAACCCGCTCGTCCCCTGCCCGAACGACGGCGCCGTCCTCGATGCGCTGGCGCTGATCCGCGAGACCGGGCTGCGCTGCACCGTCCATGCCGAGAACACGCCGATCCTGAACTGGCGCGGCGCGCAGATGAAGGCAGCCGGTCGCGATGACCTCGCCGCCCATCTCGCCCAGCATGCCGACATCGCCACCGTCGAGGCCGTGCAGCGCATCGCGCTGTTTGCGGAATGGACGGGCTGCAAAATCCATATCGCCCATGAGAACTGCCGCCACGCCTTGCCGGTGATCGCGGCGGCCAAGCGGCGCGGCGTCGCCATCACCGCCGAGACCTGCCCGCACTACCTGCTGCTGAGCATGGACGACGCCGAGCGGGCCGGCGGCAATGCGCTGCGGGTCAAGCCGCCAGTCCGCGAGGCCGGCCATGCCGAGGCCCTCTGGGCCGCCCTGCTCGACGGCACGATCGACATGATCTCGACCGACCATGCCCCGCATCCGGTCGAGGAAAAGCACCGCGCCTCGATCTGGGAGACCTCGCCGGGCTTCCCGGGTGTCGAGACCTCGATGCGCCTGATGCTGACGGAGGTGGCTGCCGGCCGGCTGACGCTGCAGCACTATGTCCGCCTCGCCTGCGAGGCCCCGGCGCGCGCCTTCGGCCTCTGGCCCCGCAAGGGCGCGCTGCTGGTGGGCACGGATGCCGACCTCGTCCTACTCGATCTCGACCACCGCGAGACGATCCGCGGCGCGACCTTCCAGTCCAAGGGCAAGGTCACGCCCTTCGAGGGCCGCGAAACCGAAGGCCGCGCCGCGATGACCTTCCTGCGCGGGACCTGCGTGGCGCAGGACGGGGAGGTCATCGCCCCGCCCGGCACGGGACGCTCCCTCCAGCCGCCCTGAATCGGGCCCACCTTCGGAATGCGGTGAACCGATGCGCCAGCAAACCGAAAGTGATCAAAGACAGCGTCTCGCCGGCAGCTTCTGCGGCCGGGTTGACCTTGACTCAAGACAGTAAACCCACAGGCGAAGATTGCCCTTGCCCTGAACTTCCTCTCGGTTAGATGATGCGAGCCCAAGCTTTTGCCGTTCTCGGGCCTCGGATGGGCTGCTGCATTGCGTAAACGATCGGGTTGCGGCGCATCCTGCTTTGGCAGGCCCTGGGCGCGAGGCTGCGAGCCTCGATGAAGCCCGATGTCCTGACGACCGCTCTGGCCGAGTGCCGCCGCGCCTTCTGGTCCGTAGCGCTGGTGAGCTGCGCGACAAACCTGCTGATGTTCGCCGGCCCGATCTACATGCTGCAGGTCTACGACCGCGTGATCCCGGGACGCAGCGTGCCGACGCTGGTCGGGCTGACGCTGATGCTGCTCGCCGCCTTCGCCTTCCAGGGTTTCCTCGATGCGGTCCGCAACCGGATCGTGATCCGCATCGGGCGGCTGCTGGACGAGCGGCTGGCCGGCCCCATCCATAGCGCCGTCGTCCTGCTGGCACGGCAGAACCGGCCGCCCGGCGAGAGCGGGCAGCCCCTGCGCGATCTCGACATGATCAGGGCCTTCCTCTCAGGTCCCGGCCCCGCCGCGATCTTCGACATGCCCTGGATCCTCGTCTTCGTCGGCGCTTGTTTCCTCATCCATCCCTGGATCGGAGCGGCGGCGATTCTGAGCGCCCTGCTGCTGATCGGCCTGACGGTGCTGACGGAACTCAGCGGACGTGACGGCCAGCGTGAGACGTTGCGCGAGACCGCGCTGCGCCACTCACTGATCGAGGCGGCCCGCGCCAATGCGGCGACGATCAAGGCGCTCGGCATGACGACGGCGCTGCGCGAGCGCTGGCTGCGGGTCAACCGGCGTTACCTCGACGCCATGCAGCGCACCAGCGATGTGATCGGCGGCTTCGCCAGCGCCTCGCGGACGCTGCGCATGTTGATCCAGTCGCTGGTATTGGGTCTCGGCGCCTATCTCGTCGTCATCGGCGACATGACGGCCGGAGCGGTGATCGCCTGCTCGATCATGATCGGCCGCGCGCTCGCGCCGGTCGAAGCCGCGATCGGCAGCTGGAACGGCTTCACCAATGCGCGCCAGGCCGTCGGACGCTTGAAGCGCCTCTTCGGCGCCACGCAGGTACCGGGCGAAACGACGGAGCTCCCCGCGCCCACGCGCTCGCTCACCGTCGAAAACCTGGTCGTGGCGGCTCCCGGCGCCATGGGCGCGCTGCTGCAGCAGGTCGCCTTCGGGCTGAAGGCCGGCGACGCACTCGGGATCATCGGCCCCAGCGCGGCGGGCAAGAGTTCTCTCGCCCGGGTGCTCGTCGGCGCCTGGCCGGCGGCGCGCGGCGCGGTCCGGCTCGACGGCGCGCTGATCGACCACTGGGACCCTGTCGCGCTCGCCCGCCATATTGGGTATCTGCCGCAGGAGGTCAGCCTGTTCGACGGCACGGTCGCCGAAAACATTGCACGCATGGCGGTCGAGCCCGATGCCGCTGCCGTCGTCGCCGCGGCCAAGGCCGCCGGCGCGCATGAGATGGTCCTGCGCCTGCCCGGCGGCTACGACACGGTGATCGGCGAGGGCGGCGTCGCCCTGTCGGGCGGCCAGCGCCAGCGCATCGCCCTCGCGAGGGCGCTCTACGGCGATCCCTTCTTCGTCGTGCTGGATGAGCCCAACGCCAATCTCGACCGGGAAGGCGAGGCCGCGCTCACTGAAGCCATTCGCGGTATCAAGACGCGCGGCGGGATCGTCGTGGCGATCGCGCATCGGCCCGCCGCCGTGGCCGTTTGCGACCATGTGCTTTATCTCGGCCAGGGCACGCAGCTTGCCTTCGGCCCCCGCGACGAGGTCCTGCGGAAGATCCTGGCGCCCGCCGCCGCGGGTGAGGCGCGCGGTGTCGAACGGCGCAGCGAGGTCGCCTGACATGAGCCTCCCCGCCCCGAAGCTTGCCGAGGTCCAGGGCAGCCTCGCACGCCTCAACCGCGTAGCAGTCGTCAGCGTCGCCCTCTTCGTTTTCGGCATCGGCGGCTGGGCCTGGGCGGTCAACCTCTCCGGCGCCGTCCTCGCAGCGGGCCAGGTGGTCGTCGAGGGCAATCTGCGGCGGGTGCAGCATCCCAGCGGCGGCGTCGTCGGCCAGATCCATGTCTCCGAAGGCCAGGCCGTCGCGGCCGGAGACGTGCTGCTGCGCCTCGACGACACGCTGACCCGGGCCAATCTCGGCATCGTCCGCTCCCAGATCGACGAATTGGCCGCCCGCGAGGCGCGGCTGCTGGCCGAGCGCGATGGCCAAACCGCCATCGCCTTCCCGGGCGACCTCCTGGCGCGGCAGGCCGATCCGGCTGTCGAGCGGGCGATGGCCGGCGAGGCCAGGCTGATCGAGGCCCGCACCCGCTCCCGCGAGGGACAGAAAGCCCAGCTGCGCGAGCGCGCGGCCCAGTTCGCGGAGGAATCCCACGGTCTTTCGGTCCAGATCGCCACAAAGGAAAAGGAAGAGCAGCTGATCGCGGAGGAATTGCGCGGCGTTGCGCAGCTCTTCCGACAGAACCTGACCTCGATGCAGCGCTACACCGCGTTGCAGCGCGATCAGACCCGCGTCTCCGGCGAACGCGGCCAACTCGTGGCCGAACGCGCGCGCGTCCGCGGCAAGGTCGCCGAGGTCGAGCTGCAGATCCTCCAGCTGGACCAGGACATGCGGACGCAGGTTCTGGGCGATCTGCGCGAGACCCAGGGCAAGCTTGCAGAATTGCGCGAGCGGCGCGTCGCAGCCGAAGACCAGCTCGCGCGCGTCGAGATCCGCGCGCCGATCGCAGGCCTTGTCCATCAGCTCACCGTCTTCACCGTCGGCGGTGTCGTCGCCGCCGGCGAGACGCTGATGTCGATCGTCCCGCATGACGAAGCGCTCGTCGCGGACGTCCGTGTCCTGCCGACCGATATCGACCAGCTCGTTCCCGGGCAGGAGGCAGTGGTGCGCGTTCTCGCCGGCAACCAGCGCACGACACCGGATCTGCGCGGTCGCCTGACGCGCATCGGCGCCGACCTCACCCGCGAGCCTCAGACCGGGCTCAGCTATTTCACTGCCCGCATTGCCCTGCCCGAGAGCGAAATCCGGCAATTGCGCGATCTCAAGCTTGTTCCCGGCATGCCGATCCAGGCGTTCCTGCGCACCCAGGACCGTTCGGCGCTGGACTATCTCCTGCGCCCGCTGCTCGAGCAGGCCGGCCGCGCCTTCCGCGAGCGCTGATGCTGCCGCGCAGTCGCGAAGGGCTCATTCGGCTGGACCGGCGCAAGTAACTCCAGGTTGCAGGCTTCATCCCACCGCCCAGCGGCGATCCGATACAGGTCGATCCTGCGCGGGCCGCAGAAACATGGCGAAAAAGAGGCGCAACTCAACAATCCTGCACCGCGCGGAATCAATTCAAAACGAAACAAGTTTTTGATCGAAGACGGCAGGGACTTATTCTGATCTGAAAAAATTTATAATGTATTGGATGGCGCTGTTGGCTCCTATTTTTTTGCAGCGCAGCTTTACGGCAGCAACAACTCTGCGTAATGATCGCCGATGCGGTAACGATTTTTTAAGCTATTTTCGGAGCTGCCATGCCCGCGCCGACCAGCCTTGCGCTCTCCAATCTCGCCGTTACCGAAAACAGCCCCTTCAACAGCCTTGTCGGTATCCTTTCCGCGACGGACACAGATCCCGGCGACGGCATCGCCCGCTACGAACTGACCAGCGCGGGCACGCCCTTCACCATCGTGGGCAATGAATTGCGCGTCGCCGGCCCGATCGATTTCGAGGCGCAGCCGAGCTGGACGCTGACAATCCGGGCTTATGACTTCTCCGGCGCTTTCGTCAGCGCCGACTTTACGGTCATCGTCCGCGACGCGATCGAGGGCACGGGGAATGCGGATACCCTGACCGGAACCGCCGGAGCCGAGATCATCCAGGGGCTCGCCGGCAACGACACGCTGATCGGCCAGGCGGGCGCCGACATCCTCGACGGCGGCCTCGGCCGCGACCGGGCCAACTATGGCAACGAGACGGGAACCGGCCCGGCCGTCGTCAATCTCTCGAACGCCGCGATCCAGTACGACGCCGATGGTGCCGGGCCCGGCGCGCCGGTGACTGTGGCGGCCGGGACGGCCATCGACACCTTCGGCACGATCGATACGCTGATCGGGATCGAGGACATCCGCGGCACCACGCGGGCGGACTACCTCGTCGGCAATGACGAGGCGAACCTGCTGCACGGTCGCGCCGGCGACGACTATCTGCGCGGCAACGGCAATTTCGACGATCTCATCGGCGGCGCCGGCACCGACATCCTCGATGGAACAGATGTGGTCGACGATGCCGACCCAACCGATACGGTCTTCGCGCAGTTTTCGAGCGACGATCCCCTGGCGAGCGGCGTCATCGTCAACTTCGGCGATGCGGCAGTGACGGTAGGAGCGGAAACCGTCGCCGGTCATCGCACCCGCGACGCCTACGGATCGACCGATACGCTCATCGACATCGAGATCGCCCGCGGCACCTACAATGTCGACCATCTCTATGGCGGCGATACTGGCAACGACGACTATGAGGGCTTCGAAGGCCTCGCCGGCAACGACGTCATCGACGGCGGCAGCGGCTTCGACGAAGTCCGCTACACCAATGACGCCGGCTATCAGAACGCCGCCGGCCAGCTCGGCACGCAGGGTGTCGTGGTCAATCTCTCGACAACGGCCAGGACGGTCGATCTCGACGGCGCAGGCCCAGGCGCTCCGATCGTCGTGGCCGCCGGCACGGCCCGTGACGGCTATGGCGATACGGACACGCTGACCTCGATCGAGGGCGTCCGGGCGACCAATGCCAATGACTGGATCTTCGGCGGCGCGGGTGACGAACGCTTCCGCCTCTTCGCCGGCGCCGATGTCGTCGACGGCGGCGGCGGCACCGACCAGGTCGATTACCGGCGCGAATGGACCGGGGGCAACGGCGTCACCGTCGTGCTCGGCGGCACCGTCGCGGTGAACGGCGTCACGGCGGGCACGGCGCGCGACGTCTCAGGCGCGATCGACACCCTGATCTCGATCGAAGACATCCGCGGCACGGACGGCTCCGACGCCATCATCGGCGACAACGCCGCCAATCTTCTGCGCGGCGAAGGCGGCGGCGACAATCTCACCGGCAATGGCGGCAACGACACGCTGCATGGCGGCGCCGGGTTCGACCGCGCCAATTACGGCAACGAGTCCGGCGGCATCGCCGGTCGCGGCGTCATCGTCAATCTCTCGGCCAGTGCGATCACGGCCGATATCGGTGCCGGCTCCACCGTGGTCGCCGCCGCCTCCGCCATCGATACCTATGGCGCCACGGACACGCTGATCTCGATCGAGAATGTTCGTGGCACGAGCAACGCGGACCATATCGTCGGCGACGGCCAGTCGAATACGATCTTCTCCCGCGGCGGAGCCGACATCGTCATCGGTGGCGCGGGCAGCGACTTCCTTCATGGCGGCGGCGGCGCGGATACGCTCGACGGTTCGGTCCCAGGCGGCGACGGCTTCGATGTCGACACGGCCTTTTACCAGTCCGATCTGACCGACACGCTGACGACCGGCATCCACGTCAACCTGTCCGGCGTCGCGGTGACGCTGACGAACCCGGTCCCCGGCGCCGGCACCATCACCATCGCGGCCCATTCGGCGAAGGATCCGCTTTACACGGGCGCGGCGAGCGAGGCCGTCGACACTCTGATCGACATCGAGGCCGTACGCGGAACCATGCTGTCCGATGTGCTGATCGGCGGCGACAGCCAGAACGACGCCTATGAGAGCTTCGAGGGCCTCGGCGGTGACGATTACATCGACGGCGGCTCCGGCTTTGACGAGGTCGGATATGCCAACGGGTCTTCGGTCGGCGGCACGCAGGGCGCGACCGTCAATCTGAGCGCGACAGACCGCGTGGTGAACGGGATTACCGTCGCCGCGCAAACCGCGCAGGACGGCTTCGGGGGTATCGATCGGCTCGTCTCGATCGAGGCAGCGCGTGGCTCTTCCTTCGCCGACACGCTGATTGGCGGTGACGGTGCAGAGCGCTTCTCCGGTCTCGCCGGAGCCGATGTGATCGACGGCGGCGGCGGCATCGACACGGTCAGCTATCTCTTCGATGCCAACTTCGGAGGCCAGCAGGGCGTCCAGGTCAATCTGAGCGCGCTCGCCGTCGGCACCATCGCAGCCGGAACGGCGCGCGACGGCTTCGGAACCATCGACACACTGGTCTCGATCGAGAACGTTCAGGGCACGTTCTTCGCCGACAGCCTGATCGGCTCGTCCGAGGCCAACGCCTTCACCGGCTTCGGCGGCAACGACTTCATCTCGGGCGGCGATTTCGCTTCACCGAGCAATCCCGGCGGCGACGTCAACGACCGGGTCTTCTACAGCGGCACGCGGAGCGACTACAGCATCGCCCGCTCCGGCAACGGCCCCTCCTATACCGTCACCGATCTGCGCGCCGGCTCCCCCGACGGTTCCGATTTCGTGGTCAACATCGAATACCTTCACTTCACCGATCAGACGCTTGATCTCCGGCAGGCCTTCAACCGCGCCCCGACGGACATCACCCTGTTCGGCTCGCAGGTCCAGGAGAACATGCCGGGCTTCGCCGTCGGCGGGCTCAATGTCAGCGACCCGGATTTCGAGACCGTCTTCACCTTCACCGTCTCCGATGCCCGTTTCGAAATCGCCAACCCCGGCTTCTACCAGCTCAAGCTGAAGGCCGGTGTCACACTCGACCACGAGACCGAGCCGACCGTCACATTCGACGTGACGGCAACGGACCTCTGGGGCGGCAGCTTCACCAAATCGGTGACGCTCGATGTCCAGAACATGAACGACGCGCCGATCGTCGCGAGCCCGATCCCGGATCAGGTCGCCACGGTCGGCCAGCCCTTCAGCTACGTCATCCCCGCCAGCACGTTCTCGGACCAGGACGGAAACACGCTCGCCCTGTTCGTGCAGAATATGCCCGGCTGGATGAGCTATGATCCGGTCACGCGGACCTTGAGCGGCACGCCGACGCCAGGCGCCCCGAGCACGACACTGACGGTTCTGGCCAATGACGGAGCCGGCGGCCAGGCTTCGGACAGCTTCCAGCTGACGGTCAGCGGTCCGGCAATCAACCAGATGCCGGTGATCGTGACCCCGATTCCCGACCAGGTGGCGCGGATCGGGCAGGCCTTCAGCTACACGATCCCCGCCGGAGCCTATGTCGACCCCGAAGGTCAACCGCTGACCATCACGGCCAGCGCTCCGGCGCCCTGGCTCAGCTACGATCCGGCAACGCGGACGATCTCGGGCACGCCGCCGGTCGGTTCATCGACCGTGACCGTCAACGTGATGATCTCGGACGGTTCGGGGGGCTTCGCATCGGACAGGTTCAATCTGTCCGTCGGAAGTCCCGGCCAAGATCTGCCGCCGACGCTCCAGTCGGAGGTGCTGAACCAGTTCGTCACGGTCGGCCAGCCCTTCAGCTACACGATCCCGGCGAATGCCTATTTCGATCCAGAAGGCCAGCCGCTGACGCTGACCCTCGTCGGTCAGCCGGCCTGGCTCAGCTTCGATCCCGTCACGCGCACGATGTCGGGC